>ERZ827168.2027-NODE-2027-length-25112-cov-4.715249_pt1 | contig 25112 bp, 19 predicted proteins | sample MGYA00519868_ERZ827168 | MGnify/ENA primary metagenome ERZ827168 (study PRJEB31778, sample SAMEA3449271) | human gut metagenome | biome: human gut; feature: human-associated habitat; material: faeces | place: United Kingdom | collected 2010/2012 ...
TTTGAAGCAATCAAAAGATTTCCGATTCTTTACGCTCCGTCGCTGCGGCCGCCCTCCGTCCGAAATCGCTTCTGCCGCGGGTGAGGCTGCCGCGGGTGTATAGGGTGAAAGCCCCCCCCCACCTAAAACCGTCAGCTTTGAATTTGTAACGGCAATTTTATGCGGTTATATATGCGTATTATGGGTAAAAACGGAATATATATGCGGAAAATGTCGATTTTTATCGGCTGTGTATTGATATCTTAATAAATTTTATTAACTTTGCGACAAATCTCACTATTATTTATAACTCAACTATTACTATGAACATGTCAGTGAAAGAGTATGTCGAGCATTTCATGGCCGACGTGACAGCCAAGAACCCCAACGAGCCCGAGTTCCATCAGGCCGTTCGCGAGGTGGTCGAGAGTGTGGCTCCCTATGTTTTGGAGAACCCGCAACTCGTGAAGATGAAGGTGTTGGAGCGTATCGCCGAGCCCGAACGCGTGGTTATGTTCCGCGTGCCCTGGGTGAACGATGCGGGCGAGATCATGATAAACAAGGGATACCGCGTGCAGATGAACAGCGCGATCGGTCCCTATAAGGGCGGCATACGTTTTCACTCGAGCGTGAATCTCAGCATCTTGAAGTTCCTCGCTTTCGAGCAGACCTTCAAGAATGCGCTCACCACGCTGCCTATGGGCGGCGGCAAGGGCGGCTCGGATTTCAATCCGAAAGGCAAGTCCGACATGGAGATCATGCGCTTCTGCCAGAGCTTCATGACCGAGTTGCAGCGCCACATAGGTCAGGATACCGACGTGCCTGCGGGCGACATCGGCGTCGGCGGCCGCGAGGTGGGTTACATGTTCGGCCAGTACAAGCGTCTGCGCAACGAGTTCACGGGCACCCTCACGGGCAAGGGCCTCAGCTTCGGCGGTTCGCTTATCCGTCCCGAGGCGACGGGCTACGGCGCCTGCTACTTCGGCCAGGCCATGCTGGCAACGCGCGGCGAGTCGTACAAGGGCAAGGACGTGGTGATCTCGGGTTCGGGCAATGTGGCCCAGTACGCCGCCGAGAAGGCATTGGCGCTGGGTGCCCGCGTGCTCACCATGTCGGATTCGAACGGCTACGTCTACGATCCCGACGGAATCGACGCCGACAAGCTGCAATATGTGTTCGAGCTGAAGAACATGCTGCGCGGCCGTATCCGCGAATATGCCGAGAAGTATCCTACGGCGCAGTATTTCGAGGGCGAGCGTCCGTGGGGCGTGAAGTGCGACATAGCCATGCCGTGCGCCACGCAGAACGAGCTTAACGGCGAGGATGCCGCCAAGCTGGTGGCCAACGGCTGCAAATGCGTGGTCGAGGGTGCCAACATGCCCTCTACGCCCGAGGCCATCGAGGTGTTCCAGAATGCGCGTCTTCTCTACTCGCCCGGCAAGGCCTCGAACGCGGGCGGCGTGGCCACTTCGGGTCTGGAGATGACGCAGAATTCGATGCGTCTGAAGTGGAGCGCCGAGGAAGTGGATGCCAAGCTGCACGAGATCATGAACAAGATCCACGCCGTGTGCGTGGAGTACGGTACCGAGCAGGACGGCTACATCAACTATGTGAAGGGCGCCAATATCGCGGGCTTCATGACCGTGGCCGACGCCATGCTGTCGCAGGGTATCGTCTAATGCGGTTTCGAATCGTAACTCTACCGAGCCGTCCGATCGTCGGGCGGCTTGTTTTTTTGCCGCAGCCTGCGGAGACCGAGTTAATGAGCGATGAGCGAATAGCGGGCCTCCGCTGCGGGAGGCTGCGGCCCGCGCGACTCTGACGAGGCGCAAAGCATTGGTTGCTGTCCGCCGTTGCCTCCCGATGGGATGATTCCTCCTATTTCTTCTGATACACCCTCACGTAATCCACCTCGTAATGCAGCGGCAGCGCGCTGTCGTCTATCGGGCCGCCGTTGTCGCCGCCCAGCGCGAGATTCAGCAGGATGAACTGCTCGCGGTGGAAGGGGTTTACGCCCTCGCCGCGCCCGCCGCGGTTGACGGTCTCTTCCAGCTTGGTCTCATTGAGCAGTTCGCCGTCGAGATATATGCGTATCGACTGCTCGTCCCAGTCCATGTGCCATACGTGGAACTTGTCGGCCCACTCGGGATCGCGCCGCGTGAAGCGTTCGAAAGGTATCTTGCCCGTGTTCCATACCGCTTCGTTCTGTCGCTTGCCGCCCCAGGCCATGTTGGCGAGTATGTAGGGTATGCCGTCGGTGTGGTAGTACTCCATTACATCTATCTCGCCGTTCTGCGGCCACGGCAGCCGCGTGCCCAGGAGCCATATGGCGGGCCACGCCCCTTTGGCTACGGGGATGCGGGCGCGCACCTCCATGCGGCCGTAGCGGAACGCGAACTTGCCGCGCGTGTTGATCGACGACGATGTGTAGTAGGCGTACAGCGGCTTTTGGTCCCAGTATTTGCCGTCGGGGTCGTACTCCGCGCTGGGCCGCTTCTCGCGCCGCGCCTCGATGGTTAGTACTCCGTCGCGGCATACGGCGTTGTCGCGCTGGTAGTATTGCGCCTCGTGGTTGCGTTCGAAGCCCTCCTCGTAGCCCCATTTGCGGGCGTCGGGACGGCCGTCGGTCGAAAATTCGTCGCTCCACACCAGACGGTAGCCCTCCTTGCGGTAGGCGTTGGCGTCGCGGCGCGATGTCTGTGCGGATGTCTGCGCCGATGCGGCGGCGGAGAGCAGAATGACGGTTAAAAGCAGTCTTTTCATTGGTCGGTGGTTTTGTGGTCTCCTTTCGGGCAGGCCGCAGCCTGCGTCGTTTTCGGCAAATTTAGTTAAAAAGAGTTAATTTGCCTATCTTTGCGGTCCAAATAGTCGGTTTATGAAACAGAGCTGGAAAGCGGGAACCATGATTTATCCGCTGCCTGCCGTGCTGGTGAGCTGTGGCGCGGTGCCCGAGGAATACAATCTCATCACCGTGGCATGGACGGGTACGGTGTGCACGTCGCCGCCGATGTGCTACATCTCGGTGCGCCCCGAGCGGTACTCCTACGATATCATAAAGCGTACGGGCGAGTTCGTCATCAACCTCACCACGGCCGACATGGCGCGTGCCGTCGACTGGTGCGGCGTGCGTTCGGGGCGCGACTTCGACAAGTTCGCCGAGACGGGGCTTACGCCTGTCGGGTGCGCCGTGGTGAAGGCCCCCGCCGTCGGGGAGTCGCCCGTGTCCATCGAGTGCCGCGTGCGCGATATCGTTCGGCTCGGCTCGCACGACATGTTTCTGGCCGAGGTGGTCAACGTGCTGGCCGACGAGAGGTATATCGATCCCGAGAGCGGGCGGTTCGATCTCGACAAGGCGGGGATGATGGCCTACTGCCACGGCGAGTATTTCCGTCTGGGCGAGGTGTTGGGGCGCTTCGGATGGTCGGTGCGCAAGCCCCGCAAATCGGGCCGCGCGAGGCGCGCGAATCGCGGATCGAAGTGATTTCGGCCGCACTTGTGTTCGGCCGCGGTACGGCTGCGTGCCGTTTCGGGTCGGATTGCGGTGTGGAAAGATTGGCGGCTCAAATATTTGGAAAGAGGATATTTTTTGCTATTTTTGTAAAAATATATGCCTGTTGGCGGCAAAGATCGGATGCGGCTCCCCGCGGATATGACGAGGGGGGGGGTAATTCGCTTGTTGCCAGTGTGTTGTACGAAACGCGGCGGGCGGAGTCCCGTTCGGGTGCGGGATTGATTCGGGCAAGGATAATATAAACGAAAAAAAATAATTTGATGATGAAAAAAGCGGTCATGCTGCTGTTTTCGCTTGCGGCGTTCGTCGCGGCGGCGCATGCGCAGAGCAACCAGGAACTTTTGGAGGCGTATCGCAACGGTACGCTTACGCAGAGTCAGATCGACGATTTGAAGGCCAAGAGCGCTTCGAAGGACGGAAATTCGGCGCAGAAAAATCGCCGTCGCAGCGTAAACACTGCGACGGCCAACGGCGTTAACGACGGCCACGGCGTCGTTAACGCCGACGAATTGACCAATATGCCGGCCGACCCCGGGCAGGGGCTGCTGGAAGAGGCCGGCCTTCGCGATCGTCGCGACTCTGTCGCGACGATCGCGAAGGCTCCGCGCCGAATATTCGGGCATGATCTGTTCACCAACAGCCGTCTTACGTTTGAGCCCAACCTTAGCATAGCCACCCCCGACAACTATGTGCTCGGGCCGGGCGATGAGGTGATAATCGACGTGTGGGGCGATTCGCAGATGACGCTCGACGCCACCGTGTCGCCCGACGGCAAGATATTCGTGTCGAACGTGGGTCCCGTCACGCTGGCGGGTCTTACCATTTCGGAGGCGGCGCAGCGTCTGCGCGGCTCGCTGGCGTCGATCTACGAGGGTCTTTACGACGGCTCGGTGAAGATGAAGCTCTCGCTCGGCAGCATACGCAGCATACAGGTGAACGTTACGGGCGAGGTGGCCGCGTCGGGCACCTATACTCTGCCGTCGCTGGCCACGCTGTTCCATGCGCTGCACATGGCGGGCGGAGTGGAGAGCCTCGGTACGCTGCGAAGCATAAGGGTATACCGCGGCGGCAATCTCTTTTCCGACGTGGATGTCTACGACTACATTCTCAACGGCAAGACCGACAAGGATATAGCGCTGCGCGACGGCGACCTGGTGGCCGTGGCCGCCTACGGCAAGCTGGTGGAGATCTCGGGCGAGATCAAGCGCCCCATGTTCTATGAGATGAAGGGTTCGGAGACCATCGGCGATCTGGTGCGTTTCGCGGGCGACTTCACCAGCGACGCCAACCGCAAGATGGTGAGCGTGACGCGCCGTCAGGGCGGCGAGTACCGTTCGTTCACGGTCGACAGCGGCGATTTCGACAGCTTCGTGCTCGAGGACGGCGACGTGGTGTCGGTGGCGGGAGCCATCGACCGCTACGAGAACCGCGTGGAGATCAAGGGCGCCGTATATCGCGAGGGCCACTATGCCATCGACGACAAGGTGAGCACCGTCAAGCAGCTCATCGAGCGTGCCGACGGTCTGCGCGACGATGCCTTCCGCACCCGCGCGCTGCTCTACCGCGAGAAGCCCGACTGGACGATGGAGGTGCAGGCCATAGATCTCAACGGCCTCATGTCGGGCCGCATGGCCGACATATCGCTGCGTCCCAACGACATACTCATGATACCCGCGGTGGCGGAGATGCAGGAGGCCTACGATGTGACGATATTCGGTTCGGTGAGCCGTCCCGACACTTATCCCTACGCCGACAACATGACCGTGGAGGATCTGGTGGTCGCTGCGGGCGGCCTGCTGGAGTCGGCGTCGACGGCCGACGTGATAGTGACCCGCCGCATCAAGGATCCGAAGAGCACGTCGGTGAGCGACACGCTGTTCGAGACGTTCACGGTGGATCTGTCGTCCGACCTTGCCGCGGACGACGGGTCGGGATTCGTGCTCGAACCGTTCGACCAGGTCTACGTGCGCCGCTCGCCCGTGTACATCACGCAGAGCAGCGTCACCGTGCGCGGTGAAGTGGCATTCGAGGGCACCTACCCGCTCTCGCACCGCAATATGCGCATCTCGGAAATCATCGCCTCGGCAGGCAACGTGACGCCCGGCGCATTCGTCGAGGGCGCGTTCCTGCTCCGCAAGATGACCGAGGAGGAGCAGGCGCAGAGCCGTACGCTGAAAGAGATGATCGACGCCCAGGCCGAGCGCGGCGCGAAGGACTCGCTCAATATGTCGGGCGTGGAGCTGTCGTCGGTCTATTCGGTCGGAATCGATCTGGAGCGGGCGTTGGCCGCCCCGGGTTCGGACGCCGACATAGTGCTGCGCGACGGCGACGTGATATCGGTGCCGACGTACAACGGTACGGTGCGTGTGATGGGTGCCGTGCTCTATCCCAACACGGTCACCTTCAAGGAGGGCAAGCGGATGAAGTACTACGTGAGCGCCGCGGGCGGCTACGACAACCGCGCCCGCAAGAACCGCGCTTTCGTCATCTACATGAACGGTATGGTGGCCTCGGGCACCTCGGCCGAGATACGCCCGGGCTGCATAGTCATCGTGCCGTCGAAATCGTACAAGGAGCCGATCAAGTGGAGCGAGGTGGTAGGTCTGGTGTCGTCTACGGCTTCGACCGCCGCCGTGGTGATCTCGGTGATGAACCTCACCAAGTAACGTAACAATCGGATGCAATTATGGAACAGATGCAGAATCAGAACAATATGCCTGTCGACGAGCAGGAGATCGATCTCGTGGAACTCGCGCGCAAGCTGTGGATCAACCGCGGACTTATAATAAAGGTGACGGCCCTGTTTTTCGTGCTGGGCCTGCTGGTGGCCATTTTCAGCGCCAAGGTATACGTCGCCACGTGCGACTTCGTGCCGCAGACTTCGGGTTCGTCGGGATCGTCCAAGATGAGCTCGCTGGCCGCTCTGGCGGGAATCAACCTCAACCAGATGCAGGATGTGAAGACCCTCTCGCCCTATGTCTACGAGAAGATATTGAACAGCACGACTTTTGGTAAGGAGCTGATGCAGACCGAGCTCGATTACGAGAAGGCCGACCGCCCCGTGAGTTTCTTCGAGTACAACACCTCCGAGGAATTCAACAAGCCGTCGGTGGGCAGCTACGTGATGAAGTACACCGTGGGACTGCCGTTCGTGGTGCTCGACGCCATCCGCGGCGAGAAGCCCGAACCCGATTACGGCGATCTGTCGGGCGGCGGTGACGGCGTGGCGCGCATCGAGACGCTCAACAAGGACGAATTCAACTGCCTCAAGGCGCTGCACGAGAGCCTGGTGCTCTCGCTCGACGACAAGAACGGCTACATCACCCTGTCGGCAAGCATGTCGGAGCCGCTGGCCGCGGCGCAGTTGGCGCAGGCGGCGCTGACGCTGTTGCAGCGTTACATCACCGAGTTCAAGATCGAGAAGGTGCAGTCGAACCTCGATTTCGTGCAGGAGCGTTACGACGAGGCCAAGAGCAACTTCGAGGAAGTGCAGGCCCGTCGCGCCAAGTTCCGCGATGCCAACCAGAATACCATACGTTACTCGGCCCGCACCGAGCAGGAGAAGCTCGACGCCGAGTATTCGCTGGCCATGAACCTCTACGGCGAGCTGGCCACGCAGTTGGAGCAGGCCAAGATCAACGTGAAGGAGACCACTCCCATACTCACTGTGGTCAACCCCGTGACCGTTCCTTACCAGAAGAGCAAGCCCAAGCGTTCGATGATAATCGTGGGCTTCACGTTCCTCGGCATCGTGCTGGGTGCGGGAGCCGTGCTGTTCCTCCCCGTTTTGAGCGATATCTCGGGCAAGGAGCGCTGGCGAAGGATGGTTCGCGAGCTGCCCGATGCTGCTGCGGGTGGCGAGGCCGAGATGTAATTTGGGTATTATCCTCGTTGGTATCGCAATCGCGAGGCGTAGCCTGCGGAGAGAGCAATAGCGAGCCTCCGCAGGGCGAGGCTACGACTCGCGCGGCTCCGATGAGCCGCAAAATATCAAGATCGGATGCGACGAGTCTAAAATATGGTTACGTATAATTTTTTCATATAACGCACAATACGATCGTATATCTCAACGTATCGGCGTTCCGCGGCCGTGACATCGATCCCGACGGGCGGCAGATGCATTAGGGTATGTGATCGCGACACAAAAACAACCCCTTAGTTATGGAAGAATTGGTATTCGTGGCGGCACTGCCCGTTTTCATCGCCTCGCTGGTGGTGTTTCTGATACACCCGCGGCTGGTGAAGATCGCCAAGATGAAACAGATCGTGGACAACCCCAACGCGCGCAAGCTGAACAAGGTCCCCGTACCCGTACTGGGTGGCGTGGGCGTATTCTTCGGACTGATGTTCGGACTCGGCGTGGCGGGCTATTACGTCCGGGGCATGGAGATACAGTTCGAGCTCATAATAGCCATGATGGTGATGCTCTACACGGGCGTGGGTGACGACATAATGGATATATCGCCCACGGCGCGCTTCGCGTTGCAGATATGCACCGTGTGCATGATGATGTTCCTGTGCGGCATCTACATCGACAATTTCCACGGCCTGTGGAACGTCTACCGCCTCCCCGTGGCCGTGGCCGTGGTGCTTACGCTCGTCTCGGGCGTGGGCATCATCAACTCCATCAATCTGATCGACGGCGTGGACGGACTCTGCTCGGGATACGGAATGTTCGCCTCGCTGCTGTTCGGAATATGCTTCGTGCGCATGGGCGACATGTCGTATGCCGTCCTGGCGTTCTCGATGTTCGGAGCGTTGATCCCCTTCATGATGCACAACATGTTCGGCGCCAAATACAAGATGTTCCTCGGCGACGGCGGCTCGCTGGTGCTGGGCTTCATCTGCTCGCTGTATGTGATGCGCATAATACAGTCGGGCAGCGACCACATTACGGGCAGCACCGTGAGCTTCACGCTGGCCGTGCTGGCCATCCCCGTGTTCGACACGCTGCGCGTGATGACGGCGCGCATGCTTAAGGGCCGCTCGCCTTTCAGCGCCGACAAGACCCACCTGCACCACATGTTCATCGGACTGGGTTTCAGCCATGTGCTCACCTCGGTGAACATGCTTATACTCAACGGTCTGGTGGTCGTGATGTGGCACGTGTGCAACGTGTTCGACCTCTGCCCCGAAACGCAGCTTTACGTCACTGCTGCCACGGGCATAGCCCTGACCAGCGGACTCTATTATACGGTGGAATATATCCGCTTGCACTGCCCCTCGACCTATGCCGCCATGCAGCGGTTCGTGAAGGCGCACAGCCTGCGCCGCATCGGTGTCCTGCAAAAGGTGGGCGAGGTGCTCGACAGCCTGTAATGCCGCCGCGGCGTTAAGTTAATGCAAATTCGAAACAAGATCCTATGCCCCGAATATCCGAAAGAGCGGTCGAGATGCCCGAGTCGCCCATACGCAAGCTCGTGCCTCTGGCCGATGCCGCCAAGAAGCGCGGTACCAAGATTTACCACCTCAATATCGGCCAGCCCGATCTGCCCACGCCGCAGGTGGGACTCGACGCGCTGAAGACCATCGACCGCACGGTGCTGGAGTACAGCCCGAGCGACGGTTACCGTTCGCTGCGCGAGAAGCTGGTGGGCTACTACGACCAGTACCAGATAAAACTCTCGGCCGACGACATAATAATCACCACGGGCGGTTCGGAAGCCGTTCTGTTCGCATTCATGTCGTGCCTGAACCCCGGTGACGAGATCATCGTGCCCGAACCGGCCTACGCCAACTACATGGCGTTCGCCATCTCGGCGGGGGCCGTGATCCGCACCGTGTCGACCTCCATCGAGGAGGGTTTCTCGCTGCCCAAGGTGGAGCAGTTCGAGGAGTTGATAAACGAGCGCACGTGCGGCATATTGATCTGCAACCCCAACAACCCCACGGGTTACCTCTACACGCGCAAGGAGATGTACCGCATACGCGATATGGTGAAGAAATACGATCTGTTCCTCTTTTCGGACGAGGTATACCGCGAGTTCATCTACACGGGTTCGCCCTATATCTCGGCGTGTCATCTGGAGGGGATCGAGGACCACGTGGTGTTGATCGACTCGGTGTCGAAACGCTACTCGGAGTGCGGCATACGCATCGGGGCGCTGATTACCAAGAACCGCGAGCTGCGCGACGCGGTGATGAAGTTCTGCCAGGCGCGCCTGAGTCCTCCGCTTCTGGGACAGATCGTCGCCGAGGCGTCGATGGACGCCCCGCGGTCGTACATGATCAGAACCTACGAAGAGTATATCGAGCGGCGCAACTGCCTGATCGACGGGCTGAACAAGATCCCGGGCGTCTATTCGCCCATACCCATGGGAGCGTTCTACACGGTGGCGCGGCTGCCGATCGACGACTGCGACCGTTTCTGCGCATGGTGTCTGTCCGACTTCGAATACGAGGGCGAGACGGTCATGATGGCTCCCGCGTCGGGATTCTACACCGATCCCTCGAAGGGCCGCGACGAGGTGCGCATAGCCTACGTGCTGAAAAAGGACGACCTGCGCCGCGCGCTCTTTATCCTCGGAAAGGCTCTGGAGGCATACCCGGGCCGCACGGAACGATAGGACGTTTCGGCATGCGACGACAAAGGCCCCTGCGACGAGGGGCCTTTGCCGTTACGTTGAAATATTCTTTTCCCTTAAAAGTAATACCCCAGACCGAGCTGGAATGTCGAGATCTTGTTCTTGCCCGTGGTGTAGCCGAGCACCTCGCTCTTCTTGAATGCGCCGTTGTAGCGTGCCGAGACCGAGAGTTTCCAGATGCGCGCCTCGACTCCCAGTGCATAGTTCACCGCGGGACGCGTAATGTCCCACTTGGCGCCGTCGGTCTTGCCGCCCGAGTCGGTCATGAGGTTGAACGAGGGACCCGCCTGCAATGCGAGTATTCCCAGGAGCTTGACCTCTAACAGCAGCGGCAGGTCGAGCTTGCTCATCTTCATGCTGCCCTCGGCGCCGTCGACATCGAACCTGTTGTGCGAGTATACGATCTCGGGGTGGATGCCGAACATGCCCCAGCTCAGGTCGCTCTGAATGCCTGCGAACCATCCCGTGCTGGAGTTGAAGTCGATGTTGTTTATAGCACTCTTCAGGTCGTTGGTCTGGTAGTCCATACCCGCCTTGAGGCCTATTTTCGCTTTGGGAAGCAGTCCCGCCGACGCCTGCGCCGCAATGGCCAGAGCGGTCAGACATAACATCAGTTTTTTCATAGTCAATATCGGTTTTAAGGTATAAGGTTCGTTCTGTCGCTTATCGTCCGCGCGATCCTGCCGAGCGCGTGCCCGTCGGTTTGCGGTCGGCGCTGTCGTCCGTTCTGCTCGGTCTGTCCGTCCTGTCGGCTTTTTTGCCTACGCTGCCCGAACGGCGCGTCGGTGCCGAATCCTTTTGCGGGGCTACGGCCTTGCCGTTGCGGTTCGGCCTCGCGTCGCGTTCGGCGGGGCGGTAGCCGCGACCCGTGTCGTTGTTGCGCGAGTTGCGTATGTCGCCCTGCATGGGGCGGCCGTCATGCCTTCGGGGCGGATTGCCGTGGCGGTAGGGCGTGTCGCGACGGCCGCGGGGCGCATCGCGCAGTACGGGCTGGGTGTGTATGCCGCGGTATTTGCGGTACATGCTCTTGTGGCGGCGGTTGTAGAGCCACGGATCGCGCACGTCGATCACCACCTTGTAGAACTTGTAGAGGTCGCGCGGATAGCCGACGGGCAACTGCCGTACCGCGATCCATCGTCCGCGGCTGTAATAGTGGAACATTGCGCGGTCGACGTCGTAGTAGAAGTTGAAGTCGGGGAAATAGTAGTAGGGTGCGTAGTCGTATCCCGCAGGACCCCACGGCGGCTGCGCCGAGATGTTCACCGAGGCGGTGACCGTCACGCCGCGGTCGGGATAGAGCGCGACGCCGCACGACGTGCAGGCTAAGGTCGCCGCAAGGATGATGGCAAGTCTTTTCATGGTCGGTGTGTTTTATGTGTTTAACGTCGGTCGCGGGCGGCAGCCTGCGGGGACCGCAACGCTGCGTATGCAGTTGCGGGCCTCCGCCGGGGCGAGGCTGCGGCCCGCGCGGCTCACGTGGAGCCGCATTTCTATCTCTTCCCTCCCGCCTTGGGGCCGAGCTTGGCGCCCTTGGCTCCCGAGATCGTGTAGTTGAATATGTTCTCCTTGTAGCTCGTGGTCTTGAACGACGAGTCGCGCTTGCGGCGGAAAGCTATGTCGATCAGACGCTCGGTGAGCTCGGTGAACGACACTCCCGTCGCCTCCCACAGGTAGAACGACAGCGACCCCGGGATGGTGTTTATCTCGTTGACGTAGATCTTGTCGGTCGCCTCGTCGATCATGAAGTCTATGCGGGCCACGCCGTCGCATCCCAGCGTCTTGAACGTCTCCACCGCCGTGGTGCGGATGAAGTCGGTCGCGGCGTCGGGCAGCCGCGCGGGGATCTCCCTCACCGTCGAGTGCATTCCCTGCGACTGCTTCACGCCGCCGCCCGTCTTGCCGCACTTGCCGCCGCCCAGATACTTGTCGGCGTAGCTGAGTATCTCGCCGCTTCGTACGGGCGCCTCGCACACCGAGGCCTCGCACTCGTAGTAGTCGCCCAGCACCGAGCAGTTTATCTCCTTCAGCCGCTCCACCAGCCTCTCCACGATTATGCGCTTCGAGTAGCTCACGGCATTCTCCACCGCTTCCCTGAGCTGTTCGCGGTCGTGCACGGCCGTGATGCCCACGCTCGATCCCGAGTCGGCTGGTTTCACGATCATCGGGTACTGCAATGTCCGTTCCACGCGCTCCACTACCTGCTCGCTGCGGTCGAACCACTCCTTGTCCGAGAACCATGCGTATTCCACCACGGGTATGCCGCTCTGGGCGAGGATCATCTTCATGGTGATCTTGTCCATGCCGTTTGCCGAGGCCAGCACGTTGCAGCCCGCGTAGGGTATGCCCGTCATCTCCACGGCGCCCTGGAACGATCCGTCCTCGCAGTTGGTGCCGTGCAGGGCGGGCAGTATAACGTCCAGCGTAGCCGCCACGTCGCTGCCGAAGAGCGGCTTTTTCACCTTGTACAGACGGTTGTCGCCGTACACGGGGCGCAGATACACCTCGTCGCACGAGGCGTAGAGACGGTCCATGTCCTTGTAGTTGTCGCTGTGCCTTAGTGCCTCGCCCGTATACCAGCGGCCCTGCTTGGATATGTATATGGGCGTTATGTCGTATTTGTCGGTATCGATGGCGGCCATGGCCTGCTGGGCCGTTATGACCGAGATTTCGTTCTCGACCGAGCGGCCTCCGAAAATTACTCCTACGTTGATCTTGCTTTTCATCGCTATGTCTGTTCTTTTGTTTGTCTTCTATTTGAACGAGTCGGGCAGGTCGTTCTCGTAAAGCACCGCATCGCCCGCCCGCATCTGCGCGGCCAGTATGCGCGATGCCTCGGCGAACGAATCGGCCTTGAAGATCCTCTCGTCGGGGAACGCCCCATCGGCCAGTCCCTCGGCTATGGCGTCGCGGTTGGTGAGGTTGACTATCACCGCCATGTCGCACGCCTCGGCCATGTCGCGGCCCAGCTCGCGGTTGAGTTCATGCTGCCGCGCGCCCAGCTCCACGAACCCGGGGGTCACGACTATGCGCCGACCGCCTTCGGTGCGGAACTCGCGCAGAACCTCCAGTGCCATCTTCGCGCCCGCGGGGTTCGAGTTGTAGGCGTCGTCGAGTATGGTGATCCCGCCCGCCGTGCGTTTCACGCTCAGGCGGTGTTCTATCTGTTCTATCTGCCTTATGGCGCGCTTCTGCATGGCCTCGCTTACGCCCATGCGGTCGGCCACGGCTATGGCGGCCAGCAGGTTGAGTATGTTGCCGCGGCCCGCGAGGCGGGTGGCGTAGTGCGTGCGGGTCTCGCCGCCGTGCATCACGTCGAACGTCGTCTCGGCAGGCGAGTACCCGATGTTCACGGCGCGGTAGTCGGCCGCGCCATTCTCCACGGCGTAGCCCGCTACGGGGCAGCGGTGCTTCGCGGAGAATGCGGCTATTGGCTCCGAGTCGAGGTTCACCGCTCCGAATCCGTCGGCGGGCAGCGAGTCTATCAGCTCGAATTTGGTGTGCAGTATGTTGTCCACCGTTCGGAACGTTTCGAGGTGCATCTCGCCCACGGCGGTGACCACTCCGATCGTCGGGTGCACCAGATCGCATATCTCGCGTATGTCGCCCGTCTGCTTGGCGCCCATCTCGACTATGAATACCTGATGGTGGGGCTTGAGCTGCTCGCGCACCGTGCGTATCACGCCGAGCGTGGTGTTGAAATTGCCCGGGGTCATCAGCACGTTGTAACGCTCGGAGAGTATGCGGTAGAGGTAGTGCTTGGTCGAGGTCTTGCCGAAGCTGCCCGTGACGCCTATTACCACCAGGTCGGGCATCGAGTGCAGTATGCGCCGCGCGTCGTTGTAGTACCACCGTGCCACGGCGGCCTCCAGCGGCTTGTTGGCCGTATTGGCCGCGAGCATTATTATGGGGAACACCAGCAGTCCCAGAGCCACGGCGGGCATGTATCGCGGGGCGAGCAGCGTCGTGGCGGCTATGACCGCCGCGGTGAGCAGGGCGGCGGTGAAGAACAGACGCCTCACGCGCATGGTGTAGACTATGGGTTTCTTGTAGACGGTCCGCAGCTCTGCCCGTGCCGCGAAGAGCATGAATACGCAGCAGACTTCTATGTGCGGTATGAACGGCAGCAGGCTCACGACGGCAAAGGCGGCCGTCATCACGGCGCGGTTCGTGTCGTGGCCCTGACGGTACCAGCGGGCGTAGCGCGCCATGCGGTAGGAATTCTGCTGGAACATCTGCGTGTCGCGGCGCACCAGAGCGAACCACAGCGGCAGGTAGAAGACGAGGAATATTATGTCGGAAAGATTCATGCGTTATGGTCTTTGTTCGCCTCGGGGGCGAGGAAATTTTCTGTCACGCCGAAGAACAGCGCGCGGTTTTCGAGGAACGAGAAGTGTCCCGCGCCCTTCACCGCGACCAGTCCCGCGTCGGGGATCAGGCGCTCCATCTTCTTTGCGTCTGCCAGGGGCGTGGCGGTGTCGTTCTCGCCCCAGAAGAGCAGCGTAGGCGCCTTTATGCGGGGCATCACGCCGCACAGATCCTCGTTCACGCACTTCGAGAGTATGGCCCGCATGCGCGGCGAGGCGTTGTTGTAGTCCGACGACCCCGATTTTGCGCGGTAGCGGTCGATCATGCGCTCGGCGCGCGCGCGTCCCGCCACGAGGGGCAGCAGCCGCTTGACGAGCTTGTAGGTGTACACCTTGCGGTAGTAGGCGAGCGAGCGTCGGGGCTTCACTCCCGCCGCGTCGACGAGCATGACCTTGCAGGTCTCGTTGCGCGAGGCGAAGAGTATCGATACCCGTCCGCCGAACGAGTGGCCTACGAGTATCGGACGCTCGATGCCCTCGTGGCGCGCCACGGCCTCCACCGAGCGGGTGTATTCTTCGACGCCCCATGTCGAGCGGGGTTCCTCGCTGCGGCCGAATCCCGCCAGATCGAACGTCAGCACGCGGAACCGCTCGGCCAGCCACGGCTGCACGAAGTCGAATATCGTGCCGTCGCAGCCCCAGCCGTGCAGCAGCAGCAGCGGTTGTCCCTGGCCGCAGTCGGTGTAGTGCAACTTTATGCCGTCGTATGTGAAATTCTTGTCCATTGCTTTTGCAAAAATAGCTAATTTTTTCGCAGATGCGACAGTCGGCATATAATTTCGGCACAAAGCCCCGCCGAGTCGGGAACGGCGGGGCTGTTGCGTCGGCCGCGTCGCGCGGCGGCTATATCTCCAGCACCATGGCCCGATCGCGTGCGGCGTCGCCCGTGCCCAGGTCGAAACCCTCGGAAAAGTCGAGCGGATACTCCCGATCCTCGAATCCGAAACGGGCGTAGAACTCCTTGAGCGACGGTTCGGAGGGGATGAGCATGGCGGCCTTGTATCCGCGCTCGCGGAGCAGTGCCACGGCCTCGGTCACGAGCTCCGAAGCCAGCCCGCGGCCGCGTCGGGCGGGGTCGGTCGCTATGGCGTAGAGATAGCCCGTCGGGCCGTATTCGGTCGCAATGTCGACGATGTGCAGCATGGCCGCCACGTGCCCCTCGGCATAACGCACCAGCGTGTTTTCGGGTCTGTATACCTCGCTCAGGAAGAGGTCGACGAACTCCCTCTCGTCGCCGAACACCCTCTGCCACAGCTCGCGGCACTTTATCTCGCGCAGGGTGAGCGCCAGCACCGTCATCTTCTCCTGCATGGCGGCGGGGTGGTACGACATCTTCGAGCGCCGCAGTCCCGTGAGGCCCATGTCTTCCTCGCGGTTGACGAACTTGTATCCCCGTGCCGCGAGGGCCCGCGCGAAGCAGCGGTTTATCATGGGAAATACCCCTTCGAACGAGGCGTCGGCCTTCTCGATGTGGGTGCAGAATATCTCGGGCGTAAGCTCCGATCCGTAGGTGAACGCCACGACGCGCCCGTCGACGCGCAGCACGCCGCCGTAGAGCCTCAGACGGTCGTACTCCGCCAGCGCCTCGGCTATGGCCCGCTGTTCCTCCGACATTTCGGTCTCGTGCTCGGCGCGATGCTCGGCGTCGCCCGCCTCGGCAGCCTCCTTACGGCGCTGCCATTCGCGTTCGAGGCGCATGCACTCCCCGAAGTCGGCGGGGCGCAGCTCGTCGAACGTGTATTCGTACATGGACTCGAAACGGTTTACGTGGTTGCGCTTGGGCTGGTATTTGCGGCCCGTGAGGTTCACGAGATCCTCCAGCGAATAGATGTAGTCGCGGTAATCGCGGTTGTCGCACACGGCGAAGCACTCGCTGCCGCGCCGCACGAGCCTCTCGCCGTCGGTGTCGCACACCGCGGCACGCCCCTCGGCGTCGAGCCCGTAGTGTGCGTCGGCCCAGCGGCGGAACGCCTCCGCGCCGTCGCGGCTCATGCCCACCATGCGGAAACGTATGCCCTCGGCGCGCGCGTCCTCCATCAGTTCGGGGACGATGCGGCAGTAGTCGCCCTGCTCGGAGAGCATGTAGCCGCGGTAGCCCTCGGCACCCAACTCGAAACGGACGGCCATTATGTCGTCGAACTCGGCCCACACGCTTCCGTAGGTGTGGCGCCAGCAATATATATTGGCGAATGTGTAGTCGCAGGACGGGATTCCCGACGCGGCCAGACGGCGGTCCATGGCGGGCTTATCCGTCGGCAGAATCTCTTTGAACCGAATCATCTACCGTATAGTTTTTATTCTCCACTCTGTCGTAATAGCTTTGTATCATGGCTTTCATCTGCCGTTCGATATCCTTCGTCGGCACCTTGCCGCGAAGGTCGCGCTCGTTCTTGACGTCATCCACCGAGTATACTCCGCGCACCTCGTGCTCGTCGAAGCGGACCAGATAGCTCTCGGTGACGGCCTGGAACATGTTGTTGTCGTAGTTGATCGCAAAGGGTGTGTCCGCATGCTCGTTGAATATGTCGCGGCCGAAGGCGAAATAGGGCTCGCGGTTGCCGAGCAGCCCCAGCAGCGTAGGCATCAGGTCGATCTGCGACACGGGCGTGCGGTGCTCGCCGAAGAGCGAACTTTCGGGGGCGTAGATGAATCCGAATATGCGGTAGTCGTCGGGCGAGTGGCGGAACTCCTCCGAGAACTTCTCGCTCGAAACGTGGTCGGCCACGAAGACGAACACCGTGTTGCGGAACCACTCCTCGCCGCCGAAGCGGTCGAAGAAGCGGCGGAACGCCCCGTCGACGTAGGCCACGCATTTGTGGTTGGCCGTCAGACCCTCGGGCAGCCTGCCCGCGTAACGCTCGGGCACCACGAAGGGGTGGTGCGACGAGAGGGTGAACATCGTGGAGAAGAAGGGCTGCCGCGCACAGGAGAGTACCTCGCCCATGTATTGCATGAATTCCTCGTCCCAGATTCCCCAGTAGCCGTCGAAATCGTCCTTGCCGTGCACCGCCTCGTAATCCTCGCGGCTGCGCAGGTCGTCGATCCCCACGGCCCGCGCGTATGCTCCGAAGCCCATCGAGCCGCGGTCCGAGCCGCAGAAGAACATCGTCTCGTAGCCCTTGTCCTTCAGTATGGCGGGCAGCGCTCGCGTGGCGCCCATCGACTGGGGCATCAGCACGAACGGCGTCTTGAACGACGGTATGGAGCTCCACACCGCGGGCAGGGCCTGAATCGACCGCTTGCCGTTGGAGTACATGCGGCGGAAGGTGTAGCTCTGCCGCATGAGCGAGTCGAGGAACGGGGTGTAGCCTTTCTGCTCCTTGTCGGCGTAGAGTTCGGGACACAGCAGCGCCGAGTGCTCGGCCGAGAAGCTCTCCATGACGAATATCACCACGTTGCGCCCCGTAAGCTCGGTGTCGCCCGCCTCGGCCGACGGACGGTGACAGGGAGTGTAGATCGATTGCAGGGTCTCGTCGTCAAACCAGCGTTCGTAGTGCAGCCTGCCGCCCGACCCCGCGGTGCGCAGCACGCAGAAGGGGTTGCTCAGGATCATGGTCGCCAGCGAGTTGTCGGCCGTGTAGAGCGTGGCGTTCGACAGCGTGACGGGACGGGTCATCTTGGTGAATCCGCCGCGAATGCCGCCCACGGTGAGCGCCGCGGCCGCCGTCAGGGCTATGATGCCCGCCGTGTAGTACCACGCGCCCGCCAATATCGGTTCGGGCTTTATGCGGCGGCCGTAGCCCCGCGCCAGAAAGGCTATGAGCAGCACGCCGACCAGAACCATATACCAGTTCTCGGCGGCGAATTTCAGGGCCAGCTGCAACGAGTTGCCGTTGTCGGCGAAGAATATCTCGTCGGCCGTGAACCGTTTCTGCGCGTAGCGGAAATATATGGCGTCGGCCATGTTGAGGGCCACTATGGCGAGGGAGTTTACGACGGTGTAGTACCAAAACATCGTCTTCTGCCACCATCCCCTCTCGCGCAGGTGCAGCGGCACGAGCGACAGCAGTATGAACGGCGCGTTGACGTAGAGTATCGACACGGTGTCGAACTTGAACGCCCCGCACAGCAGGTCGGCCAATACCCCCCCCCGCATCTCCAAAGGGCCTAAGGTCGGCAGGTTGTACAGCCAGAACGCCGCGCGGCAGAGCGCCAGCACGATGTAGAGCAGCGCTATGCGGCGCACGAGCAGTGCGATATGCGAGTGCAGGATTCTCATTCGTGGTGATAGGGTTCGTTATTGAGTATGGTGAACGCGCGGTAGAGCTGTTCGGCGAAGATGGCCCGCACGATCTGGTGCGAGAATGTCATGCGCGAGAGCGACAATCGCATGTCGGCGCGCGCATACACGGCGTCGGAGAATCCGTAGGGGCCTCCGATGACCATCACCAGCCGTTTCACGCCGCTCGACATGCGCTTCTGCATCCACGCGGCGAACTCGGGCGAGGTGTACTCCGTGCCGCATTCGTCCATCAGTGCGAGGCAGTCGCCGTCGCCCACGCCGCGCAGGATGGCTTCGCCCTCTAACTGTTTCTGGCGGCTCGGGGCCATGTTGCGCGTGTTGCGCACGTCGGCCAGAGTGGTCACCGTGAAGCGGCAGTAGCGGTTGATGCGTTTGGCGTACATGCCCAGCAGACTCTCCACCTCTTCCGAATCGGTCTTGCCGACCATTATGAGATCGATGTTCATGCGTGTGCGCGACGTGAGGTTACAGATCGGTGTTCCACTCTCCCTCGGCGCCCTCGTAGAACACGGGACGCTCCTTCTCCACCGACTTGAGCCATTCGTAGGCCTTGTACATGCAGTAGCCGTTGCCCGAATCGGCGCCGCCCAGTGCGAAGCCTATCACGCACGAGTGGTTGCGCGAACGGTAGTACATCGACTTCACGCGCGTCAGATACTCGTCGACCAGCGCGGGGTCGTTGGCGGGGGTGCCGCCCACCGAGCGGACGTTGCTATTGGTGGGGGAGTTGATGTTGGCGCGGTCGATGACGAACATGCCCGCCTTGTCGCACATGTCGTAGAACCACTTGGGCTGCGGATAGTCGGGACACAGGGTGTTGTAGCCGCGCAGCTTCAGCTGCTCGATGGCCACGAAGGTCTTTTGGCGGTCGTCCGACGCGTTGAAATGCTCCTTCTTCTGCACGTGCAGTATGTTGTCGAAGCGGTAGAACTTGCCGTCGCGGTACTCCGTCTTGCCGAAACCGATCTTCAGCGGGATGTACTCCCACAGCATGCCGTTGCGCTTGACGTATATCATCACGTCGTAGAGCGGCGGCTGGCCGTCGCCCCACTTGAAGTCGTAGGCGTGGTAGATGTCGGGATTGAAACGCAGCGTATCGGTCGAGCGGCCCTCGACCTCCAGTTCGTTCACGCTGTACTCCATCAGCTTGCCCTTGGGGTTGTAGATGTCGAAGCCCACCTGTATGGTCTCCTTGAAGTTGAAGTCGTTGGCCACCACCACGTCCAGCTCCAGCTTGGCGTACCTGCGCGTGCTGTCGGGCACCAGCGCGATGTCGAAATCGCGCACCGCCAGACGGCGCTGCACGAATAGGTAGCTGTTCTCGAACTGCTCGAACGCGGGCTGGAATATGTTCTCGTGCAACTGCGGCGTGCGGCTGGGGCGTACGCCCACCATGATCTCGTTCACGCCCTGACGCATGTAGGGCGAGATGAGGAAATCGGCGGGGGTGTAGGGATCGTCGACCTCGGCCACGGCTTCGTTGTTGATGAACAGCGTGTAGGCCATGCCCGTGTTCTCGATGTGGAAGAAGATGTTGTAGTCGTTCATCGTCGCGTCGATCTCCACCTTCTGCACGAAGCGCGCCTCGCCGCCCGCGACGGCTACGCGCTGCGGCTTGAAAGCCATGTAACCCGCCGTGGCGTCGCGCTTGTCGGCCGCGGCGTCCTCGCGCTTGTCGTAGGTCAGAAACTCCGAACGCCACACGCGCGGCCCCTGGGCCTCGGCCGCCAGTATAGTAAGCAGGGCTGCCCCCGCAAGAATCAATCGTTTCATAAGAGCGTATCTTATATTTTTAGTCGTCTCTTTATATCGATATCGCATGCGATATCGGCAGTTCGCCGCCGCCCCACCGCGGCGGACTGCAACTCGCTCGCGCTCGCCTGCGTCCTCCGCCGTCGGCGAACTGCGTCCGAGGCGGTGTCGCCCGCTTGCGTCCGTCGGCCGCTTCGCGGTGTCGGCTACCGTTTGCAAAGGTACTTTTTTTTTGACAAATAGCAAATAATTGCCTATCTTTGTGGATTGATAGCGGCGGCGGATGCCGGGTGCGCCGCAGGGCCGCAAAGTTAATTTTTGACGAAAGAAAGGACTTGACATGAAAACTCCGAGAATTGCAGAGATTCTGAAATCGGGCGCAACGGGCAGCGACATTACCGTAAAGGGCTGGGTGCGCACCAAGCGAGGCAACAAGAACGTGGCATTCATAGCGCTGAACGACGGTTCGTGCGCCGCCAACATACAGATAGTCGTTGATTTGGCCAATTTCGACGAAAACACCCTCAAGCTGGTCACCACGGGTGCCTGCATCCGCGTGGACGGCCGTCTGGTGGAGTCGCCCGCGTCGGGTCAGGGCGTCGAGGTGCAGGCCTCGGCCATCGAGATCTACGGCACGGCCGATCCCGAGACCTATCCGTTGCAGAAGAAGGGGCACTCGCTGGAGTTCCTGCGCGACATAGCCTACCTGCGTCCGCGCACCAACACCTTCGGCGCCATACTCCGCATACGTCACGCCATGGCCTATGCCATCCACAAATATTTCAACGACAACGGCTTCTACTACCTCCACACCCCGCTCATCACGGGCTCGGACTGCGAGGGAGCGGGCGCCATGTTCAACGTCACCACGCTTGACATCGCCAACCCGCCGCGCACCGAGGACGGCAAGGTCGACTATACGAAGGATTTCTTCGGCAAGCCCTGCAACCTCACCGTGTCGGGCCAGCTGGAGGGCGAGCTCGGGGCGCTGTCGCTGGGCCGCATCTACACCTTCGGTCCCACGTTCCGCGCCGAGAACTCCAACACTCCGCGCCACCTGGCCGAGTTCTGGATGATCGAGCCCGAGATGGCCTTCTTCGAGTTGGAGGACAACATGGATCTGGCCGAGGATTTCCTCAAATATCTTATCCGCTACGCGCTGGAGAACTGCCGCGAGGATCTGGAGTTTATGAACAAGATGTGGGACAACGAGCTGATCTCGCGTCTGGAGTTCGTCCTTCACAACGACTTCGTGCGCCTCGACTACACCGAGGGCATCGAGATACTGAAGGCTTCGGGCCGCAAGTTCGAGTTCCCCTGCGACTGGGGTTGCGACCTTCAGTCGGAGCACGAGCGTTATCTGGTGGAGGAACACTTCAAGCGTCCCGTCATCCTCATCAACTACCCGAAGGAGATCAAGGCCTTCTACATGAAGCAGAACGAGGACGGCCGCACCGTGCGTGCCATGGACGTGCTGTTCCCCAAAATCGGCGAGATAATAGGCGGTTCGGAGCGCGAGGCCGACTATGGCAAACTTTCTGCAAGGGTGAAGGAGCTCGGAATGAACGAGGCCGACATCTGGTGGTATCTCGATACCCGCCGTTGGGGTTCGGCGCCTCACTCGGGCTTCGGACTCGGTTTCGAGCGTCTGCTGCTCTTTGTGACGGGCATGGGCAACATCCGCGACGTGATCCCGTTCCCGCGCACGCCGAACAACGCGGAGTTTTAACGAGAATTTAAGAGACGGCGATTATACGCAATTAGGAGCGCAGCGACCGAAGTCCCCTCCCGAGGAGGGGATTAGGGGAGGGTCACACTTGTAAATGCGGCCGCGGGCCGCAAGCGACGTCCGTCGGATTTGGTTTTACGGCATCGTGACGTCGGTGCTTTGAAAATATAAATTGCTTGATATGAAGAGACTGATATTGTTCATCCTGCTCGCTTGCCTTGCAGGCTCGGGGAGCGTTTCGGCGCGGAAACGCGCGTCGGGGACGTGCAACCTCGTGTTCATAGGCAACAGCATCACCGAGGGCGCGCTCCACGCCGACAAGGCCAAGACCGCACCTCCCGTGTTCGCCGCCGAATACGCGGGCCGCATGCTCGGGGTCGACGTCAATTTCCGCAACTGCGGCCGCTCGGGCGCCACGACGGTGGATTTCCTGCCCGAACGCGCTGCCGATTTCAAGCGTGTGGAGCAGGCCGTCGGCGAGTTGCAGGCCCTGAGTTACGACCCCATCGTCTTTTCGATCATGCTCGGTACCAACGACTCGGCTTCGTCGGGTCCGCTCGGAGCGCCCGTGTCGAACGAGGACTACAAGCGCAACCTGCTGACCATCATAGGCCGCCTGCGCGAGATGTGCCCCGGCGCTATCTTCGTGCTCCAGCGCCCTATATGGTACAGCCCCAACACCTACAACGGGGCCATGTATCTGGTGGCGGGTCAGAAACGCCTGCTGGGCTATGCCAACGTGTTGATCGATCTGGTCGACAACAACGACGACATATACCTGGGCGATTTCAAGAGTTTCGACTATTTCCGCGATAATCACCGCAAACTGTGTTTTCCCGAGAACGGCAATGCGGGAGTGTTCTACCTGCATCCCAACGAGGCGGGCGCGCGCAAGCTGGCTAAACGCTGGGCGCGGGCGATAGTGCGTGCGGTGGACGACCGCGACCGTTGATCGTCGGCATGCGGCGGAGGCACCCTCTTCCGCCCCTTCCCGACGGATGCCGCGCAGGCGGCGCGATAATACCCGAAACGGCGTCTGTCCGAGACGGATGCCGGGTTCCCGAAGAGACCTGTCGAATGTGGAAGTGTATAACAGCTAAAAATGTAACGCAATGGCTATTTCACAACGTCAGATTCAGAAACTGCAACAGACTCTCTCTCCGCAGCAGATACAGATGATAAAGCTGCTGGAGCTGCCCACGATGCAGCTCGAACAGCGCGTGAAGCAGGAGATCGAGGACAACATCGTGCTCGAGGAGGACGAGACCGCATCCGAAGAGGAGGAGCAGAAGATATCGGTGGACGATTACATCCGCGACGACGACACCCCGAGTTACAAGAGCCGTATCAACAACTTTTCGAAGGACGACAAGCAGCGCCCCGTCAACATTACCGAGGGCCGCTCGATGCAGGAGTATCTTACCGAGCAGCTGCGCTACCGCAACCTCTCGGAGCGCGACATGCGCATGGCCGAGTTTCTGGTGGGCAGCATCGACGAGGACGGCTACCTGCGGCGCGATCTGGATTCGGTGTCGGACGACATAGCCTTTTCGCTCGGCATAGAGGCCTCGCCCGAGGAACTGGAGCACGTGCTGGGCGTAATCCACCAGCTGGAGCCTGCGGGAGTAGGCGCGCGCAACCTTCGGGAGTGCCTGCTGTTGCAGATGGGGCAGCGGCGCATGGACTCGCCTGCCAAACGTCTGGCGCGCAAGATCGTGACGTCGTATTTCGACGAGTTCGTCAAGAAGCATTACGAGAAACTCATGTCGCGCCTGGGCGTGGGCGAGGAGGAGTTCCGCGACGCCATCGAGGAGATCCGCCGTCTGTCGCCCAAGCCCGGGAACCTCTATTCGGAGGGCGGGACGGACACCACACCTTATATTATACCCGATTTCCGCATCGATTACCACGACGGGCGGTTCGAGTTGTCGCTCAACTCCTACAACATCCCCGAGGTGAAGATCAACCGCCGCTATGTGGAGATGATACGCGACATGGTTTCGTCCAACGGCACCGTCGCGGAGAAGAACCGCGAGGCCGTGCAGTTCGTCAAGAGCAAGATCGACTCGGCCAAATGGTTCATATCGGCCATCAAGCAGCGTCACGACACGCTGATGCGCACCATGCAGGAGATACTGAACTTCCAGAAGGAATATTTCAAGGACGGCGACAAGAGCAAGCTGCGGCCCATGATCCTGAAGGACATAGCCGACCGTACGGGGCTGGACGTGTCGACCATATCGCGCGTGGTGAACAGCAAGTATGCCCAGACCCATTTCGGGATCATACTGCTCAAGTCGCTCTTCTCGGAGGCCATGCAGACCGAGAGCGGCGAGATCGTGTCGAGCTACGAGATCAAGAATCTGCTCCAGACCTGCATTGACGAGGAAGACAAGCGCCATCCCCTCACCGACGAGACTCTGATGAACATACTCAACGCCAAGGGCTACTGCATAGCGCGGCGCACTGTGGCCAAATACCGCGAGATGCTCGACATCCCCGTCGCGCGGCTGCGGAAACAGATATGACGCGCCCCGCTCTGCGCCCGCTGTGGCGGCAGGGCGGCTGCGATGCGTCGGAATGCGGCGGGTGCCTTCGGGGCATCCGCCATTTGTGTCATTGCGTGAAGCGAAAAGATCAACGCGCAGACAAAGGTCCCCGAAAAAATGACTATTTTTGTAAACGGCTCATTGCGGCCGCGCCCGATCGTGCAGGCACGCGGTCGGCAGAATCGACTAACCTGAAAAAAGATATCATTATGAAACGATTGTTGTTATTGGCGACGCTGTTTCTGTGGCTGCCCGCCGCGGCGCAGCTGAACGTGACTTCGTTGAAAGTAAATCACATGACCGATCCTTCGGGAGTCACCGATCCCGACCCCGTTTTCAGCTGGGTGCTCGCGAGCGACGGACGCAACGTCGTGCAGACGGCATACGAGATACGCGTGTTC
>ERZ827168.2029-NODE-2029-length-25101-cov-11.202228_pt1 | contig 25101 bp, 25 predicted proteins | sample MGYA00519868_ERZ827168 | MGnify/ENA primary metagenome ERZ827168 (study PRJEB31778, sample SAMEA3449271) | human gut metagenome | biome: human gut; feature: human-associated habitat; material: faeces | place: United Kingdom | collected 2010/2012 ...
AATTTTGTCATATAAAAACCTCGCTCCTTGTGTCCAAAAAACGGGGTTCATATCAATATAACTCTTTTTCTTTTTTAGTTGACACATACATATGTTGATGATATAATACATCTTCGATAAGGGGGATTATTATGGAAAACAATAAAATAATTAGTTTATTAAAGGTTGAAATAGATATTTTAAGGCATTATGATGAGTTATGTCAAAGGGAAACAATGAAACAATATGATGATAGTTTTACTAATCTTATTGGCTTATTAAAACTTGATATTGAAAAACAAAATGAAATATTAAGAACATTAACTAATGGTGAATTACTTACTGCTGATAATGCTTGTTATAAAGAATATTTAAAGAAATCTAATATTCCTGTTGATGTTGATAAAGTTATGTCTAGAATAAGTGTTTTATGTACTAATCAGTTTGTTGAAAATGGCGTTGATGGTGGGTATGCTATTTTGAATAAATCGCAGTTACAAGCTAAATATATTGTTATGGGTGAAGCAGTTAATATTCATTTATCATTTATTGATGAATATTTATCACAAATAGATGATTTAAGTTTGAGAAAGGAACTATGTACTTTTAAGTATTTTTTAATATACGTTATGGGCTTTACTATTGAAAATTCTTTAATAGAGCGTTATTATCATACAGATAAGTCTATTTATTTAACATCTTATTTAGAGGCAAGTTTGAAGAATATTCCAATAGAGTATATTGATAGTAGTAAAAGGGAATTTGCAAATACAACAATTAATAGTAAGCAAGTGGCATTATGTAAAATGCTTTTATCAGTAACTCCAGAAGATGTTGCTAGATATGGTTTATTTGGTCAAGATTTATTAAGAGCTAGTATTACTTTTAGATCAGATTTATTACTTTTAAACGATAGTGATTATTTAGATACACTTAATAAATTAAGAGTTAGTAAAGATAATCCATGGTATAATATTTTTCTAAAGGATAGAAGTAGACATAAAATAGTAACAATGGGTGCTGGTAGAACAAGATAGTTTAACGAAAAGTTAAGCTATTTTTTATTTTTTTAAATATTTAGCAGAAAAGTGTTGACATTGCTAAAAGATTGTCATATAATTTATTTAGCAATCGTAAAATAGTATTGCTAAGGGAAGTGATATATTGATATCAAATAGACAGAAAGAAATATTAAAATTTATTGTGGAAGAGTATATTAAATCAGCTAGACCAGTAAGTTCAAATAGTATTTGTAATTTTCTTAATTGTTCATCAGCAACAATAAGAAATGAAATGGTTATCTTGGAAGATTTAGGATACTTGGAGAAAAATCATTTTGCTTCAGGTAGAACTCCTAGTGAACTCGGATATAGATACTATGTTGAAAACTTGATGAAACCAAAAGATTTAACTGGTGAAGATATGCTTAAATTACAAACAATATTTTCTAATAATTCGTTAGAACTAAGTGATGCAATAAAGAAAAGCATTGAATTAATATCAGAATTAACTAACTATACAGCAGTAGTGTTAGGGAATAGTTCTAAAGATAATCGGTTAAAGAAAGTAGAAGTTATTCCATTGGAACAAGGTAAAGTAGTAATGATGCTGATAACTGATAAAGGTCATGTGGAATATAAAAACATGAATATTGGCGATGTATCTAGTGAAGAATTAACGAAGACAGTGGAACTTATTAATAAGTTATTAGTAGATACTCCTATTGATGAGATTAATGAAAAACTAGAATATGAAGTAAAACCAGTAATTAGTAGATATGTTAAACAATATGCTACTTTATATAATGCTTTCTATGATGCTTTTTCAGAGTTTACTTCTAAAGTTAGTGATGTACACTTTGTTGGTAGAGCTAATATGTTAAAACAACCGGAGTTTAATAATATTGATAAAGTTAAGCAATTACTAAGTAAGTTTGATGATGCTTCATTAATTAATGAAATGAGCGAAGATAAGAATGGTATTAATATTTATATTGGAACAGAGAATGAATTAAGTGATGATGTATCAGTAATTAAAACAAAATATAATTATAATGGTGAAGAAGGTACTATTGCTATTGTAGGCCCTAAAAGAATGGAATATGATAGAGTAATTACTTTACTTAATTATATTAATGATAATTTAAATAATAGTTAAAGGAATGAATATGGAAAATAAGAAGAAAGAAAAGAAAGAAAATATTAATAAAGAAACTTCTATTGAAGAAGCAGTAGAGAATAATAATCAAGAGATTGATTTACTTGGTAATAGAATTAAAACATTAGAGGAATCTTTATTAAGAAATCAAGCAGAATTGCAAAACTATAAAAGAAGAAGGGAAGAAGAAGTATCAAGAATGTTAAAGTATGCTAATGAAGATATTGTTACAGACTTTTTACCAATTCTTGATAACTTTGAAAGAGCACTTGTTGTTAAAGATACGATGAGTGAAGATGCTAATAAGTTTTTAGAGGGTATAAAAATGGTTTATAACCAAACTAAGAGTTTATTAGAGAAGTATGAAGTAAAAGAGATACTTGCTCAAGATATGGAATTTGATGCTAGTTATCACCAAGCAATTATGACTGATTGTGATAAGAATAAACCAAATGGTATCGTTTTAGAGGTACTTCAGAAAGGTTATATGTATAAGGATAAAGTAATACGTCCTTCGATGGTTAAGGTGAATAAGATAGATGAATAAAGATACTGTTAAGGAAATATTATATATCTTTATAGCAATACTTGTATCTGTGATAATAGTTAGAGTAGCAATATGGCTTCTTCCTATTATCTTAGTAGCAGTACTTGCTTATTACATATATACTAAATTAATAAAAAATAAAAAGAACAACAAAGATAATGATGACAGAGTAATAGATGTTAAATATAAAGAGAAAGGTGAATAAATTATGAGTAAAATTATAGGAATAGATTTAGGTACAACTAATAGTTGTGTCGCAGTATTAGAGGCCGGGGAAGCCAAAGTAATTCCCAATCCTGAAGGAGGAAGAACAACTCCATCAGTAGTAGCATTTAAGAATGGTGAAAGAATCGTCGGAGATGCTGCTAAAAGACAAGTAATCACTAATAAAGATACAGTAAGTTCTGTAAAAAGACTTATGGGTAGTGATGAAAAAGTAGAAGTTAATGGTAAGAAATATACTCCTGAAGAAATAAGTGCGATGATCTTAAGTTATATGAAAGATTATGCTGAAGGTTATTTAGGAGAAAAGGTTAATAAAGCAGTTATTACTGTTCCTGCATACTTTAATGATGCCCAAAGACAAGCTACTAAGAATGCAGGTAAGATTGCTGGATTAGAAGTAGAAAGAATTATTAATGAACCAACTGCTGCTGCTTTAGCATATGGTCTTGATAAACAAGATGAAGCTCAAACAGTATTAGTATACGATTTAGGTGGTGGTACATTTGATGTATCTATCCTTGAATTAGGTGATGGTGTATTTGAAGTTAAAGCTACTGCTGGTAATAATAGACTTGGTGGCGATGACTTCGATAATAGAATCGTTGATTATTTAGTTGAAACATTTAAGAAAGAAAATGGTATTGATTTATCTAAAGATAAGATGGCTATGCAAAGACTTAAAGATGCTGCTGAAAAAGCTAAGAAAGATTTATCAGGAGTAACTAGTACCCAAATATCATTACCATTCATTTCTCAATCAGATGATGGTCCACTTCACTTAGAATTAACTTTAACAAGAGCTAAGTTTGAAGATTTAATTAGAGATTTAGTAGATTCAACACTAGAACCTGTAAGAAAAGCTATGAAAGATGCTAAATTAAAATCTAGCGATATTGATAAAGTAATCTTAGTTGGTGGTTCAACACGTATTCCATGTGTTCAAGAATTAATTAAGAAAGAATTAGGTAAAGAACCTCATAAAGGTGTTAACCCTGATGAAGTAGTTGCTATGGGTGCTGCTATTCAAGGTGGTGTTTTAACAGGTGAAGTTAATGATGTAGTACTTCTAGATGTAACTCCATTATCACTTGGTATCGAAACATTAGGTGGTGTAATGACAGTATTAATTGAAAGAAATACTACAATACCTACAAGTAAGAGTCAAGTATTCTCAACTGCTGCTGATAATCAACCAGCCGTAGATATTCATGTATTACAAGGTGAAAGAAGTATGGCCAGTGATAATAAGACACTTGGTAGATTCCAACTTACAAATATTCCACCTGCACCACGTGGAGTTCCTCAAATCGAAGTAACATTTGATATAGATGCTAATGGTATTGTTAATGTTAAAGCTAAAGATTTAGGTACTAATAAGGAACAATCTATAACTATTACAGCTTCTAATACATTAAGTGATGAAGAAATTGATAAGATGATGAAAGAAGCTGAAGCTAATAAAGAAGCAGATGCTAAGAAGAAAGAAGAAGCAGATACTAAGAATGATGCTGAACAAGCTATCTTTATGACAGAAAAAGCTCTTAAAGATTTAGGAGATAAAGTAAGTGATAAAGATAAAGAAGAAGCAGAAAAATTAGTTGAAAAGACTAAGAAAACATTAGAAAAAGATGATGTTGAAGAAATTAAGAAAGCTAAAGATGAATTACTTGCTAAAGCTAATGAATTAGCTGCTAAAGTATACGAAGAAGCTAGTAAGAATGCTAAGACTGAAGATACTACTGAAGAAAAAGAATCTACTAAAAAATCAGATGATGGAGTAGTAGACGCTGAATATAAAGAAAAATAAAAATGTAGTTCTAGGAAACTAGAACTACTACTTTATTAGAAAGGTGTAAAGATGAATAAAAGAGATTATTATGAGGTTTTAGGAGTATCAAAGACAGCTACTGATGCAGAAATAAAATCGGCTTTTAGAAAACTTGCTAAGAAATATCATCCGGATGTTTCAAAAGAAGAAAATGCTGCGGAGAAGTTTAAAGAAGTTCAAGAAGCCTATGCCGTATTGTCTGACCCAGAAAAGAGAAAAAAATATGATCAATTTGGTCATAGTGCCTTCCAAAATAATGGTGGTGGTGCCGGAGGATTCCAAGGATTTGATGGATTTGACTTTGGAGATATGGGGGACATCTTTGATGATATTCTAGGTGGTTTTGGTTTCTCATCTAATTCTAGAAGAAGTGCAAATGGTCCTAGAAAAGGTAATGATGTACTATATCGTATGACAATTAGCTTTGATGAAGCAGTTCATGGTTGTGAGAAGGATATTTATTTAGATACAGTAGATAATTGTCCTAATTGTCATGGTGAAGGTGGATTTAACTCTAAAACTTGTCCGGAATGCCGTGGTAGTGGAACAATTACTAGTGAACAAAGAACCATGTTTGGTAGTTTTCTCAGTAAGACAACATGTCCGGAATGTCATGGGACAGGTAATATATTTGAAAAGAAGTGCCCTGACTGTAATGGTAAAGGAAAGATTAGAAAGAATAAGACTATTACAGTAACCGTACCCGCTGGTATTGATAGTGGTAATAGATTAAGATTAACTGGTAAAGGTGAAGCCGGTGAAAATGGTGGTAGAAATGGGGACTTATATTTAGAGTTTACTGTTAAAGATCATGATTTTTATAAGAGAAATGAAGATGATATTTATATAGATTTACCACTTACAATAACGGAAGCCGTATTAGGATGTACTAAAGAAGTACCAACAATATATGGTAATGTTGAATTAACTATCCCAAGTGGAACACAATCATTAGATAAATTAAGATTACGTGGTAAAGGTATTGAAAATGTAAATACAAAGAGAAAAGGCGATATGTACGCTGTTGTTAAAGTAATAATGCCTGAAAAACTTACTAAAGAACAAAAGAGTTTATTTGAGTCATTAGCAAATACTGAACTAGATAATTCGACAGTTATAAAAAAATATAAAAAATTCTTAAAAGATAATGACAAATAGACTTTAATCAAGTATAATTTAGATGGAGGTAGTAAATAATGGAATTAAAAGATTCAAAAACATATCAAAACTTAATGACAGCATTTGCTGGAGAAAGCCAGGCAAGAAATAAATATACATATTTCGCTAGTGCTGCTAAAAAAGAAGGATATGAACAAATAGCAGCTATATTTGAAGAAACTGCTAATAACGAAAAAGAACATGCTAAAATGTGGTTTAAGTTATTAAATGGTGGTACTGTTCCAAGTACTAAAGAAAACTTAAAATCAGCAGCTGAAGGAGAAAACTATGAATGGACAGATATGTACGATAGTTTTGCTAAAGAAGCTGAAGAAGAAGGATTTAAAGAAATTGCTAATAAGTTTAGATTAGTAGCAGCTATTGAAAAAGAACATGAAGAAAGATATTTAAAATTATTAAATAATATAGCTAGTGAAAGAGTATTTGATAAAGAAGATACAACAGTATGGGTATGTAGAAACTGTGGTTATGTTCATGTAGGTAAGACAGCTCCTAAAGTATGTCCAGCATGTAATCATCCACAAGCATACTTTGAAATGAGAAGTACTAATTATTAATTAAAGAGTGTCACTTTTAAAAGAGTGATGCTTTTTTATGTGTAAACTAAGAGTATTTTTAATTTACTAAATAATATATACATGATATAATTTTATATAGAAAGTATGGTGAAATTATAATGTGTGGATTTGTAGGATTCGTAGGAAAAACGAAAAATAAAGATACAATAAAAAAAATGGCTAAGTTAATAGAACATCGTGGTCCGGATTCAGATGGGTATTATATAAATGATAAAGTATCACTAGGTTTTAGAAGACTTTCAATAATAGATTTGAATACGGGTAATCAACCTATATATAATGAGAATAAAGATAAAGTAATAGTTTTTAATGGAGAAATATATAATTATCAAGATATAAGAAAAGACTTAGAGAAAAAAGGACATATCTTCTCTACTAATACTGATACTGAAGTATTAATTCATGGATATGAAGAATATGGTATTGATAAGTTAGTAAATAAGTTAAGAGGAATGTTTGCTTTTATTATATATGATATAGAAAAAGATATCGTAGTAGGAGCAAGAGATTTTTATGGAATAAAACCATTATATTATTATAAGACAGATACTGAGTTTATGTTTTCTTCAGAGATAAAGAGTTTCTTAGCTCATCCTAATTTTAAGAAAGAATTAAATAGAGATATGCTAGAAAAGTATTTAACTTTTCAATATAGTGTTGGAGAAGATACATTTTTTAAAGATGTATATAAGTTAAGACCAGGTCATTATTTTACTTATAAAGATGGAGAATTAGATATAGTAAAATATTATGAAGTAAAATTAGAAAGTAATGATGAGAGAAGTTTTGAAGAATGGGAGAAAGGTATTAAGAAAGAGTTAGACGATTCTATTAGTCATCATAAGATTAGTGATGTAGAAGTTGGATCATTCTTATCTAGTGGGGTAGATTCTTCATTAATAGCTACTTTAAGTAATGTTGATAAGACATTTACTGTCGGATATGCCAATAAAAAGTATAGTGAAATAGATTATGCTAAAGACTTATCGAAGAAGATTAATGTTAAGAATGAGAGCAAAGAAATTACTAAAGAAGAATATTTTGAAAAGTTTCCTTTAATACAGTATTATATGGATGAACCTTTAGCTGATCCTTCCGCTATAATGTTATATTTTGTCGCTAATTTAGCTAGTCAGCATGTTAAAGTTGCATTATCAGGAGAAGGTGCTGATGAAATATTTGGTGGATATAATATATATGCTGAACCATATACAGTTAGTTGGTACTATAAAATACCTTACTTTATTAGAAAAACTTTAGGAATTATAGCTTATCCATTACGAGGACATCGTGGTTTTAATTTTATAGTAAGACGTGGTAAAAAGTTAGAAGATAGATATGTTGGTAATGCTTTTATTTATGATAATGATGAGATAAATAAAGTATTAAGTTATAAAAGAGGTAAGATGACATATAAAGATATTACTAAACCATATTATGATAAAGTAAAAGATAAAGATGAAGTTAGTAAGATGCAATATATAGATTTTAATTTTTGGTTAATAGGGGATATACTATTAAAAGCTGATAAGATGAGTATGGCTAATTCACTAGAAGTTAGAGTACCATTTCTAGACCGTAAATTAATAGATTATGCTAGTAGTATTCCAACTAAATATAAAATATGTAATGGTGAGACTAAGTATTTATTTAGACAAGTAGCTAAAGAAACATTAGAAGATAAAGTAGCCAATAAGAAGAAATTAGGTTTTCCAGTACCATTACGTGAGTGGTTAAAAGAAGATGATATCTATAATAAAGTAAAAGATACAATATCTAAAGGTGGAGAATTTTTTAATACTAAGTATGTTATTAAATTATTAGATGATCATAAAAAAGGTAAAAGAGATAATAGTAGAAAGATCTGGACAGTATATACATTCTTAGTTTGGTACAACGAATACTTTATAGTTAGGTAGGTGAAATAATGAGTAAGAAAAAACAATGGTTATTAATCTTTACTTTAGCATTAGTCTTTGTCTTATGTGGAGTAGTTGGTAAATTGCTTTATGATGTAACATATAAAGATAAAGTAGCTGATGATAAAAGATATATTGAATTAGGTAAAGAATATTATGAAAAATTATATACGTTTTTAAATAATACTAGTAATAGTAGTGCTAAATTTTGTGATGTAGATATTAATGATAGTTTTTGCCAATTGAATGGCCAAATTAATACTAATTATCAAGAATGTATCGATTCAAATAGTGTTATTTATAGTAAATCATTAAAGTTTGAAGATAACGATGATTTAATTGCTAGTGTAAAAGAATTATTTATTAATAATTTAGTAGATAGTTTCTTGATGGATAAAGGAGTAAATTTTGTTAATAAAGATAATAAATTATATTGCTTATCTTCTAGTACTAAGAGTAATTATATAACATATATTGATAAGTTTGATATAATATCAGTTAATAGAGAAGGAAGTACTATTGAATACTTAGTTAGTGCAGGATATTATGAAAGTAGTAATATTTTAAATACTAAATATCGTAATGTTCACTTCTCGTTACAAGACTATGGGAATGAATATAAAATATCTTATTATGGCTTAAGTTAGAATATGAAATAATTTATTTCATATTTTTTACTATGAGAGATAGAGTATATTTAAAATATCATAAAAAAAGAAAACTAAGTGATTATCTAATTTTAATATTTATTATTATAATTTTATCTTTAATTAGTACTTATTATATTATTAAATATTTTTCAAATGCTATTAAAGATAATGCTTTAGTATATGGTGAGGCAGAAGTTAGAAAGTTTATTACTATGATAATTAATTCGGCGGTAAATGAAGATGATAAAAAGAAGATTAATATTGATAATTTAATGGATATTACGAAAAATAATAATGATGAGATTCAACTAATTACTTATGACTCTAATAATGTTTTAACGATTCTTAATAATATTACAGATAATATTCAGAAAAAGTTATCACTAGTTGAAGAAGGCAAAATAGACAGTATGGATTTACCGGTATATTATGATAAAGATAAGTTAAAAAAGGGAGTAATTTATGAAATACCGGTAGGTTTAATAACTAATAATATCTTCTTAAGTAATTTGGGTGCTAAAATACCAGTAAGATATAAGATGATAGGAGACGTAGTCAGCAACATATCAACAACTGTATCTAGTTATGGTATTAATAATGCTTTAGTCGAAGTAGATGTTTATGTAGAAGTATCGATGATAGTTAATTTACCATTTATTACTGAAAGAATTGCTATATCAAATAAAATACCTTTGTCATTAAAGATAATTCAAGGAGTAGTACCTAATTATTATTTAGGAGAGTTTACTACGAATTCTAATACGGTTAGGAGTAATTAAAAAATATAGTTAAAGGCTAACTATATTTTTTTGGAATAATTTTTCTTATATTCTTCATATAACTGTCTAAATCTATCAAAATGAACGACTTCACGCTGCCTTAAGAATAGTAGTGGTCCGATAACATCTGGGTCATCAGTAAGATCTATTAAGTTTTCATAAACAGCACGAGCTTTTTGTTCAGCTGCCATATCTTCGGATAAATCTGCGACAGGATCACCTGTTGAAGCAAAGTAAGCAACAGTGAATGGTACGCCATTAGCATCTGTTGGATATAGACTTCTTCCGTGTTCAGCATAGTTTGTATCTAAACCGGCTTCTTTTAATTCTTTTAAAGTAGCACCTTTCATAAGTTGATAAACCATAGCTGAAATCATTTCAACATGAGCAAGTTCTTCCGTACCAATATCCGTAAGTAAGGCTTTACCTTTATCATCAGGCATTGTATATCTTTGATTTAAATATCTAAATGCTGCAGCTAATTCACCGTTGGCACCTCCATATTGAGTAATTAAAAACTTAGCCATACGTAAATCTTTTCTTTTAATATTAATTGGGTACTCTAAAGTTTTAACATATTTCCACATTTTATTTTACCTCCCAAGGCCAAGGACCATTATCCCATATCCAGTTATTTTGACCTAAATTCATACTATCTAGAGTTAATGGGCCATAACTTTTTTCATACTGCATACATAATTTTTTTTCTTCTTGTAAATATTTATTATATAAATTAATTAAACTAGTATCATTAGGATTAACATCTAGATAAAGTCCTAAATCAATCATGGCAAATTTGTATTCTAATAACTTATTTAATAACATTTCTCTTTGACTATTTGCTTTAGGCATTACAGGGGTATAGTTTTTATATCCTTGATATAGATTATTAAACATATTACCTTTTATAAAACCTTCTTTAGTACTAGCAAGTGAATAACTAGGTGTCATAAAAGTATTAGTAAAGTTATTATCCATCATCATATTATTAATACCAGTCATATAATTCGAATTCATATAATCATCATATTTATAATCATAACTATTCATTTTTTTATCACCTGATATATATTATGTTTTTAATTAATTAGTGTATGGGCTAGTATATAGTAGGCATTAGATAATGCGAATAAACAAAAAATAAAAAAAGTTTAATATTTTTGAAGTAAAATGACTATTTAATCCGGAATATTAATATTAGAGGGGTAATTATAATTTTAAATATTTATTTGAATTAGTCAGCCGTAATTCACTAATTTAAGAAACAAATATTATTGTATCTTAAATTGGCCAGACGCGTCTGGCCAATTCAGCAAAGGTGGTAATATGTTAGAAGAAGTAAGCAATAAAATGACAAATGAAATAACAGAGTTAGTTAATCAGGCAAAAGCTAATTTAGCGCAGGAAATTAATAAATCTATTGTTTATGTTTATTGGAATATTGGCAGAATTATCGTTTCGAGCGAAACAAAATATAATAATAGGCTTGAATACGGGCAAGAAGTCTTGAAAGACTTATCGAAAAGATTGACAAAATATTTGGGAAAAGGGTATTCAATTTCTAACTTAAAATATATGAGAGTTTTTTATAAGGCTTATCCTAATTTAGAAGAATTAAATGAAGAATTAACATGGTCTCACTATTTAGAACTAATGATAATTCAGAATAAAGACAAAAGAAGTTTTTATGAAAAGGAATGTATTAATGAAAATTGGAGTGTTAGAGAATTAAGGAGACAATTAGAAACTTCGTTATTTGAAAGGTTATTGTTATCAGATGGTAAATCAAATAGAAAAAAGATTTTAGAATTATCTAGAGAAGGGCAGGTGCTGGCAAAGCCAATTGATTTAATAAAAGAGCCTTATGTGTTTGAGTTTTTGGGAATAAAAGAACAAAAACCATTGCTAGAAAAAGATTTAGAATATAAGTTAATAAGACATATAGAAGATTTTATATTGGAACTTGGTAAAGGGTTTATGTTTGTTGGAAGTCAGCAACGAATAATGCTTAATAACGTAGATTATTATGTAGATATGGTTTTTTATAACAAGTTTTTAAAATCATATGTTTTAATAGATTTGAAGATGAATGGTTTAAAAGCTGAAAATCTTGGCCAAATGAATATGTATCTTAATTATTATGAGCGAGATATAAATAATGCAGATGATGGTAAGCCTATTGGGATAATATTATGTACTGATAAAGATAAAGTATTATTAGAATATGCTTTAGGTGGTTTATCTAATAATATATTTGCGTCAACATATACTTACTATATTCCTAATAAAGAACAGTTAATTAATGAGGTTGAAAAGGTATTAAATAGCAGTAAAAATTAATTCCTTTAGAGCTTTATATATTTAGTATAGTAAGAAGTAGGCAGTTATTATAATGTTTTTTTGCGAAATAAATTATTTATGATATAATTATTCATGTAAGAGTATAACTTTGTAGGGAGATGAAAATAAATGGAATATGAAGTAAGATTTTATTATGCAACGGAAGATTTAGCAAATATTTTAAAAGATTTAAGAAAAGAAGTAGGTTTGAAACAACAACCTAGAACTTATGAAAAGACTATTCAGTATAATCATTGCGATGAAAAGTATGATTTTTATAGTCAAGAAATCGATGGTAGATTTAGAGTAAGAATATCAGCAAATGATAATGAAACAAAGTGTAAACTTAGTTGGAAGAGAAGATTAAAGAATACTACTGAAACTGAAGTAAATAAAGAAGAAGAGAAGGAAGTAAGAATTAACCCTGCTGATATAGATAATTTCTTGTATATAGTAAGTAATGTTATGCATTTTAATGTTGTTGAAAGTTATGAAAGATATAGAACAGTATTTGAAAATGATGATGTTGAAATATCTGTTGATGAATATCCATTTGGAGTATGTATAGAAGTAGAAAATAAGAGTACTACTAGAAATCCGGAAGATGTTGTTAAGGAATGGGTTAGTAAAATTGGTTTAGACATTAATGATGCTTATAGATTATCATGGGATGATAAGTATTTAGAACTTTGTGAAGAGCAGGGAATAGAAAGATTTAATGAAGTATCTTTTGATAAACCAATGCCTACTGTAAAAAGAAGAAGATAAATTAAAACGTTAGCTAAATTAGTTAACGTTTTTTATACGAAAAAGACATTCAGTAGTTATTACTAAATGTGCTTATTAATTACATCATATACATAGAGTTATCTGGTTCGGTATATTGGTTGTAGTTAGTTTTATTATAACCAGTTGGGTTTTCTAATCGACTAACTCTTTGATCTAACCTTTTTATTTGTCTTTCCATGCGACTAAGTCTATTTTCTAATTCATTATTTTGGTTCATATAAGGCATAGGCATATTTTGATTATTCATCATAGGATTCATAGGGTTTGGGAAGACAGAAGAATAACCATATGTATTATAGTACATATCTCTATCATCATTCATATATAACACATCCTTTACTTTATTATATGTATATGCCTACATAAAGTTATTAAAAAGTGTTAACTATTAGCATTTATTCTTTGCTATTTAATAAAAATAGTTTATAATAATTATAGAAGGAAGGTTTGAATATGAAATTAAAGATAGGAGTTATATTTGGAGGATGTAGTGTAGAGCATGAATTATCAATATTAACGGCTTTACAAGCTATGGAACAAATAGATACAGATAAATATGAGTTTATACCAATTTATATAACTAAAGATTTAGTGTGGTATGCTTCAGGAATGCTAAGATATATAGACAGCTTTAATAATTTTAATTTAATAGATAGATATGCTACGAAAGTTAATTTGGTTAATAAGAAAGGACGTTTTGTATTACAGACAACCGGACTTATTAAACATGAATTAACTGAGATTCATTTAGCTTTTCCAATGGTTCATGGAGCAGGTATTGAAGATGGCGTTATCCAAGGATATTTACAAATGATAGGTATTCCGTTTGTGGGTAATAATATATATTCAGCAGTAGTAAGTCAAGATAAGATATTATCTAAACAAATATTAGAGTTTAATAATTTACCTATTCCTAGGTATGTATGGTTTTTTGATAACGACTATTATAAAGACAAAGAAGCTTTATTTAAGAAGATTGATAAGTTAGAGTATCCATTAATTATTAAACCTGCAACATTAGGTAGTTCAGTAGGTATTGAAGTAATTAATCGTAAAGAAGAATTAGATTCTACTATTGAGAAAGTACTTCGTTATGATAGAAAGATAATTGTTGAAGAAAAAATAAAAGATTTCTTAGAATATAATATTTCAGTATTAAAAACTAATGATAAGTTAATGCTATCTGCTATAGAAGAATGTATCGTTGATAGAGAGTATAAGATATTTTCTGATAACTATTTAACAAAGAGTGAAGAAGATAATAAGGTAAAGAAGATATGCCCAGCTAAATTAGATGAAAAGATGGAAGCAGATATTAAGAAGATGGCTACAAATGCGGTAAGTTTATTTAATAATACAGGAATATGTCGCGTTGATTTCTTATATGATAAGAAAGAAAAGAAATTATATGTTAATGAAGTAGAGAATATTCCATTATGTTTTTCACATCATTTATGGGAAGAAGTAAATATTTCATATAAAGAATTACTAAATATATTAATTGAAGATACTATTAAGAATATTAATAAAAGTAGTGGGAAGATAACAACTATAGATAGTAATATACTTAAGAATCTAACGACTAAAGACATCAGGGAGATGAAATAATGTATGCATATATTAAAGGGTTAGTAGTAGAAATAGAATCTAGTTATATAGTTATTGATAATAATAATATAGGTTATATTATCTATGTACCTAATCCTTATAGTTATAAATTAAATAATGAATATAAAGTATATACTTATACACAGATAAAAGAAGATGAACATTCATTATATGGTTTTAAAGAAAAAGAAGAGTTAAAGTTGTTCTTAAAGTTAATATCTGTTAAAGGGTTGGGACCTAAAATGGCTTTACCAATGCTAGCAACAGGTAGTATAAATGGTATTATGGATGCTGTTGAAAGAGAAAATATTTTATATTTAAAGAAGTTCCCTAAGATAGGAGATAAAGTAGCAAGACAAATAATACTTGATTTAAAAGGAAAACTTGCCTTAGTAGAGAGAGATTTATTTACTATTAATAATCAAGAATTAGTTGATGCTTTACTTGCTTTGGGATATAAACAAGCTGATATTAAGAAAGTAGTGGTATCAGTAAACTCTAATTTAACATTAGAAGATCAAATTAAAGAGGCTTTAAAATTATTATTAAAATAAATTAATGGAGGTGGAATATGAATAGTTTATTTGAAGAAGATAGTAATGATATTAGACCGAGTCGACTTGATGAATATATAGGACAGACAGAAGTAAAACAAAATATTGATGTATTTATAAAATCAGCTTTATTAAGAGATGATAGTCTAGATCATATATTGTTATATGGACCACCAGGACTTGGTAAGACAACACTAGCTAATATTATTGCTAATGAAATGGGTAGTCAAATAAAAACTGCTAGTGGACCAGCTATTGAGAAAAGTGGTGATTTAGCAGCAGTCTTATCTTCATTAGAACCTCATGATGTATTATTTATTGATGAAATTCATAGAATGCCTAAGTTTGTTGAAGAAATTTTATATTCCGCTATGGAAGATTATTATATAAATATCGTAATAGGTACTGATGGTAATAGTAGAAATATAAAGATAGATCTACCACCATTTACTTTAATAGGCGCAACAACAAGAGCAGGTGATTTATCAGCACCATTAAGAGATAGATTTGGAATAATATCTAAATTAAATTATTATACAGTTGATGAATTATTTCAAATAGTTAAAAGAACATCGAGAATTTTAAATACAGAAATAACTGATGAAGCAGCTTATGAATTAGCTAGAAGAAGTAGAGGAACACCTAGAATATGTAATAGATTATTTAGAAGAGTTAGAGACTTTGCTTTAGTAGAGGGTAAAGGAGTAATCGATGAAGAAATATTAAATCTATCATTAAATAGATTAAAAGTCGATCAAGATGGATTAGATGAGACTGACTATCATTTATTAAGAGCGATCATCGAAAGATATGATGGGGGTCCGGTAGGATTAGAGGCTTTAGCATCTTCGATTGGTGAGGAAGCTACTACTATTGAGGATGTTTATGAACCATATTTATTACAAAATGGTTATTTAAAGAGAACATCTCGTGGTAGAGTGGCAACAGAAAAGGCATATAAACATTTGGGTATTGAAAAATAGACTTGATATTAAAAATATAATATGCTATAATGTGGTTAATTAATGAGGAAGAAATAGAGTAGTTATTTAAATAGTAATAAGAGAATTAATGGTTGGTGAGAATTAATCAAGTTTAAATAATAAAATACAGTTTTGGAGTTAAAACGAATTCTCGCGTTAAGAGATAGAGAGCATAAACTATTATGAAATAGGGTGGTACCGCGATTAGATCGTCCCTATATTGTAATAGTTTTTTATTTTGAAAGGATGATTTAGATGGAAAAAATGACAAATTGGGAAGAACTTAAATGGCGTGGCTTAGTAAAAGATGTAGCAGGAGATGATATAGCTGATAAAATAAATAATGAAGTAGTAACATTTTATTGGGGAACAGATCCAACAGCAGACAGTCTTCATATCGGACATTATAGTTCATTAGTAACTGCTAAAAGATTAGCTAAGATGGGACATAAACCAATACTATTATGTGGAGGTGCAACAGGAAGAATAGGTGATCCTAGACCAACAGCCGAAAGAGAAATAATTGATATTAAAACTTTGGAACATAATATTGCTTGTATTAAAAAACAAATAGATAAATTATTTGATGGTAAAGCCCAACTAGTAGATAATTATGAATGGTTTAAAGGATATGAATACTTAGACTTTTTAAGAGATGTTGGTAAGTATATTAACGTTAATTATATGTTAAATAAAGATATAATTAATAGAAGACTAGATACTGGTATTACTTATGCTGAATTTAGTTATATGTTAATGCAAGGATATGATTTCTTAAAAATGTATGAAACTATGGGTTGCACTATGCAAGTAGAAGGCAGTGATCAATGGGGAAATATTACTACTGGTATAGATTTAATTAGAAAGATTAAAGGTAAAGAAGCTTATGCATTTACAATGCCATTAATATTGGATGCTACTGGTAAGAAGTTCGGTAAAAGTGAAGGAAATGCTTTATGGTTAGATCAAAATAAAACATCTAGTTATGCATTATATCAATATTTATTAAACTCAGATGATTCTAAAGTATTTGAGTATTTAAAAGTATTTACTTTCTTAACACCTGAAGAAATAATGAATACAATGGAAGAACATAATAAGGAGCCACATTTAAGAAAGGCTCAAAAGATGTTAGCTAAGTGTGTTGTTACAGATTTACGTGGTGAGGAAGAATATGAAAGAGCCCTTAAATTAACTGATGCTTTATTTAATAATAAGTTTGATGGTTTAACTAAAGAAGAAATCGAAGAAGTATTTAAAGGCGAAGAAGTTAAAGATATAACTATCGATACTAATGTAGTAGATTTCTTAATAACTATGGGAGTATGTAGTAGTAAGAGAGAAGCTAAAGAGTTTATTTCGGGGAATGCTATTACAATAAATGGTATAAAAATAAATGATATAGATACAGTTATCGATAATAAATATTTAATAGATAATACTTATGTTATTGTTAAAAGAGGTAAAAAGAAATATTATTTAGGCAAAATTAAGTAAAAGTTATTGCATAAATAATATTTATAGTGTACAATTATATTGTTCCTGTTCTTGGTATTACGTACTCCTTACGAATACTATGAATTAGGTGTAAAACAAATAAAGGAGGGAAATATAATGGCTTTATCAAAAGATGAAAAGAGTAAGATTATAACTAAGTACAGAAGAGATGACAAAGATACAGGATCTCCTGAAGTACAAATTGCTATTCTTACTGAAGAAATCAACAAATTAACAGAACACTTAAAGAATAATAAACAAGATAAGCATTCTAAAAGAGGACTTTTAATTAAAGTTGGTAAAAGAAGAAGTTTATTAAATTACTTACTAAAGAATGATGTTAAGAAATATCGTGAAGTAGTTAGTAGTTTAGGATTAAGAAAATAGATTAATGAAAAGTAGGCACTCTTTTTTGAGTGCCTTTAAATTGGCAAAAATAAATACTGAGAGTAGAGAGGAGTAAAATATATGAAGAAAGTATTTAATTTTAATTTTAGAGGAAGAGAAATAGTAGTAGAACATGGCGAAATGGCTATGCAAGCACATGGTGCAGTATTAGTTAGATATGGTGATACAGTAATATTATCAACTGCTGTTGTAGCACCTACTGCTAACTTATTATCTGATTTCTTTCCTTTAATGGTATTATATAATGAAAAATTATATTCAGTTGGTAAGATTCCAGGAGGATTTATTAAAAGAGAAGGTAGACCAACAGATGCGGCAACACTTGCTGCTAGAATGATTGATAGACCACTTAGACCTTTATTTCCAGAAGATTTTAGAAATGAAGTACAAGTAGTTAATACAGTTTTATCAGTAGATAAAGATAATTCTCCAGAGTTAACAGCATTATTAGGTTCATCATTAGCAGTATCTATTAGTAAGATACCATTTAATGGACCAATAGCAGCAGTTAAAGTAGGTAGAGTTAATGGAGAATTTGTTATTAATCCAACTGTTGCTGAATTAGAAGTATCAGATATTGACCTTACAGTAGCTGGTACTAAAGAAGCAATCAATATGGTTGAAGCAGGTGCTAGAGAAGTATCAGAACAAGATATGCTAGATGCTTTAATGTTTGGACATGAGGCTATTAAAGAATTAATTAGTTTTGAGGAAGAAATTATTAAAGAAATTGGCGTTGAAAAGATGGAATATCCTAAACTAGAAATAGATGATAATTTGAAACGAGAAGTTGATGAGTTCTGTCGTGATAGAATTGATACATCATTACGTATTAAAGATAAGTTAGAAAAGTATGCTGCTATTGATAAGATAAAGGAAGATTTAACAAATAAATATAAAGAATTATATGAAGATGTTATGAAACCTAATGATTATCAAGAATTAATTACTAAAGTATTATTAGTATTTAATGAAATAGAATATGAAATATTTAGAAATATTGTTGTTAAAGAACATACAAGAGCTGATGGTAGAAGAATGGATGAAATAAGACCATTATCAACAGCAATTGATATATTACCTAGAACACATGGTAGTGCTATGTTTACAAGAGGTCAAACCCAAAGTTTAGCAACAGTAACTTTAGGTGCATTAGGGGAACACCAAATATTAGATGGACTTAGTATTGAAGATGAGAAGAGATTTATGTTACACTATAACTTCCCTGCATTTTCAGTAGGTGAAACAGGTAGATATGGTTTTCCTGGAAGAAGAGAAATAGGACATGGAGCTTTAGGAGAAAGAGCATTATCTTATGTAATTCCTTCTGAAGATGAGTTCCCATACACTATTAGAGTAGTATCTGAAATATTAGAATCTAATGGTTCTTCATCACAAGCAACAATATGTGCTGGATGTATGGCTTTAATGGCTGCAGGTGTTCCTATTAAGACTCCGGTTGCAGGTATTGCTATGGGATTAATTACTAGTGGCGAAGATTATACAGTACTTACTGATATTCAAGGTATGGAAGACCATTTAGGAGATATGGACTTTAAAGTAGCAGGATCTAGAAATGGTATTACAGCATTACAAATGGATATAAAAATTACAGGTATTAATAAAGAAATACTAAAAGAAGCTTTAGAACAAGCTAAAAAGGCTAGATTACAAATATTAGATGTTATTGAAGCACAAATACCTGAACCTCGTAAAGAAGTATCTAAATATGCTCCTAAAACATGTATCTTTACTATTAAACCTGAAAAGATTAAAGATGTTATCGGACGTGGAGGAGAAACTATTACTAAGATTATTCAAGAATGTAGTAATGTTGTTTCAGTAAATGATGATCGTGCAGTTAAAGTGGATTTAGAAGATGATGGACGTGTTATGATATATCATACTGATCAAGAAGTAATAGATAAGACTAGAAAGATGATTGAAGACTTAACTAGAGAAGTAGAGATAGGTAAAGTTTATAATGTTAAAGTAGTTCAAGTAGAAGAGTTTGGTGCTTTTGTAGAATTATGGCCAGGTTGTGAAGGATTAATTCATATATCACAATTAGATTTAAATAGAGTAGCTAAAACTACTGATGTTGTTAATGTTGGTGATGAATTACTTGCTAAGGCAATTGGCTATGATAAGAAAGGTAAACTTAATTTATCTAGAAAAGAAGTATTAAAAGAATCTAGTAAATAATATATAAGTCTCGTTTAAAATACGGGGCTTTTTATAATACCATTAAACCTTAAGCATATATTTAATTAGAGGTGGATATGAAGAATATATTAAAGTCTATTGGATTATTAGCACTTATTGTATTTAGTTTTTTCTATACTGATAAAGTTATGAATGTAGTTAATAATCAAGATGAGATTATGATAAAGTTAAAGAGTATTGAAGATAATTATAAGATAGAGGCAATAGATGCGACTATTAGTGATGATACAATAGTACCGGGCATTAATGGAAGAGTATTAGATGTAGAAAAGACTTATAAGTATTTAAAGCAAGTAGGAGTAGTAGATGAATCATTGTTTAAATATAAAGTAGTTAGTCCTAAAGTTAGTTTAAGCAATAATATAGGTAAGTATATTACGAAGGCTAATCCTAAGAAAGATAGTGTAGCAATATTAATAACTTTAAATAGTAAGACTAATTTAAACAAAGTATTGTCAGTAGCTAATAGTAAGAAGGCTAAGATTAATTTTTTTATTGAATATAATTATTTGATGGAGAATATAGCTATTTTAAATGAATTAAAAGAACATGAAGTATATAGTTATATTCCATATAGTCCGGATACTTTAATAATATCTAATAATATTATTAAGAATAAGATGTATAATGAACCAATATATTGTTTAACCTCTACTAAAGATATAAAGGTATTAAATATATGTTCTAGTAGTAATATGTATACTATTCTTCCTAGTATTATAGGGGGGTATGCAGAGATAAAGAGTTCTTTAGAGAATGGTAGTATAATACTTTTATCTAATGATAAGATAACTAATGAATTAGATATAAGTATTAATTATATTAAGAATAAGGGATATAATATTAGTGGTTTATCTAGTCATATAAGTGAATAGTGTTTTATAGCACTATTTTTATTTGACAAGTAATATTCTAAATTATATAATAATTACAAGTAAAAGGAAGTATAATATGCAGAGAAATGAAGTAGATAGAAATAAAGTAGCTCCAATGATGAGACACTATTTAGAATTAAAAGATAATTATGAAGATACCTTGTTATTTTATCGTTTAGGAGATTTTTATGAGATGTTTTTTGAGGATGCAATAACAGCTTCTCATGAATTAGAGTTAACTTTAACAGGAAGAAATTGTGGGTTAGATGAGAGAGTACCAATGTGTGGAGTACCTCATCATGCTGTAGATAGTTATATTGATAAATTAATAAAAAAAGGATTTAAAGTAGCAATATGTGAACAGTTAGAAGATCCTAAACAAGCTAAAGGAATAGTTAAAAGAGATGTTGTTGAGGTAATATCTTCAGGAACAATAACTTCTAGTAATTCTTTAAATGAAAAAGAAAATAACTTTATTGGATATCTAGGATTTTATAGTTATTTATATATATTATGTTATGCTGATATAACTACTGGTGAAGTATATCTTAAATTAATAGATAATGATATAAATAAAGTTATAAATCAAATAGTATTTTTATCATTAAAAGAAGTAATAGTACCTACTAATATTGATAGAACAATTACTAGTGTTTTAAATAAAGAGTATCATATAACGATTAGTACGGATGATAATATTATAGATAATGATAATTATCAGAGCATATATAAGAATATTACTGATCAAAGATATATAGATGCCTTAAAACATTTATTATATTATTTAATAGTTATTCAAAAGAGAACAGTTAATCATTTTCAAGAGATGACAATAATAAATAGTAATGATTATATGAAGATGGATGTCCATACAAAGAGGAACTTAGAGCTAACAGAGAGTATGCGTAATCATGAGAGAATGTATTCATTGTTGTGGTTACTTGATAATACTAAGACTGCTATGGGTAGTAGAAGACTTAAAAGTTTTATCGAGTCACCTTTAGTAGATAAGAAAGAAATAGAAAAAAGATATGATATAGTTAGTAAGTTATTAGAGGAATTTATATTATGTGAAGACTTGCGTAGTTATTTATATGAAGTATATGATTTAGAAAGATTATGTGGAAAGATTTCTTTAGGGAGTGCCAATGCTAGAGATTTATTACAATTAAAAAATTCTTTAAAAGTATTTCCAGAACTAAATGAAATATTTAAGAAATTAAATTATCATGAGATAGATGATGTATCTTCTTTATATGAGCTATTAGAGACTTCGATTAATGAAGATGCTCCAATAACACTAAAAGAGGGTTATTTAATCAAAGATGGTTATAACAAAGAGTTAGATGAATTAAAAGATTTACGTAGTGGTGGTAAAGATTTTATTAGTAAATTTGAAGAAGAAGAAAGAGAAAGAACCGGTATTAAGAACTTAAAAGTAGGTTTTAATAAAGTATTTGGTTATTATATAGAAGTTAGTAAGGGTAATATTAAAGATGTTAAAGAAGAGTATGGTTATATTAGAAAACAGACTTTAGCTAATTGTGAGAGATATGTTAATGCGATATTAAAAGAGAAAGAAGATTTAGTACTATCTTCAGAAGAAAAGATTATTAATATGGAATATGATTTATTTATTGAAATTAGAGATAAAGTTAAAGACTATATTGATACTTTACAGAGAATTGCTAAGATAATTAGTGAGATAGATGTATTACAGAGTTTTGCTCAGGTAAGTGATAAATATAATTATATAAGACCTATTATTAATAGTGATAATACAATTAATATTATAGAGTCAAGACATCCAGTAGTAGAGAAAGTTATTAAAGATAATTATGTAGCTAATGATATAGTAATGGATAGTAAGACTAATATTATTTTAATTACGGGTCCTAATATGGCTGGTAAGAGTACTTATATGCGTCAATTAGGTATTATTGCTATTATGGCACAGATAGGATGTTTTGTTCCGGCTAAAGAAGCTAGTTTACCAATATTTGATCAGATATTTACGAGAATTGGGGCTAGTGATGATTTAGTTAGTGGTGAATCAACATTTATGGTTGAGATGATGGAAGCTTCTAATGCCATAAAGAATGCTACTTCTAATAGTTTAATATTATTTGATGAATTAGGTAGAGGTACAGCAACATTTGATGGAATGAGTTTAGCTCAAGCAATACTAGAATATATAAATAATAATATTGGTTGTAAGACTTTATTTTCTACCCATTATCATGAGTTAACTAGTTTAGACAAGACTTTAAAAGGTTTAAAGAATAAGCATGTCAGTGCTAAAGAAGATGAAGATGGAAATTCTATTACGTTCTTACATAAAGTAATAGATGGTTCAGTAGATAAGAGTTATGGTATTAATGTTGCTAAGTTAGCGGGACTTCCAGAGACAGTAATTAGTAGAGCTAGTGAAATATTAAAAGTATATGAAAATAAAGAAAATAAGAGAGATAAATATGTTCAAGAAAGTTTACCACTTGATTTTAATATAAATAAACCTAGTGAAGTAGAACAACTAATAAAAGATAAGAATATTTTAGAAATGACACCAATAGAGGCTATTAACTTTTTATATGAATTAAAAAATAGAATTAAATAATGTAAACATCTTGTCAAAAAAATATCCATGTGGTATTATTATGTTATAAAGATAGAGGAGATGTTTAATATGAAAAATAATAAAAAAGGGTTTACCGCTATTATTTTAGGAATTGTGGCTATTGTTGGTTCTTTAACAGCAATAATAAGTATTCAATCTAGGGGAACTTATGCTGCTGGTACGTATACAATAACATTTAGAGGTGCTGAAGATTATGAATTATGTGGTGGATTAACATGTACAACAGGTCCTAATGGGAAAATTGCTAGTTGTACTGGTACTTATAGTGGAATATGTAATTCTTGGGCAACTTCAAAGTGTAAGATTGGTTCATCTGGAAAATGTGCTTCACCTAGTGGACAGACATTGGCTATAACTAGTAATAATATTCCTAACCATGTGTATACTAGTAATGTAACATATTATTGTTTAGCTGGTTCATCACTTGCAAATAAGAGCTGTGGTTCTCCAAGTAGTAGTTCTTCGAAACCAAGCAGTTCTTCAAAACCAAGCAGTTCTAGTTCAACAAAACCAAGTAGTTCATCTTCTGTTCCATCATCAAGTACTCCTAGTAGTAGTCAACCAGATAATCCAACTACTGGTGTTGCTGCTATATATACTGTATGGGCAATTGGACTAGGTGCTTTGATATATTCTATAGTTTATTTTAGAAGAATTATGATTAAGTAATTAAATTTGTTGACAGATAATATAGGATATAGTATAGTTAAGTTTGCACATTAATTTACAGTGAAATGAAAGGGAGATTTTATGGAAAATATAGACGATACGATAGCGTTTATGAGTGTTATGCCTAAAGAAGTAATGTCTAGAATTTATAATATAAATGATTATACTAAAGCAGTAGAAAGTTATGATATTGCTCCTGTTCAAAGACTAAATGTTGAAATTATTAATTTGTTAAAAGATTTAGGGTTTAGTTTAGAAATGCAAGGTACATATTTACTTGCTGATGTAGTAATGGCGGCTTATATATTTTTGTATAATGCTATGAAAACTGGAGATGACTATAACTTATATTATTCATATTTACAGCGACTTATGAAGAATCCTTATTCGCAGTTCTATTTTGATTTGGCAAGAAATGAACATGCGATGGGAACGACAACAATGCATAATCGTATTAATAGTGCATTTCTAGAACGTAAAAAAGAACGTATTAATAAAAGTGTTGAACATGAAATATTTGGTTATAATCAAGATGGTGATATATATGATCATTCGTTAGAAATGGCTAAATATTTATATGATAGAGATCAAACTAAAAATAAAAAGAGATAAGAAGGTAATAAAATGAACCCTTTGTCAAGGACTAATTAAAAAGAGAGATTCTAAACAATAG
>ERZ827168.2030-NODE-2030-length-25076-cov-17.859078_pt1 | contig 25076 bp, 21 predicted proteins | sample MGYA00519868_ERZ827168 | MGnify/ENA primary metagenome ERZ827168 (study PRJEB31778, sample SAMEA3449271) | human gut metagenome | biome: human gut; feature: human-associated habitat; material: faeces | place: United Kingdom | collected 2010/2012 ...
CGCCGGTCTGGTGCAGAACGTGGTGATCTGCATGATCATCGCCATCGCGCTGATGATCGTCACCCTGTTCGTCATCAAGGCTGTTGTCGCCAAGAAGCACGCTGCTGTGATCGCTGAGATCGCTGCGGCCAACAAGGCGCACTACGCTGCCAAGTAAGACGACCCATACCTGATATAAAAAGAGACCGCTTTCGGCGGTCTCTTTTTTGTCCTATGGGGCGGAAGCTGTGACCTGCACTGAACTAAAATTGGCGAGATAACGTAAATAGAAATTTTGAGCGCATATTCAGAATGCGGAAAGAGAACGCGGAATACCGCTAAGACAGCGATAAACTGCATTCGAAATAGTAACGGATCATATATAAAATCATTGAAAAGAAATGGGAATATGTGATAAATGCGTGCAAATTATCCTGAAAATTGGAGAAAAGGTAAAAAGCGGGGTTCATAATTTGTTCAAAACTACCAGTCTTGCGGATTGCTGAAATATTGACAACACCAGGAAAACCACTTACAATGGGCGCACCAATTTGTGAGGAGGTAAATCACACACTATGGAAAAGAAAAGTACAAAGATCGCGTATGGCGTAGCCCTGGCGGTCATCGTCGTGGCGCTGGCCATCGGCAAGATCGCCAACGACGGTTCGGGCTTCATCGCCACCGGCTGGGCGCTGTTCCCCCCTGTGGTGGCCATCGCCCTGGCTCTGATCAGCAAGGAAGTGTATTCCTCTCTGTTCCTGGGCTGCCTGGTCGGTTCTCTGCTGCTGTCCAACTTCTCCCCCTGGGAGACGGTGGTGAACCTGGTTGGCGCTGGTGACAACGGCGGCGTTGGCATGATCAACTCCATCGATGTTTCCATCATCATCTTCCTGGTCATCCTGGGCATCATGGTGGACCTGATGAACAAGGCCGGCGGTTCTGCCGCGTTTGGCCGCTGGGCCACCAAGGCGGTCAAGTCCCGCTGCGGCGCACAGCTGCTGTCCATGCTGCTGGGCGTGCTGATCTTCATCGACGACTACTTCAACTGCCTGACCGTGGGCGCTGTTATGCGTCCCGTCACCGAGAGCCACAACATCTCCCGCGCCAAGCTGGCCTACATCATCGACGCCACTGCAGCGCCCGTGTGTATGCTGGCTCCCGTATCCTCCTGGGCCGCCGCTGTTGCGTCCTACGTGCCCGAAGGCTTCCCCGGCTCTCGTATTTCCATGTTCCTGAGCCAAATTCCTTGGAACTACTACTGCATCCTGACCCTCATCATGATCATCATCATCTCCGTGTTCAACATTGACTACGGCCCGATGCTGACCCATGAGTACAACGCCCAGGTCAAGGGTGACCTGTTCACCACCGAGCATCGTCCCTTCGCCGGCGCTGATGACTACGAGGAAGGCGCGAAGCACTCCTCCGTGGCCGATCTGCTCGTCCCCGTTATCGTTCTGATCGCCCTGTGCGTGGTCGGCCTGATCTGGACCGGCGGTATGTGGGATGCCGAGAGCGACAACTACCACAACTTCATCATGTCCTTCTCCGACGCTTCCGCCGGTCCTGGCCTGTGCCTGGGCTCTATCGTGTCCCTGGTCTTCACCTTCATCTATTACTGGCTGCGCGGCCTGATCGGCTTCGAGAAGTCCTTCGAGTCCGTGCCCAACGGCTTCATTCAGATGGTCGCTCCCTGCCTGATCCTGACCTTCGCCTGGACGCTGTGCTACCTGTGCCGTGATGACGGCCTGCAGGTCGGTACGTTCGTTCGCGAGATGATGGCTAACACCGGCAGCCTGGCCAACTTCCTGCCCGCCGTGATCTTCCTCATCGCCTGCTTCATCGGCTTCGCCACCGGTACGTCCTGGGGCACCATCGGCATCATGGTTCCCCTGGTCTGCGCCGTGTTTGACTGGACCGATCAGCTGACCCTGCTGTCCATCGGCATCGCGGCCTCCTGCGCCGGCGGCGTCTGCGGCGACCACCTGTCCCCCATCTCCGACACCACCATCATGGCCTCTGCCGGTGCTCACTGCTATCACCTGAACCACGTGTCCACCCAGATCCCCTACGGTGTCACCGTGGCTGCCGTTTCCTTCGTCAGCTACATCATCGCCGGCCTGGTGCAGAATGTGGTGGTCTGCATGATCATCGCCATCGCCCTGCTGGTCGTCACCCTGTTCGTCATCAAGGCCATCGTGGCCAAGAAGCACGCCTCCGCCATCGCGGAGATCGCTGCCGCCAACAAGGCACACTTCGCCAACAAATAAGGCGACACATCCCTGATAAGAGGAGAGACTGCTTCGGCAGTCTCTCCTCTTATATGAAAAAAGCTATCCGGGCGGCCCGCCGCCCGGATAGCTGCACTCTCAGAAATGCGTTTCCACGAACTTATTGAACTTCTTCACGTCCATGTCTTCCTTGTAGGTGTTGCGGAAGCGCTTCACCGTCAGGCTGTTGTACTGCACGATGCTGCGGTACTTCAGGAAGCCCACCACCGTGGCCACGCCGCCGCAGGCATAGCCCCAGGGGGCGCTTTTGGCGCAGGTGTAGATCAGCACTGCCAGCACCAGCGCCGACACGATGACACCGGCGATCTGCTTCTTGGGGTGGATGCGCTGCACATCCTCCGCCTTGACGACGCCCTCGTCGATCATGGCCTTGGCGAACTGCTTCTGCACGCCAAACAGGCTGACGGCGTTCAGGATGCACGGCGCGACCACGAAAAAGCCGAACAGCGTGTCGATGATTCCGATGACCAGTGTTGAAATATCTCCCATTTCCTCACTCCTCCTGTGTGTGTTTGAAATTGATGCGCATATCACTTCGCGCCGTGGCGTACAGCATATGGCTGTAGCACAGCGAAAATTCCACCACGTCGCCTACCGCCAGCAGCCGGGGGCAGTCCTCTACGTCCACGATGCAGTGGTCGGATGAACCGCCGATGACCGTAAGCCCCTGCTCGCGGGGGATCAGGCTTTCCAGTTCGCCCACGTCGGCACGGCCCAGCGCCAAAATGGCCCGACGCCGCACACCTCGGTCCTCATACACCGGCTTGCGGCCAAAGGCGTCGATGGCGAACTCGCCGATGGGGTAGGTGGGCTTGTCCTTCACCTCGATGACCTCGGCCCGCAGTGTCAGGGCGTCCATCTGCAGGTAGTCCATATCCCGGATGCCCCAGTCCACCTGCAGGTCCTTGCCCAGCAGGATGGCCTCACCGATACGGAGGTGGTCGATGCCCACCGGCATTGTGCCCCAATGTACCAGAGTAAAGGAGCTGGTCGCGCCGCCGGAGGTGACCTCCAGCCTGCGGCCAATACCGTCCTCGACCCGCCGGCGCAGCGCCAGCAGCTCATTCATCTTCTCCGGTGTGGGCTTGGTCGAGCCGTAGCACGTCAGGTTCACGCCGATGCCGGCCAGGTGTACGTGGGGCAGCTCCCGCTCCACGCGGACGCACACGTCCACCAGCTCATCCTTGTCCCAAAAGCCCTCCCGCAGGTCGCCCAGATCGGCCATGACGATGACCCGATGGGTCTTGCTCTGCCGTGCGCACTCCCGCTCCAGCGCCGCCAGCGTAGTCCACTCGCTTTGCAGCGATGTCTCGCACAGCGATACCACGGCGGGCAGCTCCGTCAGCGCCGGGATGCGGATCAGCAGCCACGGCCCGTCCACGCCGGCGGCCCGGCATTTGGCCACCTGCTCCAGCCGGCTGGTGCCCAGCTCGTCCGCGCCGCATTGACGCAGTGTCCGCGCCACCTCCGGCAGCCCGTCCGCGCCCTTCACCACGCCGCACACCCGGATACCCTGTCCGTGACAGCGGGAGATCACCGCCCGGGCGTTGCCCCGCAGCTTCTCCAAATCAAATTCCAGTTGCGGGTATTTCCGCATGATCCGCGCCTCCTGTGTAGCAAATACTGAAAGCCATTCTACCATACTTTCCGGCGTTTGTCACACCTTTTCATAAAAAAGGCCGCAGAGATGAGGCGTGATACAAATAATGGGAGCGCGGAGCGCTCCCATTATGCTTCACTGTTTTCGATTGTGCCGCCGCCCAGCACCACGTCTCCGTCGTACAGCACCACGGCCTGTCCAGCGGTGATGGCCCGCTGGGGCTGATCAAACACCACCCGCAGCCCGCCGCCCGGCAGGGGGTAGGCGGTGCAGGCCGCCTCGGTCTGACTGTAGCGGGTCTTGGCGGCGCAGCGCACCGGCCCGTCCGGCGTCTTGCCGCTGATCCAGTTTGCATGGCTGGCCAGCAGGGAGGAGGCGTACAGCTTCTCGTCATCCCCCAGCAGGATGGTGTTGTCCGCGCCGTTCTTCCGTAGGACGTACACGTGCTTCCCGGCGGCCACGCCCAGGCCCTTCCGCTGACCGGCGGTGTAGCAGGGCAGCCCCCGGTGGCGGCCCAGCACCCGGCCGTCCTGGTCCACAAAGTCCCCCGGCGTCAGCACCACGCCCTCCCGTTGGAGGAAGCCTACATAGTCGCCGTCCGGCACGAAGCAGATGTCCTGGCTGTCGCCCTTATCGGCGTTTTCCAGCCCGGCCTGCCGGGCCTGCTCCCGGATGGCGGGCTTGTCGTAGTCGCCCACCGGCAGCAGCAGGTGGCGAAGCTGGTGCTGGGTCAGCTGATAGAGGACGTAACTCTGGTCCTTCCGCCGTTCCCGGCCGCGGAGCAAACGGTAGCATCCTGTGTCCGGGTCAACGTCCACCCGGGCGTAATGTCCCGTGGCGATGTAGTCATAGCCCAGCGCCAGCGCCCGGTTCAGCAGCGCACCGAATTTCAGCTCCCGGTTGCAGTCGATGCAGGGATTGGGCGTCCGCCCGGCCACATATTCGCTGACAAAGCGGTCCATCACGCAGCGCTGGAACTTCTCCGTTTCATTGAATACATAAAACCGCATTCCCAGCCGCGCAGCCGCCTGCCGGGCGTCCTCCGCGTCATCGGCGGAGCAGCACCGACCATCCTCGCCGCGGTACAGCTTCAGCATCGCGCCGTCACAGTCGTAGCCCTGCCGCACCAGCAGCGCCGCGGCGGCGCTGCTGTCCACACCGCCGGACATAGCCACCAGCACTCTTTTGCCCTTGCTCATGGTAAAGTTCTCCGTATATTCCTTCCTGTGGGATACATACTATCAATCGTCCAGATGGACCTGTTGGAAGGCGTGGAACGGCAGCCCGTCCGCCAGCTCCAGCAGCGCCGGCTGGAAGCCGCCGGCGTAGTCCGCCCGGGGCTCTTCCAGCACCGCGTCCGTCCGGTGGTCCGGCAGGGCCAGCGTCACGCAGGTGCCCTGGCCCACTTTGCTGTCCAGCAGCAGCTGGCCGCCATGGCGCTCGGCGACCTGCCGCGCCAGCGGCAGACCCAGACCCAGACCGTGGGGGGTCTGGTCAATGCGCTGGGGCAGCGCGTAGAGACGGAACACGTCTTCGATCTGCTCGGCGGGGATGCCGCACCCGGTGTCCGATACCTGGAGCAGTACCTGCTGGTGCTGGCACTGCAGCGTCACCGTTACCGTGCCGCCCGTTTCGGTGTACTTCAGGGCGTTGCCCAGCAGCTGCCACAGAGACCGCCGCAGGTGCGCCCGATGCACAGCCACCACATGGCTGCGGAGGGCACACTGCATACGCAGCGTCACGCCCCGCAGCTCAAACAGCGGCTGGGCCTCCAGGATCAGGGCCTGTGTCCACTCCACCAATTCCGTGTTCTGGGTGGGCAGCGGCCCACGGCCGGCCAGCAGCGGCGCGGCGTCCAGCTCGTTGGTCAGCCGCAGCAGGCGGAAGTAGCCTTGCAGCAGCATGGCCGCGTTCTTGTCCAGCTCCGGGTCTTTGGCGCGCTTTTCAGCCGGCGCCAAACGGCTTGCCGCCACATAGACCCCGGCCAGAGCCAAACGGATCTGCGTGGCCACGTGGGGCATCATCTCGTAAAGGACCTGTCCGTCCCGATTTTCGTTTCCCAAAGCCTTACCCCTTTCACACGATCGTCATCGTCAGCATCTCACCAGCGTCCCGGACTACTCGTGTTGCTTTCTGCCCTTCTGACCATATCATACCAAACGGGGCGCTAAAACACAAGATATTTGTCAAATTTTCGCAAAATGTAAAGCAAAACAAAAAAAGTTTCAAAAAGGGCTTGCAATTTTCAAAAAAGTGGATATAATTCTAAACATACCATACATTTAGGATATTCCAGTCAGAGAGGAAGATGTATTTATGAGCATCAAAGTCGGTATCAATGGTTTCGGCCGTATCGGCCGTATGGTCATGCGCTGCTGCATGAACCATCCCAATATTGAGATCGTGGGCATCAACGATCTTTGCCCCGCCGATTATTTGGCCTATATGCTGAAGTTCGACACTATGCACGGCCGCTTCCAGGGTGAGGTCTCCGCTGACGGCACGAACATCGTGGTCAACGGCAGGGCAATTCCCGTGTTCGCCGAGCGCGATCCCGCCAACCTGCCTTGGGCCAAGGTGGGCGCTGAGTATGTTATCGAGTCCACCGGTCTGTTCCTGACCAAGGAGAAGGCCGCAGGCCACATCGCCGCCGGCGCCAAGCACGTGGTGATGTCCGCCCCCTCCAAGGACGACACCCCTATGTTCGTCATGGGCGTGAACCAGGATACCTACACCTCCGATATGCAGTTCGTGTCCAACGCCAGCTGCACCACCAACTGCCTGGCCCCCATCGCCAAGGTGCTGCATGACAGCTTCGGTATCACCGACGGCCTGATGACCACCGTTCACTCCACCACTGCCACCCAGAAGACGGTGGACGGCGTGTCCCTGAAGGACTGGCGCGGTGGCCGCGCTGCCTCCGGCAACATTATCCCCAGCTCCACCGGCGCTGCCAAGGCTGTGGGCAAGGTCATTCCCGCGCTGAACGGCAAGCTCACCGGTATGTCCATGCGCGTGCCCACTCTGGACGTGTCCGTGGTGGACCTGACCGTGAACCTGAGCAAGCCCGCCAGCTACGATGAGATCTGCGCTGCCATGAAGAAGGCCAGCGAGAACGAGCTGAAGGGTATTCTGGAGTATACCGATGAGGCCGTTGTTTCCTCTGATTTCCTGGGTGACACCCACACCTCCATCTTCGACGCCAAGGCCGGCATCGCCCTGACAGACACCTTTGTCAAGGTCGTCAGCTGGTACGACAACGAGATGGGCTACTCTGACAAGGTTCTGTGCCTGATCGAGCACATGGCCAGCGTGGACCACAAATAAGTTGCTTTTCCACCTGTAAGGTTTTCCTTCTTTTTGTTCCGGAAACAGCGCCGTCCCATCCCGGGACGGCGCTGTTTCCGCAGCGAAGGACTTTTCTGCATAAGAAGCTGGGCCATTCACTTCGGAAAGGAAGATAGTGTGAAAGAAACCCATCAGGGGTGTCTTTCGCGTTCAATCAAAAATCACAGTTCCCGCTGCGCGGGAACTGTGTAAGCCGACCGACGGAGGAGGGCGGACAGCGCCGTCCCATCCCGGGACGGCGCTGTTTCCGTATTACTATTGCCAATCTGTACGAATTTTTCGTCGCTGCGATAGAAAATTTTACAAAACCTCAAATTACCTCTACCATTCCTTTGAATTGTATGGTACAATAGGTACAACTTACCCAAGGGTACGAAGGGAAAGGACACCCATCATGGAACAGAATCCCATTCTCCACAGCGCTCTCTCGCTGGACAGCGACATTCCCCTTTATGCCCAGCTTGTGGGCATTATCAAACGGAACATCTCTACCGGCGTGTTGGCCGTAGGCGCACTTCTGCCCAGCGAGGCCGAGCTGTGCCGGTGTCTGAACATCAGCCGCAACACCGTCCGCCAGGCTATCGGCGAGCTGGAGGACGAGGGCCTGGTGGTCCGTAAGCGCGGCCGCGGCACGTTCGTGGCTGACCCCGCCACCAACCGCCGCGGCGTCCGCTATTCCTTCACCACCGAGGTCTCCTCCCTGGGCAAAGTCCCCTCCTCCACCCTGGTGGACTTCGCCGTGGAGACGCCCAGCGGCGTTGTCTGCGAGAAAATGGAGCTGCGGGAGGGCACGCCGGTCTACTGCTTCACCCGTGTCCGTAACGTGGATGGCGAGCCTCTGATTCTGGAGACCAGCTACTACCCACAGTACATCTACCCCAACCTGACCCGGGATATGCTCCAAACCCATAGCTTTTACAGCCTGCTGTACCACGTGGGCATCGTCCCCTTTGCCGCCGACGAGAGCTATGAGGCGGTTATCCTGGACGGTGAGCGGGCCGCCCTGCTGGGCGTCGAGCCGAGCAGCTGCGCCTTCTTCCACCAGCGCCTTACCCGCACGGAGGATGGCCGCATCTACGAGTACACCCGCAGCTATATCCGCGGCGACCGGGTACGGCTGGACGTACATATGCAAAAGAGCGGCATGAGCTTCGTCCGCACCATCGACTGAGACTGAAAAAAGAACGCCCCGAGGGGCGTTCTTTTTTGTTCCGTTTACAGCGCCGCCGCGCCGATGATACCTGCCTCATTACCCAACTTGGCGCATTGGATCACCGGCGGCTTCCGCATCCGTCCGCCGAAGCAGTGGTCCGCCACATATTCCCGCACCGGACCTAACAGTGCCTCGCCCTGACGGCTGATGCCGCCGCCCAGCAGGACCATCTCCGGCCCGAGGATGTTCACCAGATCGGTGATGCCCGCCGCCACATACACGCAGTACTGCGCCACTACGGCCTTGGCCGCCGCGTCGCCCTTATCCGCCGCGTCGAACACATCCTTGCCGGTGAGACTGCCGCCATAGCCGGCCAGCAGGGAGGCAGGCTGGGCCTGTGCCGCCCGCTTGCCCTGACGGATCAGTGCCGTGGCGGAGGCATACGCCTCCCAGCAGCCATTTCGCCCGCAGGTGCAGGGCTCGCCGTCCAGCACCAGCAGCGCATGGCCTACCTCCGCGCCTGTGCCGCCCACGCCGCTGACGATCTTCCCGTCCTGGATGATGCCGCCGCCCACGCCTGTGCCCAGCGTCACCAGCACCATATTCCGGCAGCCCACGGCGGCGCCGGCCACCGTCTCCGCCAGCGCGGCACAGTTGGCGTCGTTGCTCAGGCGGCAGGGCAGGCCGAAATGCTCCGTCATCATGGCGCACACCGGCACATTGAACCAGCCCAGGTTGTACGCCCGGGCCACCACGCCGTTTTCGCCGTCGCACGTACCCGGCGAGCCGATGCCGATGGACGCGCAGTGGGCCGGCGTGATGTCCGCCTTTTCCATGGCCAGCTCCACGGCCCGGCACATATCCGCCACCACCTGCTCCGCGGGGCGCTGCGCCCCGGTGGGAAGGCTGGCCTCCGCCACGATCTCATAGTGTTCATTCACCACGCCCACGGCGATATTCGTGCCGCCCAGGTCGATACCGATACGGTACATACTCCCGTCTCCTTTGCAGTAGAAATAGAGAATGGGGCGGGCTTTCCGCCCGCCCCAGGTCACATTTTGTCAGATGTGGGTCACAAAGTCGGTGTTCACCGGCACGGTCCTGCCGATGTCGGAGGACTTGATGCTGCCGAAAATGGCCCGCATGGTGGTCAGCGCCTCCTTGCCGGACACCTCCGGCTCGCGGTCGTGCACCAGCGCGTCCACAAACTCGTCAATAACGCCGGAGGATGTGGGGATGCTGTCGAAGTTGTAGCTGGTGCGGTTGCCCTCCAGGTCGGTAACGATGATGGGGGCGGTGGGTTCACTGTAGATCATCATCAGACCCTTCGTACCGTACAGCACTGTGGATTCGCACTCCTTGCCGTACACCGTCCAGCTGGCCGCCATCGTACCCAGTGCGCCGCCGGACATCTTCAGGATGCACAGCGCGTTGTCGTCCACGCTGATGAGCTTGCCGTCGTTGTCCCGCTTGTTCAGCGTCACCACCTTGGCGGTGGTCTCGATGACCTTCTGTCCCAGCAGATACTGAAGCAGATCCACCTTGTGGATGCCCATGTCGGACAGAGCGCCCATGGCAGCCTTATTCTTGTCGAAGAACCAGGCGTCGCGGTCGGGAGACCAGCCCTCCGGGCCGGAGTTGCCGAACACAGAGCGGAACGTGATCACGTCGCCGATGATGCCGCTCTCCAGCAGCTTCCGGGCCTTGCGATGTACCGGATCGAACCGCATATTGTGGCCGATCATCAGATGCTTGCCGTTGCGCTCCGCCGCGGCCACCATGCTCTCGCACTCCGCCAGCGTCACAGCCATGGGCTTCTCGCACAGCACGTGCTTGCCCGCGTACAGCGCAGCCGTGCAGATCTCCGCATGGCTGCGGTTCTCCACGCAGATGGACACTGCGTCGATGTCCGGCTCGTCGATGAGCTGATAAAAGCTGTCGTAGACCTTGCCGCCGTACTTGGCGGCCATCTCCTCGGCCCGGGCCATGTTTTTGTCGTAATACGCCACGACCTGCGCATTGGGGTTGGCTGCGTACTCGGGAAGATGGCGCACCTGTGCGATCTTGCCGCAGCCGATGATGCCGACTCGGATCATAAAAGCGTACCTCCTCAGAAAATCCTCAAATCACCTGCCGCTTTCCGGTGCGGCATATCTTCACAGTGCTATTCTAACAAATTCCGGTGCGGTTGAAAAGCCTTTTTTGACGCACTTTGCAAATTTTTTCACAAAATCTGCGCGGCCACCGTCACGGCACAGCCGTTTTTCTCCGTGTAGTCCAGCGTCACGCCCACCGGCAGGAGCAAACGGCTCAGCGCCAGCAGCGGCCCTTTGCCCATCAGCTTGAACAGGGCTTCCTTGGCCGTCCAGACCTCCCAAAACCGGCGGCAGTCGCCGCTGTCGCCGGGACGGATGCAGGCCATCTCCGCCTCGGAGCATACGCGCCGCATGAATTTCTCCTGGGTGGAGCGGATGACCTCCACGTCCACGCCTACCGGCACATCCGCCGCAATACACACCGCCCACGCACCGGAGTGGCTGACGGACACGTATGTCCCTTCCGTTGTCACGGTGGGCTTGCCCAACTCGTCCCAGGTCAGCGGCACGTCCGCCTCGCCGCAGTGCAGCTTCTCTGCCAGCATCCGCCGCGCCAGCAGCTCCCCGGCCACGGTACGCTTCCGGTCGTCCTCTCCGGCAATGTCCGCCACCCGGCGGCGGCGCACGTCGTCCATCATGGCTGCGATCCGGGCTTCCTCTGCCGCGTCCAGCTGCCGGATGTCATACCACTGCAATTCCATATCCCATGCCTCCCGTGTATTTTTTGTTTCTGCGTCATTGTAGCACGTTTCGCCCTGGACTGCCACCCTTTTTTAGCATCCCCTTGCAATTTGCCTGAATATGGTGTACACTACCCATGTATCAGGAGGTATATTCCATGGTTTCTATCGTTCCCGTTACCACCCGCGCCCAGCTGCGCCGATTTGTGGACTACCCTAACGAGTTATATAAGGACGTTCCCCAGTTCGTCCCCGCCACCTATGACGATGACCTGTCCGACTGGGACAGGAGCAAGAACCCGGCCTTTGACTACTGCGACGCCCGCTGCTGGCTGGCGGAACGAGACGGTGAGATCGTGGGCCGCATCGGCGCGATCCACTCCCGTAAGGCCAACGACAAGTGGGGAACGAACCGTCTCCGCTTCACCCAGGTGGACTTTATCGACGACCCGGAGGTATCCGCCGCCCTGTTTGGCGTGGTGGAGGACTGGGCCAGAGAGCTGGGCTGCACCGCCGTCCACGGCCCGCTGGGCTTTACCGACATGGACCGGGAGGGTATGCTGGTGGAGGGCTTTGACCGCCGCAGCTGCTTTTTTACCTATTACAACTACCCTTATTACATAGACCACATGGCCGCGCTGGGCTACGTCAAGGATGTGGACTGGATCGAGCAGCTCATCACCGTCCCCACCGACGAGGCCACCATCAAGCGCTGGGAGAAGCTGTCCGACTTCGTGCTGAAGCGCCGCCACCTCCACATCCACGAGGCGAAGAGCCGCCTGTCCTACCTGCCGCTGCTGAAGCCGTTCTTCGAGTTGGTGAACGTGGCCTACGCCCCACTGTACGGCACGGTGGAGCTGACGGACCGACAGATCAAAAAGTATTCCGCCAAATTCGCGCCTCTCATCAATCCCAACACCACCTGCTTTGTCATGGACGAGAATGACCGCATGATCGCCTTCGGCGTGGGTGCCCCCAGCCTGGCGGCCGCGCTGCAGAAGCACCGCGGCCGACTGATGCCCACCGGTTGGATCGACGTGCTGAAAGCGTTCCGGAAGAATGACACGGTGGATCTGCTGCTCATCGCCGTCCACCCGGACTATCAGAAAATGGGCGTCAACGCCATCATTCTCAGCAAGACCATGAAGGGCTGCCACAAGCTGGGCATCAAGCAGGCGGAGACCGGCCCTATGCTGGAGCTGAACGATAAGGTCCAGTCCCAGTGGAAGGATTTCCAGACTGAGCAGCACAAGCGCCGCCGCTGCTTCATCAAGGAGCTGTAAAACAGAGAAAGACCGCCCCGGGCCAAACGGTCCGGGGCGGCCTTTTTGCAGTTTGCTTATTCCACATCGGCCAGACGCAGGTGGGTGGCGCGCTCCTCCATGGGGATGTACTTCTCATGGGTGGTGACGGCGCGGTAGGCCGGGCGCATGATACGGTGGCAGGTGACCACCTCTTCGATGCGGTTGGCACACCAGCCGGCAATGCGGGCGGAGGCGAACAGGGGCGTGAATACCTCCTCCGGGATGCCCAGCATGGTGTAGACCAGGCCGGAGTACATATCCACGTTGGCACACATGGGCGTGTCGCTGCCCCGGCGCTCCTGGATCAGCGGAATGCCCAGCGTCTCTACCTTCTGCAGCAGGGCGAAGTCCTCGGCGTAGCCCTTGATCTCCGCCATGTGCTGGGCGTACTTTTTCAGCAGCACCGCCCGGGGATCGGAGATGGTATACACCGCGTGGCCCAGGCCGTACAGCTTGCCGGAGCGGTCTCCGGCCGCGCCGTCCAGCAGCTTGCACAGGTAATCCTTGATCGAGCCGTCGTCATGGGGATCGACATTTTCCTTAATGTAGTGGAACATCTCCATGACCTTGGCGTTGGCGCCGCCGTGAAGCGGGCCCTTCAGCGAGCCGACAGCCCCGGCGATGGCGCTGTAGGTATCCGTGCCGCTGGAGGACATGGCGCGGCAGACGAAGGTGGAGTTGTTGCCGCCGCCGTGCTCCGCGTGGACCATCAGCATCATGTCCAGCAGGTGGGCCTCCTCATCGGTGTAGCTCTTGTCGGGCCGCATCATCCGCAGGAAATTCTCCGCCGTGGACAGCTCCGGCACGGGGTAGTGGATGTGGAGGGAGTCGCCGTGGAAGTAGTGGCGCTGCATGGCGTAGGCGTTGGCCACGATAGAGGGGAAGTAGCCGATGAGCTTCACGGACTGCAGCAGCATATTGTCGATGGACGTGTTGTCCGGGTCGGGATCGTAGGAGTACAGGCTCAGCACGCTGCGGGCCAGCTCGTTCATGATGCTGCGGCTGGGATGGCGCATGATCATACCCTCGGTGAATCCCTCCGGCAGCTTCCGGGCCTGGTTCATGATCTTGTCAAAGTAGACCAGCTCGCTCTTGGAGGGCAGATAGCCCATCAAGAGCAGGTAGGCCACCTCCTCGAAGCCGAAGGTGCCGGCCCCGCGGTGGGCCTCCACGATGTCGGTCAGCTCAATGCCGCGGTAGTACAGCTGGCCGGGTATGGGAACGCGCTGGCCGTCCTGCAGCAGATAGCCCTGGACGCTGCCCACCCTGGACACGCCCACCAGAACGCCTGTGCCGTCACTGTTTCGCAGGCCCAGCTTCACGTCGCCCCGGTAATGCTCCGGGCTGATGGCATATTCGTCCTGTATGCTGCGGCTCAGCGGGCCGGTGTACTGCTTCAATATAGTGGCATCCTTCTCGATCATGGAGGTCGCTCCTTTCAAGTCTTGCTGTGGTGATTATAATGCGCGTGCCGCTATTTTGCAAGAGCGAAAAAATAAGAATTCAAAAAATTTCTGCAACTGCGTTAAAAATCAGAATATTTGCGATAATTTTGCATGAACTAAAAATGCAACTTGCAAAAATTTGCTTTTCTCTGTTGCATTTCTGAAAACCTGTGGTATACTGTTGCCCATGATAATTCTCCGAAAGGGCGTGAGTATATGATCAAGCTGCACAGCGGCGGCGTGGTATGGAACGGCGGCACGGTGACGAAAGCACCGGAGGCTATGGCGGGAAACCGGGAAAAGACCATGGCCTATCAGATCCTGCGCAAGCATCATAGGGGCGGAGAGGACGGGCTGCTGCACCTGACCTTCGACAGCCTGATCTCCCACGACATCACCTATGTGGGCGTGATCCAGACGGCCAAGGCCAGCGGCATGGAGCGCTTTCCCGTGCCCTATGTGCTGACCAACTGCCACAACAGCCTGTGCGCCGTGGGCGGCACGATCAACGCCGACGACCACGCCTTCGGCCTGTCGGCGGCGGTGAAATATGGCGGCGACTATGTGCCCGCCAACCAGGCGGTGATCCACCAGTACGCCCGGGAGATGCTGGCGGGCTGCGGCAAAATGGTGCTGGGCTCGGACAGCCACACCCGCTACGGCGCACTGGGCACGCTGGGCGTGGGCGAGGGCGGCGGCGAGATCGTGAAGCAGCTGCTGGAGAACACCTATGATGTGACGCCGCCCCAGGTGATCCTGGTGCGCCTGACGGGAAAGCCAGGCCACGGCGTCGGCCCCCACGATGTGGCACTGGCCCTGTGCGGCGCGGTGTATAAGAACGGTTTTGTTAAAAATAAGGTGCTGGAGTTCGTGGGCGACGGCATCGGCGGATTGTCCATGGACTACCGGATCGGCATCGACGTGATGACCACGGAGACGGCCTGCCTGACCTCTATCTGGGAGACGGACGACGCGGTGGCGGACTATCTGGCGCTTCACGGGCGGGGCGGTGACTACGCGCCGCTGCACCCGGAGGACGGCGCGTACTACGACGGCGTGATCGACATCGACCTGAGCCGTGCAGAGCCTATGGCGGCGCTGCCCTTCCATCCCTCCGAGGCACTGCCCCTGCGGGAGCTGATCGAGAACCCCGGCGACGTGCTGCGGCAGGTGGAGCTGCGGGCGGCGGAGCAGTTCGGCGGCAAGGCAGCGCTGCACCTGACGGATAAGGTGAAAAATGGGCGGCTGACGGTGGAGCAGGGCGTCATTGCCGGGTGCGCCGGCGGTCTGTACGACAACATCGCCGAGGCGGCGTCCATTCTGGACGGCTTCGATGTGGGCAGCGGAAACTTCGACTTCTCCGTGTATCCTCCCTCCGTGCCGGTGGAGCTGGAGCTGGTGGAGAACGGCGTGGCCGGGCGGCTGCTGCGCAGCGGCGCGGTGTGCAAGCCCTGCTTCTGCGGCCCGTGCTTCGGCGCGGGGGACGTGCCGGCCAACGACGCGCTGTCCATCCGCCACACCACCCGGAACTTCCCCAACCGGGAGGGCTCCAAGCCCGGCGACGGCCAGCTGGCAGGGGTGATCCTGATGGACGCCCGTTCCATCGCCGCCACCGCCCGCAGCCACGGTGTGGTCACGGCGGCGGCGGATGTGGACTACGACGCGCCCGCGCCGGTATCCCGGCGGTTCGATATCTCTGTGTATGAAAAGCGGGTGTACCGGGGCTTTGGCCGCCCCCAGCCGGAGGCGGAGCTGCAGTACGGCCCGAATATCGCGGAGTGGCCTGCCATTCCGGCGCTGGCCGACGACCTGCTGCTGCAGGTGGCCTCCGTCCTGCGGGATGAGGTGACCACCACCGACGAGCTGATCCCATCCGGGGAGACGTCATCCTACCGCTCCAACCCCATGAAGCTGGCCCAGTTCACCCTGTCCCGCCGCGACCCAGACTATGTGGCCCGGGCCAAGGCCACGGCGGCGCTGGAGGCGGACCGGGCCACCGGGAACACGGCGGCACTGGATACCGTGCTGGCAGCCCTGGGGCTGGACGGTCAGGCGGCCGGACATCTGCATATCGGCTCAGTGCTGTTTGCCAACAAGCCCGGCGACGGCTCGGCCCGGGAGCAGGCGGCTTCCTGTCAGCGTGTGCTGGGCGGCAGCGCCAATATCTGCTATGAGTTCGCCACCAAGCGCTATCGCTCCAACTGCGTCAACTGGGGTCTGCTGCCCTTTACCATGGCGGCGGGCGACCGCTTTGACGGCGTGCCGGGGGACTTCGTGTACGTCCCCGGCGTCCGGGAGAAGGTGGCCCGGGGCGACGAGGAATTCCCGGCGGTGCTGGTGCACGGCGGCAAGGCCGCACCCCTGACGCTGTACCTGAGGAACACCAGCGCCGAGGAGCGGGAGCTGCTGCTGGCCGGGTGTCTTATCAACCATTACGCGGCAAAGAAAAGAGGCTGAGACAATGGAAAAGATCAGAATGCCCCACCCCATTGCGGAGCTGGACGGCGACGAGATGACCCACGTTCTGTGGGGGAAGATCAAGGACGAGCTGATCTGCCCCTATGTGGCGCTGAACACGGAGTATTACGACCTCTCTCTGCCCAACCGGGACAAAACGGAGGACGCGGTGACGCGGGAGGCGGCAGAGGCCATTAAGCGGCTGAAGATCGGCGTGAAGTGCGCCACCATCACCCCCAATTTCCAGCGGCAGGAGGAATACGGGCTGAAGAAGCTGTGGAAATCCCCCAACGCCACCATCCGGGCGGCGCTGGACGGCACGGTGTTCCGCGCGCCTATCCTCATCTCCCGGGTGAAGCCGGTGGTGTCCTGCTGGGAAAAGCCCGTGACCATCGCGCGCCACGCCTACGGCGACGTGTATCGGGCGGTGGAATACCGCGTGCCCTGCGCCGGGAAGGCGGAGCTGGTGTTCACCGACGACAGCGGCCGGGAGCTGAGCCGCCAGACGGTGTACGACTTTGCCGGGCCGGGCGTGGTGCAGGCCATGCACAACCGGGACGACTCCATCCTCACCTTCGCCCGGTGCTGCTTCAGCTACGGGCTGGATGTGAAGCAGGACGTGTGGTTCTCCAGCAAGGACACCATCTCCAAGGACTACGACCAGACGTTCAAGCTGCTGTTCCAGAAGGTGTACGACAAGGAGTACCGGGACGCCTTTGAAAAGGCAGGGCTGCGCTACCTCTATGCCCTTATCGACGACGCGGCGGCCAAGGTCATCCGCTCCAAGGGCGGCATCGTGTGGGCCTGCAAGAACTACGACGGCGACGTGATGAGCGATCTCATCGCCGCGGCCTCCGGGTCGCTGCCCATGATGACCAGTGTGCTGGTGTCGCCGGACGGCTGCTTCGAGTACGAGGCGGCCCACGGCACGGTGACGGACCACTATTACCGCTGGAGGAAGGGCGAGAAGGTATCCACCAACCCGGTGGCCACCATGTATGCCTGGGCCGGCGCGCTGCGCAAGCGGGGCGAGTGGGACGAAAACCCGGCGCTGGTGCGGTTCGCAGGCTGCCTGGAGCGGGCAGGGCTGGACGTGCTGGAGCAGGGCTATCTGTCGGAGGATCTGGCCATGCTGTGCGGCAGGGCGGACTATGTGGAGATGCCGGACAACGACCGGCTGTTCACCCTGATCCGCCGCCGGCTGGAGGAATTGCTGACGGAATAACGGAAACAGAAGCAACAGAGGGGACGATTTGGGCGAAACGGCCGAATTGTCCCCTCTTTATGTTCAGGTATATTGACAGACAGGGGGCATATCTGTATAATATAGGTAATTCTACTTCAACAGGGGGTTCAATCAAAGGATGGACACAGCCGGCAGCGACTCTTGCCCTGAACGAAATCAGAATAGTGTACGGATGTGAGACATGACCTGTGCGCGCTGCACACAGGCCGTGTCTTTTGCGCTTTTTACCGGGAAGGTAAGAAGCAGGAAAGGAGTTTTATATTTTGGAGACCTCAATAGGTTGGTTATTGCTTTTGCAGGTAGCGCTGATCCTTCTCAACGCCGTGTTTGCCTGCGCCGAGATCGCCGTTCTGTCGGTGAACGAGGTGAAGCTGAACAAGATGTGCGCCGAGGGAAACCGCAAGGCCAAGCGGCTCAGTAAGCTGACGGCCCAGCCCGCCCGCTTTCTGTCCACCATCCAGGTGGCCATTACGCTGGCCGGCTTCCTGGGCAGCGCTTTCGCGTCGGAGAACTTCTCCGACGGGCTGGCGGATTGGCTCATCAGCCTGGGTGTCGCCATTCCCCACGGCACGCTGGACACCATCTGTGTCATCATTATCACGCTGATCCTGTCTTATTTTACCCTGATCTTCGGCGAGCTGGTGCCCAAGCGCATCGCCATGAAGAAGTCGGAGCAGGTGGCCCTGGGCATCTCCGGGCTGGTGACGGTGATCTCCAAGCTGTTCGCGCCCATCGTGTCGCTGCTGAGTGTGTCCACCAACGGTGTGCTGCGCCTCATCGGCATCGACCCCAATGAGGAGGAGGAGCAGCTGGGCGAGGAGGACATCCGCATGATGGTGGACGCCAGCAGTGAGCATGGCGGCATCGACCACGAGGAAAAAGAGTTTATCCAGAACGTGTTTGAGTTCGACGACCTGACTGCCGAGGAGATCGCCACCCACCGCACCGATGTGGACCTGCTATGGATGGACGAGAGCATGGACGAGTGGGCGGAGACCATCCGCGGCACGCGGCACAACCGCTATCCCATCTGCGAGGACAGCGCCGACAACGTGGTGGGCATCCTGAACGCCAAGGAGTACTTCCGCCTGGCGGACAAGAGCCGGGACAACGTGATGCGCTCCGCCGTCCGCGCGCCGTATTTCGTGCCGGAGACCATCAAGGCCGACGCGCTGTTCCGCAACATGAAGCGCACCGGCAACCCCCTGGCCGTGGTGCTGGACGAGTACGGCGGCATGGTGGGCATCGTGACGCTGAACGACCTGGTGGAGGAGCTGGTGGGCGACCTGGGCGACGATGACAGCGGCCTGGTCAGCGAGGATGAGCCCCGCATCGAGAAGCGGGAGGACGGTTCGCTGCTGCTCACCGGCAACGTGGAGCTGGACGACATCGAGGACGCGCTGGGCATCCAGCTGGATCAGGAGGAGCACGATACCCTTACCGGGCTGGTGTTCGACGCGCTGGGCGTCATCCCCGACGACGGGGAGCAGGACATCGATCTGGAGACCGAGGGGATGCACATCCACGTCACATCCATCCGGGAGCATCAGGTGGATCGGGCGGAGGTGCGATTGCTGCCCAGGCCCGAGCCGGAAGAGACGGACGAGGACGACTGATACGGGCATCAATGAATAAGAACATACTCAAGCTGCTGGCGGCGCTGACCATGGTCATCGACCACGCCGGGCTGCTGCTGTTCCCGCAGGCGCTGTATCTGAACATCCTGTTCACGCTGGCGCTGGCCATATTGCTGTGTACATCGTTCCTGCGCCTGCGGCGCCAGCCCAACGCCAAAAATGCCGCCGTGTGTGCCGCCGCGATGCTGGCCGTGGCCGGGGCGGATATGCTTTGCCAGGCCATCACCGCCAGGACCGGTGTGCTGATTACGTTCGATTACGGCGCGATGGGCGCGTTTCTGCCCCTGTTCGCCATGCTGTCCCAAGAGAAGCACCAGCGGTTTGTCTTGTTCTCCCTGGGCATGGCCATCTACTGCCTGACCCAGTGCGGGGATATGCCCTACGTGTGGTGGTCGCTGCTGGCGCTGCCCATTCTGTGGTGCTACAACGGCCAGCCGGGCTGCCGGGGCTGGAAATGGGCGTTCTACGTGTTCTATCCCGCCCATCTGGCCGTGTTGTATCTCATCGGTGAGATCATGTAAGGAAAGAATAAAGATGGGGCTGTCTCACTAAGAGGCAGCCCCTAAAAATTTTGAAGCCCGGCTCTTGCACAGAGTCAGGCTTCGACGTATTATTTAAGTGTGACATCAAACAAGACGCGAGTAGAGTATACAGCATACGGGACTGGATATCAAGTCTGCTTGCCTATGAATTTTAGAAATTATGATCCCGTCGGACGAACCAGAGACTGCCTCAATCGATTTTGAAAAATCTTTTTGAGGCAGCCCCTTTTGGCGCGGAAGAAGGGATTTGAACCCTTGCGCGTGGTTTAGACGCCTACTCCCTTAGCAGGGGAGCCCCTTCGGCCACTTGGGTACTTCCGCAGATATGAAGTTTTCTGGCGGAGAGAGTGGGATTCGAACCCACGGATGCTTTCACATCGCCGGTTTTCAAGACCGGTGCTTTCGACCACTCAGCCATCTCTCCGTGTGAAAAAGCAGTTCTCACGCCAAACGCGAGTATTATATTACCATGCCCCGGGGGCTTTGTCAACAAAAAGACATCAGAGAAATTTGAAAAAAATTAAAAATAGGGCTTGCAAACCAGCGAAAACTGTGCTATTCTTAATAGGCTGTTTGGAAAAACTGTATATCCGGGTGTGGCGAAGTTTGGTATCGCGCTTGAATGGGGTTCAAGAGGCCTCGAGTTCGAATCTCGACACTCGGACCATGCAGAGTGTCCTTATAGGATCTGAGTATCCTGTAATGGACACTCTGCTTTTTTATTTCTCACAAAGTTCATACTGCAACCTGTTCCGGGGCGTAGCTGAGTGCTACGCCTTTTCTTGTTTCCATGATAATGTCGGCCTCCGGGATCTTCCGGCGATCCGGCACATCGAAAGCGCCGATGCAGTTGTAGTAGATCACAACACGCTGATTGGTAACGCCGTCCTGCTTTTCAGCGTGGTACACCTCAATAAGCAGTTGCCCGCCGGAAAGGAAGCATCGCATATGCTCCAATTGTTATTCGACGAAGAATCAAGTGATTTTTGTTGCGAAAGACGGGAAATCTATTCTGATATGACATGACATAAAGTGGGCGCCTCAAAATAGCGTTTTCTAAAAATTAACCCGACAAAAAAGTCGTGAAAATCCGATAAAACTGGATTTTCACGACTTTTTCTAACATTTGACGAGGGCTATTCTCTTGCAATTTGCATTTTGAGGCAGCCCCTTTTGCTTTTGAGAGACTTTGTCAGTTGATGGCAGCATTGCACCATGTCAAAGCAGCAGAAAGAGCGCCGGTCGGCTACCGGCGCTCTTTCTTATTTGGTGAGGTGAAAACAGCACACATCCTCTCGTGCCGACAGCCGCACGGTGGTGCGGCTGCCTGACGATTTGAGGATAGAAAGGAAAAGCAATTCATGTATACGAACTACTATCGCTAAGGTACACGTTTCCGGGTCAAATGTAAAGCGACAATACTGCATATTTATATGAAGAAATGTCATAGATGTATCGCCTCGTGTATGTCGGATGCCGTTTCAGTCCGTAAAATATGGGCATAAATGCCATTGCCGCCGCGCCGTTTACCGGGTATAATACAATTATGAAATATTATCATACGGGAGGACGCCTGTGGATACAAAGAAATTGGAGGCGCTGGTGGTGTCGGTGGAGCTGGGCAGCTTCACCCGGGCGGCGGAGCAGCTGGGCTATACCCAATCCGGCCTGACCCACATGATGAACAGCCTGGAAAAGGATATTGGCTTTACCGTTCTGGTCCGCGGCCGCTCCGGCGTGCAGCTGACCCCGGCGGGCCAGCGCATTTTCCCGCTGGTGCAGGAGTGCCTGGCCGGCAGCGCCGCCCTGGAGAGGGAGATCTCCCTGATCAACTCCCACAAGGAGGACAGCGTCCGGGTGGCGGCCTATGAGTCCATCGCCCGGCACTGGCTGCCGGAGGTGATCCAGCAGTTCCGCCGGGAGCATCCGGACGTGACGGTGGACATACAGATGGGCAGCGTGGACGAGGTGTACCGCTGGGTGCTGGAGGATCGGGTGGATATGTGCTTTGCCAGCCGGCAGGACTATAACACACTGGACTGGACGCCCCTGCGGGACGATGAGCTGCTGGCCATCCTGCCGCCGGACTACCCCGACGGAGACAATGCGTTCCCCATCGAATTCTTCAACGGGCAGGAGTTTCTCATGCCATCCATGGGCTTTGACAAGGACATTCTGCGGGTGCTGAACGAACACGGCGTCGCGCCTCTGATCCGTACCACGCAGGTGTCGGACAGCGCCGTCATCTCCATGGTGGAGCATGGATTGGGCGTCAGCGTTCTGTCCCGGCTGGTGCTGCGGGGCAGGCAGAACAGCGTCCGCGCCCTGCCTCTGCTGCCCCAGGCCTTCCGCAAGCTGGGTATCGCTGCCCGTCCCCGGAAGGAGCTGCGGCCCATCGTCCGGAAGTTTATCACCCAGTCCCGGGATATGATAGAAAAAATGTGAGGTTTGTATGCTGCAATTCCAAGAACTGACTGCTGAACACGGCGCGCATCTGCGCACCTATTATGAACACTGTGACTACCGCCTGTGCGAATACTCCCTGGGCGTGAAGCTCATGTGGCGCGGCCATCTGCACCCTGCCTTTGCCGAGGCGGCGGGCTGCCTGATCGTCCGCAATGACATCGACGGCGACACCGTGTTCGACTACCCCGTCCCCGGACCGGAGGGCGATGTGGACGCGGCCCTGACGGCCATCGAGCGCTACTGCGCCGCCAAAGAGCTGCCCCTCAGTCTGTCCGTTGTGCCGGAGGACAAGCTCCCCGGTCTGTGTCTGCGCTACCCCCGCTTCCGCGTCACCAACGAGCGGGTGTGGAAGGATTACCTCTACCACACGGAGGAGCTGGCCAACTTCGCCGGACGGCGGTACAGCGGCCAGCGCAACCACATCAACAAGTTCCGTCGGGACTACCCGGACGCGGAGTTTATACCCCTTACCGACCCGGAGGATCCCCGGCTGGCCGCCTTTTGGGCGGATTATGAGGCGGAGTTCCACAAGACCGGCCCGCTGGCGGTCAAGGAGCTGGAGCTGGCCAGGGAGATGTTCTCCCTGCTGCGTACAGGCTGGTTCTGCGCCGGCGGTATGCTGGCCGAGGGGCGGCTGGTAGCGGTGTGCCTGGCTGAGCGCTGCGGCCCGACGCTGGTGAACCACATTGAGAAGGCGCTCTACTCCCACGCCGGGGCGTACCCCGCTCTGGTGCAGGCCTTTGCCGCCTATTATGGCCAGGACTGCCTGTGGTGCAACCGGGAGGACGACGCCCGGGATAAGGGACTGCGCACCTCCAAGCTGCAATACCTGCCCCGGGAGCTGGGCGGCAAGGTGCGCATCGACGTGGGAACGGAGCTGGACAGCCTGCCCCGCATCCCCGCCGTCAAGTCGGAGCGGCTGTCCCTGACGCCCCTGCGGCCCTCCGACCGGGAGGCATACAATGCCCTGTGTCTGGATGATGACCGCAACCGCTGGTGGGGCTATGACTACCGCACAGGGCTGAACGGCGCACCTCTCACCGACGATTACTTCCTCTCTGCGGCCAAGGCGGACTTTGCCGCCCGGAGGGCTGTGAATTTTGCCGTCCGGCTGAAGGGCAGGTTCATCGGCGAGGTGGTGCTGTATAACCCGGATTTTCGGGGCGGCTTTGAGCAGGGCTGCCGCATTGCCCCGGCCTATGCCGGCCACGGCTACGGCACTGAGGCCTTTGCCGCCGCCGCCGACTGGGCGCTGTACCACCTGAGCCTGACCCGCGTGGTAGCCAAGTGCTTCAAGGAGAATGAGGCGTCCCGTCGCATGCTGTCCGCCTCCATGCGGCTCAGCGGTGAGGACGAAACGTATTTCTATTTTGAAAAGACCGTTTGAGGGCATAAAGCCCGCACCTCCGCGCATACTGAGCGCGGAGGTGTTTTTTATGCAGTATGAGACCTTGACCGACCTTCTGAACAACGAGGCCGGCGCGTACAACTACTTCTACTCCCTGTCCCCGGAGATGCAGACGTCCCTGTGGCAGCGCACGGACATTCGTTCCCTGACCCAGCTGCGGCAGGCCGCCGCGGACGAGCAGATCCAGCGCAGACCCGGCGCATTTTAAGGGGCGCGAATACACTTGTGGGCGGGGCAGAGCCCCGCCCCTACGCGCTGCCTACCGCCACTGCGGCGGAAGCTCCTCCGGATCAGCCGCATCATCCTCATCCGAAATATACAGCTCTTCGCACTTTTGCTGTGCGTCTATCAATACGCGCACAGCGCTTTCAACTGCCTGTGCCATGACTCGATACATCTCCCGATATGTCTGCCGATCCGCCATCAAAATCACCTCTTTACGCAATTATAGGACAATTCAGTCCTAAAATCAATAGGACATTTCGGCATAATATAGTTGGTGATGTATATGGATCGACTGCGGCAGCTCCGAAAAGAGCGCGGCTACACACAAGTCAAAATGCAGATGCTCACTGGCATAGATCAGAGCGCCTACTCCAAGATCGAGCGCGGTGAGCGGTATCTGAGCTTTGAGCAGTGCCGCCGCGTGGCTCTGGCGCTGAACACGAGCATGGACTACCTGGCCGGACTGACCGACGAAAAGACGCCCTATCCCCGGGCCAAATAACAGCAAAAAGCACCGCCTTCCGGCGGTGCTTTTTCACACTATCTCTGATATTCAAACTCCAGATCGTACATACTGACGATGTCGCCGTCCTGAATGCCCATCTCCTCCAGGCGGTCGAACAGGCCGCTCTGCCGCAGCATCTTGTCGAAGTACATCCGGCTCTCGTAGTCGGAGAAATTGATATTCCCCATGAGCCGCTGCAGCCACGGCCCTTCCACCAGCCAGGTGTTGTCCTCCTGCTCGATATGCAGCGGCTCGGAGGTGTCGATGGCCGGCGGCTTGGGGACGTACTCCGGCTCGTACACCGTCACCGGCGGCAGCTCGCTGAGCCGCTGGCTGATACGCTGTACCAGCTCCCGCGTGCCCTGATGGGTGGCCGCGGACATGGCAAAGAACTCATAGCCCAGACCCTCCACATGGGCGCGGAAGGCGTCCAGCTGCTCTGTGTCCGCCAGCAGATCGGTCTTGTTGGCCACGGCGAGCTGGGGACGGGTGGCCAGCTCCGGGCTGTACTCCCGCAGCTCGGCGTTGATGGCGTCAAAGTCCGCGATGGGGTCGCGTCCCTCGCTGCCGGACACATCCACCAGATGCACCAGCAGACGGCAGCGGTCGATGTGCCGCAGGAAGTCGTGACCCAGTCCGGCGCCCTCGCTGGCGCCCTCGATGATGCCGGGGATGTCCGCCATGACGAAGCTGA
>ERZ827168.2032-NODE-2032-length-25070-cov-4.009354_pt1 | contig 25070 bp, 23 predicted proteins | sample MGYA00519868_ERZ827168 | MGnify/ENA primary metagenome ERZ827168 (study PRJEB31778, sample SAMEA3449271) | human gut metagenome | biome: human gut; feature: human-associated habitat; material: faeces | place: United Kingdom | collected 2010/2012 ...
GAGTAAGTATTGCATGATTGAAATTGCTTTTAATAATAAAGAAGAGATTAATGAAACAAGAATGATAAAGAATGGAAGTGATAAATAATGGATATGTACAAAAAAAGAAAAATGAGAACAGAAAAGAAAAATAATAATCAAGAAGAAAAGTTAACTAAAGTCGGAATTAACTGGTATCCAGGACATATGGTAAAAGCCAAAAGAGAAATTAAAGAAAGAATTAAATTAATAGATATAATTTATGAATGCATAGATGCAAGAATGCCATCATCTTCAAAATTAAAAGGAATGGATGATATACTTGAGGCTAAACCTCGTATTTTAGTTATGACTAAAAAAGATTTATGTGATTTAGATGAGACAAATAAATGGGTAAAGTTCTATGAAGAAAAGGGATATAAAGTAATTCTTGTTGATTTAACTAATAATGATGATTATAAAAAGTTAATTAAACTTACCTTAGAAGTAGCTAAACCTATTCAAGAAAAAAGAGTAGAAAAAGGTCTTAAAAGCAAAGAAATTAAAATTGGAGTAGTGGGTATACCTAATGTAGGAAAAAGTACCCTTATAAATAAACTTGCTGGTAAAAAAGTAAGTAATACTGGTAATAAACCTGGAGTAACTAAACAAGTTAATTGGTTAAAAACTAGTAATGGATTTTTGCTTCTTGATACTCCAGGGATTTTATGGCCTAAAATCGAAGATAATACGGAGGCATTAAGTTTAGCATCAACAGCAACAATAAAAATGGAAATTTTAAATATGACAGATATTGGTGGTTATCTTATTACATTCTTTAAAAACTATTATAAAGATATATTAGAAAATAAATATAAGATTGAAATAAGTGAAGATCCTAATGATATTTTTGCTTTATTAGCTGAAAAATTTAATTTTTTTGAAAAAGATGGGGAAATTGACTATGAAAAAGTGTCAACTAAGGTGTATAATGATTTAGTGAGTGGTTCACTAAAAGGAGTAACATTCGATAGATGGAAGAAGTAGATTTATTAAAATATGAAAAAGAATTATATAAAGAAGGGATAACTTTAATAGCTGGAACAGATGAAGCAGGTAGAGGTCCTTTGTGTGGTCCAGTTGTTGCTGCTGCAGTTATTCTTCCTAAAAATTATACTTTGGAAGGTTTAATAGACTCTAAACAATTAAGTGAAAAAAAGAGAGATAAATTTTATGATATAATAGTTAAAGATGCCATAAGTTATGCAGTGGGGGTTGTTGATGCCAAAACTATAGATGAAATAAATATATATGAAGCAAGTAGAAAAGCTATGTTAGAAGCAATTGATGGTTTAAGTGTTAAGCCAGAATATGTTTTAACAGATGCTATGCCACTTTCTATGGAAAACTCAAAAGCTATAATTCATGGTGATGCATTATCCCTTAATATTGCAGCAGCTAGTGTAATAGCTAAAGTAACACGTGATAAAATGATGTATGAGTTAGATGAAAAATATCCTATGTATGGTTTTAAAGATCATAAAGGCTATCCAACTAAAAAACATCTTGAAGCAATTAAAAAATATGGTATACTAGATAATTATAGACTTACTTATAAGCCTGTAAAAGCATTGATGGAGGTAAATGATGAAGAATTTGTTAAAGAATAATTTAATAAAAAACTATATGATATTGGTAGTATTCTTTTCGCTTTTAGAAATATCATTCAGATTAATAAGTGGAATATCTTTAAATAATATAGCACTTTTAAGAATATTTATTGGAGTTAATTTTGTAAGTATTTTACTAAGTTTTATTTTGTCTTGGTTTAATAAACTAATTAGTAAGATATTAGTTCTTTTAGTATCTTTTGCTCTAAGTGCATATACATTTTTTCAAATTGGTTTTAATAACTTTATCGGAGTATATGCATCAGTTAATACTAAAAGTCAACTTGGAGCTGTTAAAGACTATATAATAGATTTCTTTGCTTCTTTTAAAGGAACCTATTATTTAGCTTTTATACCATTTATATTACTAATCATTTACTATTTATTTTTAGATAAGTTAACTGAAAAGAAAATTGATAAAAGATTTCCTTTGAAAACAAATATAATGTTTGAACCTGGTATTAGAACAATTACTAGTATTTTAGTTTTAACATTTACTGGCTTTTTATATTATACATCTTTAGATGCATCATTTATGCAAAATAAACTTCAAACTATTAGTAATAAAGAATTGTTTGCATATCCGAGTATAGCAAGTACAACTATAAATCAATTCGGAGTTTTAGGTTTTGGATTTCTTGATATAAAATCAACGATGGTTGAAGCACCGAGTAAAGTAATTTATACTGCTTTTGAAAATAATGGTAAAGATAATAGTAATACAGAATCTAAAAGAGAAATAGATGATACTATATTAGATGAAATAATTAAAAATGAAAAAAATACTACATTAAATAATATTAATAATTATATTAAAAATAAAGATATTACTGATTATAATAGTCATACTGGTATGTTTGAAGGTAAAAATGTTATTGTTATTATGATGGAAAGCACTAATGATATTATTATTAATAAAGATTTATATCCAAACTTTTATAAATTATATAGTGAAGGTATAAGTTTTAAAAATAATTATAGTCCTAGAAATAGCTGTGCAACAGGAAATAATGAGTTTAGTGGAATGACAGGTCTATATACAATTCAAAATAATTGTACAGCTAATATATTTAGTAATAATACATATTTTACATCAATTTTTAATATATTTAAAAATGCAGGTTATAGAGCTACTAGTATGCATGATTATACTGAACAATATTACGTAAGAAATATAATACATAAGAATTTGGGAAGTGAAGCATATTATAATGTTAATGACTTAAATATTAAGTATTATAATGAATATAAAAATTGGGCAAGTGATGAAGATTTCATGAATGCCGCTATGGATATAACATTAAATGATACTAGTAATAAACCATTTATGTTATGGCTTACAACAGTTTCAGGTCACCAACCATATAAGGTTTCAAGTGTTGAAGGAGATAAATATTTAAGTATAACTGAAGGAACAGACTATTCAATGGAATTAAGAAGATATATGTCTAAGTTAAAAACATTTGATAATGGTTTAGGAATCCTTCTTGATAAATTAAAGGCATCAGGTAAGTTAGATGATACAGTTATAGTTATGTATGGAGACCACTATCCATATGGACTAAAAAATAAAGATATTTCTAGTGTTCTTACTTATGATTTAGATGATTATGAAGTAGAAAGAGTACCTATGGTTATCTATAATTCTACGATTAAAAGTGAAGTTGTAGAAAAGTACAGTTCTTATATTAATTTAACACCAACTCTAGCTAATCTATTTAATTTAGATTATGATCCTAGATATTATATGGGAACTGATGTCTTTAGTGATGATTATTTAAATATGGTAGCTTTTGCAGATGGATCTTGGAAAAATGCTGATGTATATTATAATGCTAGTAGTGGTAGTATTAAATACTATACAAGTAATGAATATACAACAGATGAATTAATTAGAATAAATAATATTGTAACTAATAGAATGCAAATTAGTGAGTCAATAATCCGTAATAATTATTTTAATTATTTAGAAAATAAAATAAATTCCTATAAAAGTGCAAATGATACAAATAAGGAGGAAAATTAAATGAAAAATTTAGTAATAGTGGAATCTCCAGCTAAATGTAAAACTATTGAAAAGTATTTAGGTAGTGATTATAAAGTTGTTTCTAGTAAAGGACATATTAGGGATTTAGCTACAACTGGTAAGTTTGGTTTAGGACTTGATATTGAAAATGATTTTAAACCAAATTATGAAATAATTAAAGGAAAGAAAAAAGAAGTAACAGAATTAAAAAAAGATGTTAAAGATGCAGATATGGTATATCTTGCAACGGACCCAGACCGTGAAGGAGAAACAATTTCTTGGCATATTTATGATGAAGTAAAAGTTCCGGAGGAAAAATATAAGAGAGTAGTATTTAATGAAATAACTAAAGATGTAGTTATAAATGCTATAAATAATCCTGGTAAAATAGATATGAACTTAGTTAAGTCTGGTGAAACTAGAAGATTCTTAGATAGAATAATAGGTTTTAGATTAAGTAAGTTAATGCAAAGAAAAACTGGGGGAAAGTCAGCTGGTAGAGTACAAAGTGTAGCTCTAAAATTAATTGTGGATAGAGAAAGAGAAATACAAAACTTTGTACCTAGAGAATATTGGACAATTGAAGCAGATTTTAAAGATTTTAAAGCAACACTTGATAAATATCATGGTAAAGATATTGAAGTTGCAAATGAAGTACAAGCTGATGAAATATTAAGTAATCTTTCTAAATCATTTAAAATAGAAAGTGTTGCTGAAAAAGAAAAGAATAAAGTAGCTCGTGAAGTATTTAAAACTAGTACACTTCAACAAGCAGCATCTAATAAATTAGGTTTTGCACCAAGTAAAACAATGAAAATTGCTCAAGACTTATATGAAGGTAAAACTTTAAAGAATGAAACAGTAGGTTTAATTACTTACATGAGAACAGATAGTGTTAGAGTAAGTGATACATTCGTTAAAGAAACTTTTGGCTTTATTAAAGGTAAGTTCGGTGAAAATTACATTGGCTATGTTAAAAAAGGTAAAAAGAATGAAAATATGCAAGATGCTCATGAAGGTATTAGACCAACAAGTATCAATAGAACACCAGATGAAGTTAAAGCATATTTAACAAATGATGAATATAAGCTTTATAAACTTATATATACTAGAGCACTTGCATCACTTATGGCAGATGCTAAAACACTTGCAACTACTATAATACTTGAAAATAATGGATATACATTTAAAGCAACTGGTAGTGTTCTTACATTTGATGGTTATTTAAAAGTTTATAGTGAATATGAGGATAGTGAAGATGTAATACTTCCAGATTTAAAAAATTATAAATCAGGTTGTATAACAGCAGATGATATAACTAAAACACAACATTTTACTAAGCCAGCTCCAAGGTTTACGGAAAGTAGCTTAATTAAAGAAATGGAAAGTTTAGGTATAGGTAGACCTTCAACATATGCAACTATTGTGGGTACTATTAAAGATAGAGGTTATGTTGTTTTAAAAGATAAAAAGTTTGAACCAACTGAAATTGGTATTGAAACAACTGATAAATTACAAGAATTCTTTAGTGGTATTGTAAATGTTGAGTATACTGCTAACATGGAAGAAGATTTAGATAAAATAGCAGAAAATAAAATGGATTATCTAAAAGTTTTACATGAATTCTATGATGAGTTTGAACCACTTGTAGAAAAAGCATTTCACGAAATGGAAAAGAAAGGACCAGAAGAAACTGGGGAAGTTTGTCCTGAATGTGGAAGTCCTTTAGTAATAAGAAAAGGTAAATTTGGAGAGTTTATAGCATGTAGTAATTATCCAACATGTAAATATATAAAGAAAGAAAAGAAAGAAGTTATAGAAATTTGTAAATGTCCAAAATGTGATAAAGGCATGATAGTGGAAAGAAAAACAAAAAAAGGTAAAATATTCTATGGATGTAATAATTATCCTAAATGTCAGTATGCACTTTGGTATAAACCAACTGGAGATATTTGTCCAGACTGTGGTGAACTTTTAGTTGATAAAAATGGAGAAACAACTTGTGTTAATTGCAATAAAGAGTAACATCAAATGATGTTACTTTTTTTCAAATTTTAATAATGAACTTATGTCTGCAAGTGCATGGGCTATCACACGTTTTGCTGCTGGCAGTGTTGATGGTAGAGCTTTCTTTATTGATGAAGATGGTGTGGTTAATAGTTCCCCTTTAAAATCAGATTTTCAACGTTATGCTGCTGTCAGACCTATTTTTAATTTAATTGATGGTATAACTTATGAATCAGGAACTGGTACTCAATCAGATCCTATAAGAATAGCTTAAAATTATATAATTCTTAAAGATAATGCAAAAAACATTATCTTTTTAATTGGCTTAATGATATAATATTTATGTATTAATTAATGAGGTATATTATGAACGTAGTAATAACTAATGAATTTAATAAAATAGAACTATTAAAGAAAATAAATATAGAAAAGAAATTTAATAATAATAAATTTCTAACGTTTAAAGAACTTAAAAAAAAGTTGTTTTTTGACTATGATGATAGAGCTTTAGAATATATTATAAATAAATATAATGTAAATATTAATATAGCTAAAATTTATTTAGATAATTTATACTTTTTAAAAGAGATTGATGATGAGAAAGTAATATTTTTAAATAATTTGAAAAAAGAATTAGATGAACAAAATTTACTTATATATGATGATAAATTTAGAAAATATATGTTTAATCAAAAAGTTACAGTATATGGGAAAGATGTATTAACTAAAGAAGAAAGATTAATTTTAGATGGTATAGATTATAAATTAGAAAGTGGAGAAAAAAATAATTATAAACCTTGTGTATATGAAGCAAGTGATATACGTGAAGAAGTAGAGTATGTTGTTATAGAAATAAAAAAATTGCTTAAAAAAGGAATAAACATTAATAATATAAAGTTAATTGCAAGTAAAGAGTATTATAAACATTTAGAATATTACTTTAAGTTATTTAAAGTACCAATTAATATAGAAAGTAGTGCATCCTTTTTAAGTTTAAGTATTTCTAAAGAATTTTTGAAATTTTATGATAATAAAGAAATAGATGAAGTAATAGAAAATTTAAGTAGTAAGTATAGTAATGTAAATGAACTTATTACTATTATAAATAAGTCTGTACAAGTAAAAGGTAAGAATATAAGAAAAGAGTTTATAAAAAGAGATTTAAAACAAGCTAAAGTTAGTAATGTTGTATATAAAAATGCTATAGAATTACATTCTCTTGAAGAAGTTTATAGTGAAAAAGACTATGTGTTTTTACTTGGCTTTAATATAGGTAGTTATCCTAAAGTAAAGAAAGATGATGACTTTTTAAGTGATAATATAAAGACCAAACTAGGACTTGATACATCTTTAGAAATAAATAAATTAAATAAAGATAATGTTATAAATTTAATATATAATATTCCTAATTTAAGTATAAGTTATTCTATTCATGGTGATAATGGAGCTTTATATCCATCAAGTTTAATCGAAGATTTAGGTTTAGTGGTAAAGACAATAGATATAGATAAGAAAGTGTCTTTCAGCAAAAAATATAGTGAACTTGAGTATGCTATGGATTTAGATAATTTATATAAATATAATGATGAAAGTAAGTATTTAAAAGTATATCAAAATAATTTAAATATTCCATATAGAGAATATAATAATAAATTTACTAGCATAGATAACGTTTTACTTAAAGAAAAACTTGAAGAAGGGGTAACTCTTTCATATACAAGTCTAGAAACTTATAATGAATGTAGTTTTAGATATTATTTATCTAAAGTATTAAATCTTAATGTTTTTGAAGAGACTTTTAAAACTGTAATTGGACAAATAGTTCATCATATATTAGAAATAGGTATAAATAAAGAAATAGATATTGAAAAAGAGATAAGTTTATTTATTAAAGAATTAGATTTTGAATTTAAAGAAAGAGAATTATTTTATATTCATATTCTTGCTAAAGAAATAGATTTTTTACTTAAATATTTAAAAGAACAAAGAAAAACAAGTAGTTTAAATGATTATTTGTTTGAAACAGAACTTAATGTGGAAAAAGAGTATAATGGAGTAGGAGTAAACTTTAAAGGCTTTATAGATAAAGTTATGACCACTAAATATAATGATAAAGAAGTAATAGCCGTAGTTGATTATAAAACTGGGGATAAGAATGTAAAATTAGATACTTTAGAATATGGTCTTAATATGCAACTTCCAATATATTTATATTTACTTAAAACAAGTGATAGATTTAAAGACTCTATTATTGCAGGTTTTTATATAGAAAGAGTACTTAATAATGTTTTAAATAGAGATAAAGTTAAGTCTTTAGAAACTATAAAGAAAGATAACTTAAGATTATCTGGTTATACCAATAGTAATGAAACTATTATAAGTATTCTTGATAGTAACTATAAAGATAGTAAGATGATAAAAGGTTTAAGATTTAAGAAAGATGGTTCTTTTTATAGTACAAGTAAGGTTTTATCTAATGAAGAGATGAATAATTTAATAATTAAAGTAAATGAGATTATAGATGATGTAATAAAAAATATTGTGGAAGGTAATTTTAAAATAAATCCCAAGGTTCTTGGAGGTAAAAATATAGCATGTACTTATTGTAAATTTAAGGATATATGTTTTAAAACAAAAGATGATGAAGAGATAATCGGAGGTGAAGAAGATGAATTTGACTCCTGAACAAGCCAAAGCTGTTAACTTAGAAGGAAAAAATATTATAGTATCAGCTGGTGCGGGTTCTGGTAAAACTGCAGTATTATCAGAAAGAGTAATTAGAAAACTTAAAGATGGCGTAGATATTAGAAATATTTTAATGTTAACATTTACTAATGAAGCTGCGGGGGAAATGGCTGCCAGAATTAGAAAAAAAATAAAAAAAGTTGGTTTAAAAGAACAACTTGAATATTTAGATCAAGCATATATTACTACATTTGATGCATTTGCTTTAAATTTAGTTAAAAAGTATCATTATGTTCTTAACATGAGTAAAGATATTAGTATTATTGATGCATCAATTATTAATTTAAAAAGAAAAGAATTTTTAGAAGAAATATTCGAAGAGTTTTATGAAGAAAAAGATGAAAGGTTTTTAAAATTAATCGAAGATTTTACTAATAGAGATGATGCCTTAATAAAGGATTCAGTTTTAAGTATTAATAGATTGCTTGATTTAAAATATGATAAAGAGGATTATTTAGCTAATTATGTAAATAACTTTTATAGTGATGAATATGTAAATAAATGTTTTGAAGAATACTTTAAATATGTTAAATCTTTGGCGGAGTCTCTAGAAAATATGGTACTTGAAATAGAAAGCTACATGGATAGTTCATCTTATCAAAAATTATATGATAGTGTTTCTAATCTTTTTTCTCCGCATAACTTTAATGATTTATATAAGTATAAAGATTGTACTTTAGGTAGGTTTACTAAATTAGATGAAGAAGGTAAAGCATTAAAAGAAAATATTCAAGAAACATTTAAAACACTAAGTGATTTAATATTTTATAGTGAAGAAGAATTAAAAAGTGCTTATTTAAGTACTAGAAAATATGTTGAAATAATTATAGAAATTATTCATAAATTAGATGCTAAAATAAATGCTTTTAAGAAAGAATTTGATGCTTATGAATTTACAGATATAGCTAAAATGGCTATTAAACTAGTCGAAGAAAATGAAATTATCAGAGAAGAACTTAAAAATAAATTTAATGAAATAATGATTGATGAATATCAAGATACAAGTGATTTACAAGAAACATTTATTAAATATTTAGAAAATGATAATGTTTATATGGTCGGAGATATAAAACAATCCATATATAGATTTAGAAATGCTAATCCTTTAATATTTAAAAATAAATATGATAAGTATAGTATGGAAGATGGCGGTGTAAAGATAGATTTACTTAAAAACTTTAGGTCAAGAGAAGAAGTTCTTTTTAATATTAATGAAATATTTGCTCGCCTCATGACTAAAGAATTGGGGGGTATAAACTATAAAGAAAGTCATGCTATGATATTTGGTAACCAAGCTTATGTTACTCTTGGTGCTAATAATAACAATAACTATATGGATATTTATACTTATAATAATGGTGATAAGAGGTATTCAAATGATGAAATTGAAGCTTTTATAATTGCAAATGATATTAAGAAGAAAATAAGTGATAATTATGAAGTATATGATTTTGATTTAGAAAAAAATAGAAAAGCTACTTATAATGATTTTTGTATTATACTTGATCGTGGTAGTAAAATGAATTTATTTAAGAAAGTATTTGAATACTTTAATATACCAATGGAAATATATAAAGATAGTAATTTAATGGAAGAAAATGATATTTATATTATTAAAAATATTATTAATTTATGTTTTTCTATTAAAAATAAAGTTTATGATAAAAAGTTTAGATATTATTTTACTAGTGTTGCTAGAAGTTATGTTGGTGGCTTAAATGATGATGAAATATTTAATGATTTAGAAAATAATGGCATATTTAGAAGTGATGTATTTAGAATATGTAAAGAAATAAGTAAAGTATTAGATGAACTAACACCAAGTATGCTTTTGAAGAGAATTATTGATGAGTTTAATTTTTATGAAAAATTTATTTTAGTGGGTAATGTTGATGCTGGCATAAAGAGAATGAATTATTTGTTAGAGTTAGCTGAAAATGTGGAAAGTTTAGGTTTTACAAGTGAAGACTTTAGTAAGTATCTTGAAGACTTAGCAGCTTCCGGTAGTGAAATTAAATATAAAGAAGCTAAATCAAGTAGTGTATCTGTTAAAATGATGAATATTCATAAATCAAAAGGACTTGAATTTCCAATATGTTATTTTACTGGTTTTCCTAAAACATTTAATTTAAGTGATTTAAAAAATAAATTTATGTTTGATAATAAGTATGGAATTATAACCCCATATTATAAAGATGGTATTGGTGAAGTATTTATTAAACAGCTTGTTAAAAATGAATATTACTTAAATGAAGTAGCAGAAAAAATAAGACTATTTTATGTAGCACTAACAAGAGCTAAAGAAAAGATTATTATGGTAATGCCTGAAGTGATTGATAAAACTAGACATTGCGAAGAAGTAGATTTTCTGGAAGGTTTAGGTTTTAGATCATTTTATAATTTTTTAGAAAGTATATATGGTAATATAGCAAAATATGTAACTAGTATTAATTTAAATAATATTGGTTTATCTAAAGAGTATGAATTTAGTAAAGCAATAAGTAGAAATTTAGAAAGTTCAAAAGAAGAAATGATAATATATGATGATGAAGTTTTATTCGAAGAAGTTGAAAAGAGACATGCATCTAAAACAATAAAGAATATTTTAACTAAAGAAGAAGCTAAAACTTTAGAATTTGGTACCCAAATGCATGAAATATTTGAATTAACTGATTTTAAAAATGTCAAAACTGATAATAAATATATAAATAAATTATTAGAAAATTTTGATTTTAAAGATGCAGAAATTTATCAAGAACTAGAGTTTATGTTTGAAAAGGATGATATTAAATATCATGGTATTATAGATTTAATGCTTGAGTATAGTGATAAAATATTTATTGTAGATTACAAGCTTAAAAATATAGATGATGAAAACTATATTAAACAATTAAGAGTATATTATGATTATGTAAAGAGTATAAGTGATAAAAAAGTTTACTTATATTTATATTCAATATTAGATAACAAAGTAAAAGAAATAGAGGTGAAAGCATGAGGATAGCAATTATTGGGGCAGGACCAGCAGGTTTGGCAGCAGCTAAAAAAGCCTCAAAAGAAAATGATATTGTGGTATTTGATGGAAATAATGATGCTGGTAAAAAACTTCTTTTAACTGGAAGTGGAAGATGTAATATAGGAAATGTTAATAATGATTTAAGTAAGTATCATTCAAGTAACAAAGAACTTATAAAAAAGATAATAAATGATAAAAATTTCGATAAAGTAAATAACTTTTTCAAAGAAATAGGGTTAGTTCTAAAAGATAAAAATGGTTATCTTTATCCATATAGTGAAAAATCATCTAGTGTTTTATCTTGTTTGAAGAATTCTTTAGATGTAGATTTTAGATTTAATACTTATGTAGAGAATATAAAAAGAAAAGATAATAAGTTTATTATTAATGGTGAAGTTTTTGATAAAGTAATTATTACCACAGGTGGTCTTAGTTATCCGAAGACTGGAAGTACTGGTGAAGGCCTTCATTTAGCTAAAGCTTTTGGTCATAAAGTAACTAATTTAAATCCATCTTTAATGGCACTAGAAACAAATACTGGTTTAGAAAAAGAATGGTCTGGCACAAGATGTGAAGTAAATGTTTCAAGTTATATTGTTGGAAGAAAAATAAAAGAAGAACATGGAGAACTACAACTTACTAGTTTTGGTTTAAGTGGTATTTGTATTTTCAATTTAAGTCGTGATATAAGACTTGCTTTAAATGAAGAAAAATCATGTGAAGTAAGAATTAATTTTTGTCCATGGACAGATGATTTAAGTAAATACATGGAAGAAAATAAAGATAAATATCTAACAAATATATGTGATGGATTTTTAGATTATAAATTAACTAATTTGTTTCTTAAATATTTAAAAATTAGAGATAAAAAATGGTGTAAATTAAAAATAGATGAAAAGAATAAATTTATTGATACTTTAACTAATTTTAAAGTTTCTATTGAGGACACTAAAGGATATTTGGATGCTCAAGTTACTAGTGGTGGTGTATCTTTAGAAGAAATAAATTTAGAAACAATGGAGTCTAAACTTGTTAAAAATCTTTATTTTGCTGGAGAAGTACTTGATTTAGATGGTGATTGTGGAGGGTATAACTTAACTATAAGTTTTATAACAGGTTTAATCGCAGGTGATAATCATGATTAGAATTAAAAATATTAAAACTGAAATTAAAGAAAATATTGATATTTATGAACTGGCAAGTAAAAAACTAAAAGTAAATAAAGATTCTTTAAAAAAAGTAATTATTCATAAAAAATCTATTGATGCTCGAAGTAAACACATGTTTTCTTATGTATTTGATTTAGATGTTGAAATAGATAATGAAAATATTTTTTTGAAAGAAAACATAATTAAAGTGGAAAATGAAGAATATGTGCTCCCTGAGATAGGAAAAGAAACATTAAATAAAAGGCCTATTGTTATTGGGGCCGGCCCAGCAGGTTTGTTTTGCACCTTTTTCCTTGCTAAAAATGGACATAAGCCAATTCTTTTTGAACGTGGTGAAAAAATAGAACAAAGAGTTAAAACGGTCGAAGACTTATGGCAAAATAATAATTTTGTTATTAATAGTAATGTTCAATTTGGTGAAGGTGGAGCAGGTACATTTAGTGATGGTAAACTTAATACTTTAGTTAAAGATAAAGCTGGTAGAATGCGTGAAGTATTTAAGATTTTTGTAGAGTGCGGAGCTCCGGAAGAAATACTTTATGATAGTAAACCACATATTGGTACTGACATTTTAAGAAAAGTAGTTATAAATTTAAGAGAAAAAATAATAGCTATGGGTGCGGAAATTCATTATAATTCTTGTATGGAAGATATTGTAATAGAAAATGGTAAAATAAAATCTATTAAAGTTAGTGAAAAGTACTATGAAACTGATGTATTAGTTTTAGCTATTGGTCACTCAGCTCGTGATACTTTTAAAATGTTAAGTAGTAAAAAAATTTATATGGAAGCTAAACCTTTTGCAGTTGGAATTAGAATAATTCATCCTCAAGAAATAATTAATAAAAATCAGTATCCAATAAATTATTCATTTTTGCCATCAGCATCATATAAACTTACATATAAAAGTAAAAGTGGTCGTGGTGTTTATAGTTTCTGTATGTGTCCAGGTGGTTATGTTGTAAATAGTAGAAGTACTTTAAATGGTATTTGTGTAAATGGGATGAGTAATTATAAAAGAGATTCGGGTTTTGCTAATAGTGCCATCGTTGTAACTGTATCACCTGAAGACTATGGTAGTAATCCTTTAGATGGAATAAGTTTTCAAGAAGCTTTAGAACAAAAAGCATATAATGTTGGTAATGGCGTAATTCCTATTCAAAGATATATTGATTATAAAAATAATACTATTTCAGAAAATATTGATATAGATGCTTTTAAAGGTAAAACCCATATAGCAAATATAAATGATATTTTTCCTGCGTATTTAAATGAAAGCTTAAAAGAAGGAATAGATTATTTTAATAATAAAATAAATGGTTTTAATGGTGATGCTTCAGTTATTTCAGCACCAGAGGCTAGAACTAGTAGTCCTGTTCGTATTGTCCGTGATGAAGATTATAATTCAAATGTTAAAGGTATTTATCCATGTGGTGAAGGAGCTGGATATGCTGGTGGTATTACAACAAGTGCTATGGATGGAATAAAAGTGTTTGAAAGTATATATAAAAAGTATAAAAATAAATAGAGTTAAACAAAATTTATTGATATTTTAATAGGTAATATGGTATAATCTATAAGAAAAGAAGCGAGGTGCGTTTATGAAAACATTTAAGAAAAATTTACCTGAAGGCGTTAAAAAACAATTTGCTTTATATAAAGGTGTAAAGGTAAGATTAATCAACAAAAATACTAAAAAGAAAAGCAAATAGTATATATTTTGACAAAAGTCGACATGAAGGATTAAAATCCTTCTTTTTTTGTCAAAATTTCCTATGTACTTTTAGATATTTTAGTGTTAGATTATTTCTCGAGGAGATGAAATTTTATGAAAAAAATTGCAGTATTTTTAGCTTTAATGCTAACTGTTGTAACTAATTGTTACGCCCAAAAGGAGGTGAATAATAAAAACTATGTAAGGTTTGAAATTGATATGACATATTCTAATTTAACTATTGAAGTTTATAATAATGATACAAATACTTTTATAGAAAGAGTATTTCTAAATAAAGATAATAAAATATATTATTATAATAAGGGCTTAAATATTAGAATTGTGGAAACCACTAGTAATAGCGCTTATGAAAAAATGGATGATATTATTTTAAAAGATGAAAGTAAAATAATAGATTTTAATAGACAAGTAAAAAATATGAATGTTACTTTTAAGACAATATATCGTGGTTATGGTAAATATATTGAAAGTGTAGATAGTGATACTGATATAACTATTTATGATGAAAACTTTAATGAAGTTAGTATTTGTAAAAGTGAAAGTAGCTGTGAAGTAGTTTTACCTGCTGGAAAATACTTTATCAAAGATAATAAGACTGGTAGGGTTACTAGTGAAATTGTTAAAATGGATAGACTCGTAAATGTATCAAGATATTTTATAGATGGAATATTTAGTGAAGAAGATTTGAAAATAGATAATGTAACTAGAAAAGGAAAATTATATTATTTTGATAAACCAGCATATCCTGAAGAATTTGAAATTAATGGAGAGATATGTGATTTTTCTGATAGTTGTAATTATTTATATATATTCGGGGAAGGTATATTTTATAAATATAATAAGAAAGATGAGGTTATTGATATTCCTAAAAAAGATGATGCTACTAGTGATAAAGTAAATGATACTAATATTTCAGATAATACTTCTAGTGATACAAAAAAAGATGATATTACTAGTGGTAAAGTAAATGATACTGATATTTCAGATAATACTTCTAGTGATACAAAAAAAGATGATATTTTAGATGAAGAAATATATATAAATGTTCCTGATACACAAACAAATAGCAATGATATTATTTATTTTAAGAAAAAATATTATTTTTAAATGAAAAAGTTAATTTTATTAATTATGTTACTTTTTTTGACAGGTTGTAAAAATGAAGTACAAAATAGTGAAATGTCAAAATATAAAAGTAATTATTATGGTTATCTTATAATACCTAGTATTAATATGACATATGGATTTTATGATACCTTAAATGAATTTAATGATGTTAATAAAAATGTTACTTTGCTAAAATCAAATATTAAAAACACTTATATTTTAGCTGCTCACTCAGGCTCTGGTTATCTTGCTTACTTTAATGATTTAAAGTTTTTAAAAATAAATGATAAAGTATATCTTAAATTTGGAAATACTACTTTAGAGTATAATGTTGTAAATATTAAAAGTGAAAAGAAAAATGGTAAGATAAAGATTAAGAATAAAGAAAATCAATTAATTTTGACAACTTGTGATCAAGTAAGAAAAGGTAATCAGTTAATAATTGAATCTGATCTAATAATAGATAAAACATCAAGTAATTAAAGAGGGAATGTAACTAAAAATGTTACATTCTTTTCAAAAATAACTATGAATTTAAAAGAAAATTTGCTATAATTTATAAAGAGGCGATAAGTTTATGAAAACTAGAAGTGAATTAAGAAATATAGCAATGGTTATATTATATCAAATTGATATTTATGAAGATAGAAAAATTCCATTTGAAATAGATAAAGTAATAAAAGAAAATTTAAATGTTGATAATGAATTTGTTAAAGATATTGTGTATGGTGTAACAACATATAAAAATGATTTAGATGAAATTGCAAATAAATATATTGATGGATGGACTATAGATAGAATTGATAAAACTGGAGCAGCTATACTTAGAATGGGATTATATGAACTTAAGTTTACTGATACACCAGAAGTTGTTGTTATTAATGAAGCTGTAGAACTTTCTAAAAAATATTGTGATGATGCAGTTAGAAAAATAATTAATGCAGTTTTAGATAAGTTTATAAAAGAATAATAAGACTATTTTAAAAATAGTCTTAATTTATATAATATAGAAAGGGTAGTTTATGAATATTGAATACATTAAAATAAGTGATTTAAATAATTATATAAAAAATATTTTAGATGATAATATTTTCTTAAATAAAGTGTATTTAAAAGGAGAAATTAGTAATTTTAAAAATCATACAAGAGGACATCTTTATTTTACTTTAAAAGATGATACATCAAGACTTAGTGCTGTAATGTTTCAAAGTAGTGCAGTTAAACTTACATTTACACCAGAAGATGGGATGAATGTTTTAGTAGAGGGAAGAATTAGTGCATATCCAGCACAAGGGTCTTATCAAATTTATATTGAAAAGATGGAACCTGATGGTCTTGGTGCTTTGTATGTTGAGTATGAAAAATTAAAGAAAAAATTAGCATCAGAAGGTTTGTTTGATGCACTACATAAAAAAGCTATACCAAAGTTTCCAGAAAAAATTGGAGTTATTACAGCTTCAACTGGTGCAGCTGTAAGGGATATCATGAGTACAATAAGAAGAAGATATCCAGTTTGTGAAGCAATTCTCTTTCCTTGTTTAGTTCAAGGCAAAGATGCAGCCCCAGATATTGTAAGGCAAATTAAAAGAGCTGATGAATTTGGTGTTGATACGATTATTGTTGGTCGTGGTGGAGGTTCAATTGAAGACTTATGGGCATTTAATGAAGAAATTGTTGCTCATGCTATTTATGAATGTAAAACTCCGATTATAAGTGCTGTTGGTCATGAAATTGACTGGACAATTGCGGACTTTGTGGCAGATTTGAGGGCTCCAACTCCGACCGGAGCAGCAGAAATGGCAGTGCCAACTGTTTTAGATATTAATACTTTACTTAATAATTATAAGATCAGACTTAATAAGAATATAAAGAATATGGTTAATACTAAATTCATTAAATGGAGAAGTTTAAAAAATAGTTTTATTTTAAAAAATCCAATGACAATGTATGAAATGAAAGAACAAAAATTAGATACTTTAATTGATAATTTAAATAAAGATATTAAAGTAATAATTCAAAATAATGAAGTAAAACTTAATAAAGTTAAAATGTCTGTTGCACTTCAAAATCCAATGAGTTTAATTGATAAGAAGAAAAATGAATATAATTTACTTATTAATACTTTAAAACTTGTTAATCCTTTAGGTATTTTAGAGAAAGGTTATTCACTTACAACAATTAATGATAAAGTAATTAAATCTAGTAATGATGTGAGTATTGATGATATTATTAGTGTTAAGTTACATGAAGGAGCTATTAAAGCTAAAGTTGTAGAAAAATAGTGTGGTTATACCATTTTGCCGGTGCTGGCAAAATGGTCACATTTAGGGGGAATAAAGATATGAATGAATTAATATTAAATAATAGTATTTTTGAAAATATAAAACATATTGATGATAATGGTAATGAATATTGGGAAGCAAGAGAGTTAATGCCTTTACTTGAATATAGTAAATGGGAAAATTTTCATAAAGTTATAAAAAGTGCAATGATTGCTTGTGAAACTAGTAATAATAAAGTAAGTGACCATTTTCCTGAGTTCAGGAAAATGGTTGACATTGGATCAAAGACAAAAAGAGAAACTACTGATTATCGTTTATCTAGGTATGCTTGTTATTTAATAGTACAAAATGCTAATCCTAGAAAAAAGTCAGTAGCTTTTGGGCAAACATACTTTGCAGTTCAAACTAGAAAACAAGAAATTTCTGAAAGAGAATATTCTAGTTTAACTGAAGATGAAAAGAGATTTTATCAAAGAAATTTAACTAAAAAAGGTAATTATTCTTTGAATCAAGCTGCAAAAGATGCTGGAGTAAAGAACTTTGATAAATTTCATAATGCTGGTTATAAAGGATTATATAATGGTGAAACCGCTAATGATATTGCCAAAAAAAAGGATTAAGATATAGAGAAGATATTTTAGATAATATGGTTAGTGATGAATTAATAGCAAATCTTTTTAGAATTTCTCAAACAGAATAAAAATTAAAAAGAGATAATGTTAAAGGAGAAGTAAATGCAAATGATGTACACTACGAAGTAGGTAAAAAAATAAGAAATACTATAAAAGAACTTGGAGGCACAATGCCAGAAGATTATCCAACTCCAGAAAAGAGTTTAAAAGTATTAGAAAAGGAAAATAAAAATAAAATAACTAGCAATAGTAAATTATTAAAATAAATGATATAATAAAAAAGAAAGGAAGAACGAATATGGAAGAAAATAAAAATTTTGAAAGTTCACTTCAAGAACTTGAAACTATAGTTAAAGAATTAGAAAGTGGCAATGTTAATTTAGATGATGCTATTAATAAATATACTGAAGCTATGAAATTAGCTAAGTATTGTGGTGAAAAATTAAATGATGCTACACAAAAAGTAAATAAAATTTTAACTGAAGATAATGAATTAAAAGAGTTTAAAGCAGAATAGGTGAGGTTATGGAAGTAAAAGATATAACGAATAGAGATGTAGATTTTGCTAAATGGTATACAGATGTATGTAAAAAAGCTGATTTAGTAGATTATTCAAGTGTAAAGGGTAGTATGATTATAAGACCACTTGGTTATGCTATCTGGGAAGAAATGCAAAAAGTGCTTGATAGAATGTTTAAAGAAACAGGACATGAAAATGTACAAATGCCTATGTTTATTCCTGAGTCACTTTTAAATATTGAAAAAGAACATGTTGAAGGTTTTGCTCCTGAAGTTGCTTGGGTTACTTATGGTGGAAAAGAAAAACTTGAAGAAAGAATGTGTGTAAGACCAACTAGTGAAGTTTTATTTTGTGATCATTATAAAAAGATAATAAATACTTATAGAGATTTACCAATTCTTTATAATCAATGGTGTACGATTGTAAGATGGGAAAAGACTACTAGACCATTTCTTAGAAGTAGAGAAATACTGTGGCAAGAAGGTCATACAATGCATGCGACAGCTGAAGAAGCTAGAGAAGAAACTCTTAGAATGTTTAATGTTTATAAAACATTTCAAGAAGATTATTTAGCACTTCCAGTTATAACAGGTAAGAAGACTGAAAAAGAAAAATTTGCTGGTGCTGAAGAAACTTATACTTTAGAAGCTATGATGTATAATGGTTATGCTCTTCAAAATGGTACAAGTCATTATTTTGGTAATCATTTTGCTAAAGCTTTTGGTATTAAATTTACTGATAAAGATAATACTCAAAAAACTCCATATCAAACTAGTTGGGGAGTTACAACTAGAATGATTGGTGCTATTATAATGACTCATGGTGATGATCATGGACTTGTTCTTCCACCTAAAATTGCACCATTTAGAACAATTATTATTCCTATCGGTGATGTTTCAGAAAAACTTGAAGAATTAAAGTCTAGTCTTAAAAATAATAATATTACATTTAAAGTTGATGAAAGAGATAAAACACCAGGATTTAAATTTGCTGAAGCTGAAGTAAAAGGATATCCAGTTAGAATAGAACTAGGTAAGAGAGATTTAGAAAATAATCTAGTTACACTAGTTAGAAGAGATACTTTAGAAAAAGTACAAGTTACTTTTGAAGATGTAGTTCCTAAGTTAAATGAACTTCTTCTAGTTATTCAAAAAGATATGTTTGAAAGAGCTAAAGCTAGACGTGATAGTATGATTTATGATGCTAAAACTTATGATGAATTAAAAACATTAGCTACAACTAAAGATGGTGGATTTATTAAAATCAATTGGTGTGGTAACGTAGAATGTGAAAATAAAATTAAAGATGAGTTTGGTATTAAGTCTAGATGCTTAATCGAAAATGAAAAGATTACTGGTCCATGTACTGTATGCGGTAAGGGAGCTAAAACAAGATTATATATTGGAAGACAATATTAAAAAAATGAATAAAGCGAGTTTGCTTTATTCATTTTTAAATTTGTTTGTAAATTCTTGTAATACTTTTATTACTTCTTCTTTATCATTTAAACCAACTAGATATTCATTATTATTAATTGTATTTATTTTTCTTAAACAGAAATCTGCAACATCATCTTCATTTGTCAAAAATAAATATTTTATATTATTAATTTCTAATTCTGCAGTAACCATATAATCTTTGCCATCTTCAAGTGTTACTACTTCAATGTTTTCATTCATCTTGAACCTCCATTTAATTCTCCGAGTAAATTATTAATTTCTTCTTGTGATTTATCTTCTTTAACATAAGCTTTTATAACTTTTTCCATTAATTTATTATAATCTTCTAAAGTTATATTTTTACTTTCTAGATATTCATCAAATGAACTATGTAAACAAGCTTTAATTTCTTCTTCTGTATATTTTTCTGGAGAATCACCAATTAATCTGCTCATATTTCTAAATATTTCATCCATAAATTCAGTTTTTTTGTATTCATTTAGATTACTGTAGCATCCATATATTCTAGTATCAATATCATATTCTTTATTTTTATCTAGTATGTCTTCAGCCATATTGTAAGTGTTGTAATCCCAGTATGGTCTTTCTTCGTTTGGATTATATCCATAGTATCCTGTGTTATCCATAACTACACTACCAATTGTTTTTCTTACTTCTTGAGTTTTAGTAAATGTTGTTGATGCATCTTTTACTGCGTTTGCTCCAACTATAAGTCCTGCTCCAAGTGTTACAAATATAATTGCTTTTTTTGCTAGTTCATTTATTCCTTTTGGTTTTTGTTTTTTTCTTCTTGTATTTCTAGTTGGGGTACAATTAGTACTTTTTCTTACGACACTATCAATTCTGTCATATTTTTTTGTGCCATCCATGTTAAATAAAACATCAACTGTATAATCTAAATCGTCAATATCTTTTGCCATTTTTATACCTTCTCTCTATATTAATTTTACATTAAAATTATATCTTTGGCAATATTATTTTAAAAATAAATAAAAAACAATTGAATAAAGTGACAAATTATTATATAATTAATTTATGATAAAGGAGTAGGTTTTGTATGGAAAAGAAGAAACCAATTATTCTAAGTGTTATAGCTTTACTTGCTTTAGTAGCTTTGGTGGTAGGGGCTACTTTTGCATATTTTCAAGCTCAAGTTGGTGAAGGTAAATCTGCAGATGTAGTTGTTAAATCTTATACTGTGGATACTTTTACATTTTCAACAGGTAGTCAAATATCACTTAATTTAGATCAAGATAATTTTGCAAGTGGAAAAGGTAATATAACTGGAAGTACATATGCAAGTGCAACATTAACAGCAAATAATAAGACAAATACTGCAACAGAACATTATTATTTATACTTAAATATAGAAAATAATACATTTACATATTCAATAAATGAAAGTACACCAGAAATAATAATGACAATAACTGATAATGCAGGAACAGAAGTAACTGATATAACAGGACTTACTCATACATCTGTAACTGATGCAAATGGTACTCAAGTATCAGGATATGATATAACCAATAAAAATGGAATTGTAACGCTATTTAATAATAGAGAAATAACAACAACATCAAGTAAAGAAGAAAGATGGAATATTAAAGTAACATTTGTAAACTATGATGCAAGTCAAAATGCAAATGCTGGAAAAAGTATGAGTGCAAAGGTAATGATACAAAAGGAAGTAATGCCTTTTCATCAAACATGTAATGATAATACATTAGCATGTCATACAGCAAAATTATACACAGGTACACAAGGAGAAAATAGTATTTATTATCATGATGCAAACTTAGCAAATGGAGCAGGAGATAATTCATACAGATTTGCTGGAGCAAGAGACAAAGTAAATAACTATTTATGTTTTGGATCAACACAAAGCCCATGCCCAGCAGATAATCTATACAGAATAATCGGAGTATTTGATGGTAGAGTAAAACTAATCAAATCAGATTATGCAACAAGTGCTTTATTAGTTACAGATGGAGATTATAATACAAGTACATATTCAAAGAGTAGTGTTTCAACATATAAAGGAGAATTAACAACAATAAATAGATATACGTGGAATTATAAAAATAATACAACTATAAATAACGGATTCGGATCAAATACATGGAGTACAAGTTTGTTAAATAAAACAAACTTAAATCAAAACTTCATAACAAAGGTAGGAGCAGAATGGACAGCTAAAATAGATGAAACAACATGGAAGGTTGGAGGAAATGCCTATGATAATATAGCAAGTAAACCAGCTAAAACAGCGTATCAAAATGAAATAGTAAAACCAGCGCCAGGTAATTATTCAACAAATGGAGATACAGAATATAAAGCACAAATAGGATTAATGTATGCAAGTGACTATGGATTTGCGGCAGCACCAAGTGCATGGACAACTGATTTAAAAAGTTATCATATTAATAGTATTCCAAATTCTAATTGGATGTATATGGGAATTGATGAATGGACTATTTCCCGTTTTGCAGAATTTTACACCGGCGTACTTTATGTGAATGCTAGTGGTCGTTTGTGTAATGGTAGTTCGAACGATGCACTTGCTGTTCGGCCAGTCTTCAATCTCACATCTTCCGTGAACTATGCATCGGGAAGTGGCTCTGCTACTGATCCGATTTTGGTAAACTAGGATCGGACATGCCTACTAGAAGCTTTTATGTGTTAGGTTAGGCTAGGTAAGCTATCAATAAAATATTAGCAATTTTTAAAATAAAGGGTGATATAATGAATAAAAAGACAATAAATATTATTTTAGTGTTATATGTTGTGGCGCTACTAAGTTTAGTAACTGGTGCAACATATGCATACTTTACAATGATTAGGGTGGCTCGTGTATCACCTAAATTAGAAGCACAAACTGCAACACTTAATTATATGCTTTTTGATGCTGGAAACCCCATAAGTATTTATCCTGATACTGATAATTTTAGGGAAGGAATGGGTAACTTATCATCAGAAACATTTGCAAGAGTATATTTAAGACATAGTGAAGGAGATATAGCTGCAAGTGTTAAGTATAATTTGCTTTTAAATATTGAAAGTAATACTTTAACTTATTCAACACCTTCAGAAAAACCGGAATTAATACTTGAAGTTAAAGATTATAATGGAAATGAAGTAACTAGTATTGAGGGTTTAAATTATGTAAGTGTAGTTGATGGTAAAGGTAATACTATTAAAGGTTTTGATATAACTACCACAACTGGTATATATTATATAACTAAAAATAGAGAAATAACTACAGATACTGAACTAATTGAAAAATGGGATGCTAAAGTAACTTATGTTAATTTAAGTGAAAATCAAAATAATAATTTAGAAAAAGAATTAAAGGGTTATATACGTATAGAAAAGGCGGAATAGTATGACTTTAGAAGAAAAAAAACAACAATATCAAAAAATTTTAGTTGAAGAATATCGCAGTAGTCATCCAGAAGAAACTGAAGGATTAACTGATGAAGAAGTAACTCTTATGAATCCTATTACCGATGCAGATTTTACATTTCTTATAGGAAATGAGTTAAATAATATAAATAAAGAAATAGTAGAACTCATGAAAGATATTAGAGATACTGAAGAAAGAATTAATACACCTGGGGTTCATTATCAAGAAATAACAGAATGTAGAAGTGATATACTTTATGATAATCGAAGAATTGCTGAATTAAAAAGACAATTTGATGAACTAAAAAAAATATTACTTGAAAGAGATATTAATGATGAAAGAAATAGATAATTTTTTATATTTTTTAAAAAAAGAATTAAATTATTCAGATTATACTATTAAAAATTATCAGTTAGATTTAACTGATTTTTTTAAATATGTTGATAAAAGTAATATAGACTTTTTAAGTATAGAAAATATTCATGTAAGAGGATATCTTAAATATTTAGATACATGTAATTTAAAAAATACTACTATATCTAGAAGAATAAGTGCTCTTAGAACATTTTATAATTATTTACTTGAAAAAGGATTTGTTAAAAGTAATATATTTTTAAATGTAAAAAATCCTAAATTGGAAAAGAAACTTCCTAATTATTTGAATTATACTGAAATAGAAGAATTACTTGCATCTATTGATACTAGAACAGATGAAGGATTAGAAAGAAGACTATTAATTGAAATGTTTTATTCAACTGGTTGTCGGGTTGGGGAAATGGTAAATATTAAAATAAGTGATATTGATTTTAATAGTAAAACTATTAAAGTAATGGGTAAAGGAAGTAAAGAAAGAATTGTATATTATGGTGACTATGCAAGTAAGTATTTGGAAGATTATCTAAAAAATAAAGATAAGAAAGGATATTTATTTACAAATAAAAGGGGAGAAAAATTAACTATAGAAGAAGTTGAGTATATTGTTAGAGATATCATGAAACATATTTCTATTAAGACTCATGTTACACCTCATACTCTTAGACATACATTTGCAACTCACTTACTTAATAATGGTGCAGATATTAGAACTGTTCAAGAACTTCTTGGTCATGCTAATTTAAGCACAACGGGTATTTATACTCATGTTTCTAGTGATAGATTAAAAGATGTATATTTTAAAACTTTTAAAAGATAAATATATTTAATGACTTTTTATTAGAGATTTGATATAATACAAATATGTTTGAAGGAGTAGTATTATGCATAGTGTGTTAAGTAAATATTATAATTATTTCTTTTTGATTGTAATATTATTTTATAATTTGTTTCCAAAGAAAGTA
>ERZ827168.2033-NODE-2033-length-25065-cov-22.200200_pt1 | contig 25065 bp, 26 predicted proteins | sample MGYA00519868_ERZ827168 | MGnify/ENA primary metagenome ERZ827168 (study PRJEB31778, sample SAMEA3449271) | human gut metagenome | biome: human gut; feature: human-associated habitat; material: faeces | place: United Kingdom | collected 2010/2012 ...
CAGTTTGAGCTATGCCGAGGCGCAGCCGTAAATGCGGACGTTAGTCCGAATTTACCGTGGCTTGACCGTTCATTAAGAGAGGTAGAAGTTCGTCACGTTGTTTAGTCAATTCTATATTTCCAAATACATTATTAGTCCATTGTTCGTATAATGGTGTTACAATTTCACTAAATGCTATAGCAACATCAATGCTTGGTGTTATTATCGGCATTTCTTTTAGATACTTAAAGTGTCGTGAGTAACCAGGATTTGGAATAGACATTGATTTTAAAGCTAAGTAAAGGTAGTATTGCGATACCTCTGGAATTGAAGAGTATAAAATCTGTGTTCCATCAGCCCCTCTTGCAAAATCAAAATCCAAATATTTCACTTTTGTCGAATGGTCGCCAAATAATACTGCAGGATGTCGAACTAATAGGTTTTCTCTCTCATTCGTAAAACCAACTATGTAAGAATCTCCTTGGTCAATAATAGGATATTTTCCTTGGGGCAAATACTCTTTTGTTTCGTATCTCTTTGTTGCCGGGTATTTATCCAAAATGTCACCGATACCAACAGTATTCCATCCTTTTGGTATCTCACGCTTCAGTTTCTCATTCCACACCATTGCTCCGCCACTCGACTTATACGGTTTGCCCTCTTCATTCGGAAAGTCAAACTGCACAAACCAATAGTCGTAGAGCTGCTTTGCCATCGCCTCTAAATTATCATTTATCAGAGCTTCTACCCATCTTTTGTCAGGCAGTTCAATACCATTGTCTGTGTATTGAATATCTTGTCCGTATTTCGACCCTCTTTCGAAGCTACCTCTTGACATTTCTCGGATGTTTAAGTGGTTGAAACTTAGATAATAACGAGGAAGCGCCGCTGCCAAGAGGGTCGAATAATGCCGGAGTCGTCTCCGCAATTGCATTTCTTCATGGAAAAGTCCTGTTCTTACGGGCGTATCCTGATTTCAGAATGCAAACTGGCTCCGGTCGGGCCTGTTCCTATCCGAACTCACATCAGTTTTGCTATTTTGTTCCATCTAAAACGTTTCCGCGGTACAAAACACATCCGATAACTTATTTGGTGCAACCTAAAACGTTTTCTTGGAACCAAATCGTCTGAATGCTGGAATTCGCGTCCGGCAGAACGGTGTAGCCGTCCTCGGCTTTACGAGCGAAAGGAGCCCGTCTCTTCAAGGACAATGTCCAGGAAAGAGACGGGCTCCGTAAACATATGAATGTAAAATTATTTTACTTCCTTGATCAGCTCCATTCCTTTTCGGATGGACTCCTCGTTCTTAGGAATGAGGTTGTGGTGTCTTTCCGGAAGAGTCTTGCGGAGAGCAGCGATGACGCTGTCGATCTTGACTACTGGACGGATTGCAAGCAGACCTCCGAGGACAATCATGTTGAATGTCTTGATGAGGTTCATTTCTGCCGCTGCATCCATGGCGTCAATCCTGTAGACCTTGATATCCTTTCTTGTAGGTGGTTCTGAAATGCCATAGCCGTCGTAGATGATGATTCCACCCGGCTTTACCTTCGGTTCGAATTTTTCGAGAGAAGGCTGGTTCAGCACGATAGCGATATCGAAACTAGAAAGAATAGGGGAGGAAACAGGGGCGTCGCTCACGATTACCGTGACATTGGCGGTACCGCCGCGCTGCTCAGGGCCGTAAGCAGGCATCCATGTTACTTCTTTTCCTTCCATCAGACCGGCATAAGCCAGAATCTTACCCATCGAGAGAACACCTTGTCCTCCGAATCCTGCGATTATTATCTCATCTGTCATAGCCTTGTCGATTTAAATTGTACCATTATCCTTGAGGTCGCCCAGTTCGTAGAATTTGAACATGTTCTCTTCCATCCACTTGTTGGCTTTCTCCGGGCTCATCTTCCATCCTGAATTACAGGTAGATACGACCTCTACGAGGTTTGAACCCTTGCCCTGCATGGAATATTCGAATGCCTTTCTGATAGCTTTCTTGGTGCGGTTGATGGCGGCTACTGTATGGACTGCCTGGCGTGTAACGTAGCATGTTCCCTCCAGTTTCGCTGCCAATTCTGTGATTTTCAGCGGATAGCCATGAAGCGACACTTCGCGGCCATAAGGACATGTAGCTGTCTTCATGCCGAGAAGGGTAGTAGGAGCCATCTGGCCGCCGGTCATACCGTAGATAGCGTTGTTGATGAAAATGATAGTGATGTTTTCACCTCTGTTCAACGCGTGGATTGTCTCCGCTGTTCCGATGCAGGCGAGGTCTCCGTCACCCTGGTATGTGAACACGAGTCTGTCCGGCCAAAGTCTCTTCGTGGCGCTGGCCAATGCCGGAGCTCTTCCGTGAGCAGCCTCTTCCCAGTCTACGTCAATGTATTTGTAGGCGAATACTGCGCAGCCTACCGGTGAGATGGCAATCGTCTTGTCGGTCATTCCCATCTCCTCGATTACCTCTGCGACTATCTTGTGGACAACTCCGTGGCTGCAGCCCGGGCAGTAATGCATCGGAGTGTCATTCAATAAGGTAGGTTTCTTATAGACAACCTGTCCTTGCTCGATTATTTCTTCTCTTGTCATGGTCTTCAGAATTAGAAAAGACGTTTGATCGCATCCACGACTTCGTCAGGGTCAGGAATGATACCTCCGAGGCGTCCGAAATGCTGAACCGGAACTTTGCCTTCTACGGCGAGGCGGATATCCTCCACCATCTGTCCGGCATTGATTTCAAGTGAAAGGATGCCTTTTACCTTTCCGGCGAGTTTCTGGACTTCCTTGGTAGGGAACGGCCAGAGGGTGATAGGACGGAGAAGGCCGACCTTGATGCCCTGTGAGCGGGCAATCTCGATGCTCTTCTTCGCGATTCTGGCAGCAGAACCGAATGCGACGATTGCGTATTCCGCATCATCGAGAAGATATTCCTCGAAACGTACCTCTTTTTCTTCTATCTCCTTGTATTTCTTCTGGATGCGGAGATTGATGACCTCCATTTCCTCTGAGCGGAGCTCAAGCGAAGTTATGATGTTCGGATGCTTTCTGCCCATACGTCCCGTGGTAGCCCATGGACATTCTTTAATGATTTCTTCTTCGGTGCGGCGAGGCTTGAACGGAGGAAGGACGACTTTCTCCATCATCTGTCCGATGGCACCGTCTGCAAGAATCATTGCAGGGTTTCTGTAGCGGAATGCCAATTCAAATGAAAGATCCACGAAATCAGCCATTTCCTGAACTGAAGCAGGAGCGAGCACGATGAGATGATAGTCGCCGTGTCCGCCGCCCTTGCAGGCCTGGAAATAGTCTGCCTGGCTAGGCTGGATGGTTCCGAGTCCCGGACCACCGCGCATGACGTCCACGATGAGGGCAGGAAGTTCTGCACCGGCCATGTAGGACAATCCTTCCTGCATCAAGCTGATACCAGGGCTGGAAGAAGATGTCATGACTCTCTTTCCTGTAGATGCGCCGCCATAGACCATGTTAATCGATGAAACTTCGCTCTCAGCCTGTAAAACTACCATTCCGGTAGTCTCCCAAGGCTTTTCTACGGCCAAAGTTTCAAGAACCTCAGACTGAGGGGTAATAGGGTAACCGAAGTAACCGTCACAACCACAGCGGATTGCTGCGTGGGCAATGGCTTCATTGCCTTTCATCAATGTGATTTCCTGATCTGCCATAGCTTAGACTGTTTTAAGACGGTAAACGGTTATGCACCCGTCCGGGCATATTGTAGCGCATGAAGCGCAGCCGGTACAGGTGTCAGCAAGAACCTCATGGGCGTAATTGTAGCCCTTACGGTTCACTTCCTTGGTCGTTAGAGCAAGGACATTGAGCGGGCATGCGACGACGCAGAGATTACAACCTTTGCATCTCTCGGTATCGACTATGGTCGCTCCTTTCATTTTAGCCATAATACCTTGTGTTTATTGATTGTACATATCCTTATTGTAGAAGTCCAGAATCTCATTGGCTATCGCGTATGCATTGGCCGCAGGGCTTTCCGGATTTATCGCCATGGCTTCCAGATAATTGTTTATCGCCAGTTGCCAGTCGCCTCTCTTCCTGTGGGCATTCCCCAGCAGGTAATAGGCACGGTCCGACGGTTCCGGAGCCGAGGTGATATATTCGTCGAGCAGACGGATAGCTTCATCGATCCTGCCTTCTGCAAGAATCTTTTCGATTGTCTCTAATTCCTGCATTGCCTAGTCGATGAACAAGCACCAGTCGTGGATGTCTTCTTCCAATCCTTTCTGTATGCCGATGATATGTTCGTAGAGCTTCCGGCTGGTTGCGCCGCAGTTTTCTCCGGATGGGATTCTGTATCGGCGGGATACATCCGGACATTCTAGTGCCGGCTTGTCATCAATGCAGTTGATAGGTGTGATGACAACTGCCGTACCGCATGAGTTGACCTCGTCCATTTCTGCGAGCTCCTCGACTCTTATCGGGCGGATTTCCACATCCAGTCCCATGTCGGCAGCTACTGTGCGGAGGCTGAGGTTGGTGATTGAAGGCAGGATGCTCTTCGAACGTGGTGTAATGTATGTGTTGCCTTTGATTGCGAAGAAATTGGAAGAACCGAACTCTTCGATTGTGGTCTTAGTGGCGGTATCCAGGAACAGAAGCTCGCGGTAGCCGGTGTTGTGCGCGAGGTTGTATGCGTGCAGTGACTGGGCATAGTTGCCGCCGATCTTGTAGCATCCGGAACCGTATGTGGCAGCGCGGTCATAGTTTCTGGAAATTACCGCATTGCCTGGAGTAAGGATCTTGGCTCCTGAATATGTGCCTACAGGTGAGCACATTACAGCGAACATTACATCCTTTGCGGAATGAATGCCGAGCTGTGGATTGATGCCGAAAAGTACAGGGCGGAGGTACAGGGAAGCGCCGCTTGCTTCATAAGGAGGAAGGTAGTCGATATTTTCCTTCACGCAACGGACACACATCTCGATGAACAGCTCCTCTGACGGTGCCGGCATGTCAAGGTATGCGGCACTGCTTGTCATTCTCTTGGCGTTGCGGTCCGGACGGAAAAGTCTGATTTTGCCGTCGACTCCGCGGAATGCCTTCAGTCCCTCAAAGCATGATGGGGCATAGTGGAAAATTCCGGCAAAACTGCTTAAACCGATGTTGAAATCCTCTGTCACGACAGGAGATTCCCATTTTCCGTCAATACAACGGCTGTAGACCAATGCTTTGGTCTGAGTATAGCTGAATGACAGCTTGCTCCAATCTATATTACTCATTATGATGATGTTAATTAATCTTCAATAATTCTGTCTTTGTCATAAGTATGAATCTTCGTCTGTCCGGAAAGAATCATATATCCGTTTTCGGCAAGACTGTTGATTTCATCTTCTCCGGGGAACACCTCCACCGGCGCGATGAACTTGACCTTTGCAGTTATGGCGTCCATGAGTTCCTTGCTGTGCGCAATGCCTCCCGTAAGGAGGATGGCATCGACCTTTCCGTCTGCGGTGGCCGCCATTGCGGCAATGTACTTGCATATATTCAAGACGTATGCCTTGAGGAAGGTTTGCGCCAATTCATTTCCGTCTTTTGCCAATTTTTCCACTTCGATCATGCTGTTGGTACCGAAGTATGCTACCGCACCGCCTCTTCCGATGAGTTTCTTCTGGATTTCCTCTTTAGTGTATTTTCCGCTGAAACACATGTCTATCAGCTCGAAAGGAGGGCAGCATCCTGCTCTTTCCGGGGTGATGGGACCGTCGCCGCCGAGACCATGGTTGGTGTCGATTACTTTTCCGTTTCTGTGGAGCGAAATCGTGGCGCCGCCTCCCATGTGGGCTACGATGACTGTAACATCATTGGTCTTGTGGCCGTGCTCACGGAGATATCTTCTCACGATGGCCCTGGAGTTGAGCGCGTGGAAGAGAGTTTTTCTGGTGAATTCGGGAATTCCTCCCATCCTGCACTCCGGCAGCATTTCATCTGCCATAGGCGGGTCGGCAATGTATGCGACGCATTTGCCGAAACGTGGAGTGAGATGTTTTTCCTCCCTGATCTGGTTGATTTCAGCTGCAACATCATCGGCAAGGATGGCGCTCAGGTTGCATGCATGTTTTCCGTCGCGGCAGCTCTTCAAGACTTCCCGCATGTCCTGGTTTACATTGTAGACGCCTGTGATGACAGGAACAATGAGTCCGCCTCTGGCCATCACGATGTCGACGTCCTCCAGCGGAATATTCTTGGAAGCCATGAAATCCTTGATTGCCTGATGGCGCATGTCGGCCTGGTCCATTACTGAAGGGTATTTGGCGACATCTTCAGCCGTATGTTCCAGTTTGGTATCGAATACTCGGGTCCCGTCAGAGAAATAACCTAGTTTCGTGGTCGTGGACCCCGTGTTAATGACAAGAATGTTCCCTTTCTGAGGGGTTTCTGTGTTTTGTGTCTTGTTATCCATCGGATGTAAGGCTTAATTTTTGCCTCAAGATATTACATTTTTTTCAAGAACGCTAATAAAATCTAATTTTTTTTAATCGTTTTCTTCTTTTTGACGAAAAATTAACTCCGAGAATAGGTTTTTTGGTTAGTAATCATTATAAAAAAGGACTACCGGATGTCCGGTAGTCTTTTCGATGTGGTATATGTTGCTGATGATTATTCAGCTACAACTTCGAACTTGAAAGTGCCCTTTACACTCTTGTAGCACTTTACCTCAGCCTCGTACTCGCCGAGTTCCTTGACAGGTGAAAGGATGGTGATATCCTTCTTGTCAACCTCTACGCCGGCAGCAACAAGTGCTTCTGCGAGCTGTGCTGCGGTGATGGAACCGTAGATCTTGCCGTTCTCGCTAACCTTTGCAGAAACCTTAACTGATACTGCTGCAATCTTAGCTGCAAGAGCCTCTGCGTCAGCTACGAGTTTAGCCTCCTTATGAGCTCTCTGGCGAACTGTCTCGGCATGCTGCTTCTTTGCAGACTCAGTAGCGAGGATTGCATATCCCTGAGGAATAAGATAGTTAAGAGCGTAACCTGCTTTTACCTTAACGATATCATCTGCGTGACCGAGATTGGCCACTTCTTTCTTCAAAATGATTTCCATATTCCTGTCTCCTGATTATTTAAGAAGGTCTGTTACATACGGGAGAAGCGCGAGTGAGCGGGCTCTCTTCACTGCCTGAGCGACTTTTCTCTGGAATTTGAGAGATGTTCCGGTGATACGGCGAGGGAGAATCTTACCCTGCTCGTTCAGGAATTTCTTAAGGAACTCAGGATCCTTGTAATCTACATATTTGATACCTGCTCTCTTGAAGCGGCAGTATTTTTTCTTTCTAACCTCTACTGCAGGAGGGTTCAGATAACGGATTTCGTTATTCTGCTGTGCATTGTTTGTCTGTGCCATAGTTCTACCTCCTTAAATTAGTTCTCAGACTCAGCAGCAGCTGGTGCAGCGGCAGCCTTTGCCTGTTTGTTAGCTCTTCTTTTCTCTGCGTAAGCTGCAGCATCCTTGTCAAGTGCAACGGTGAGATATCTGATAATTCTCTCGTCACGGTGATACTGGGTTTCGAGCTTGGTAATGAATTCAGGATTAGCCTTGAACTCGATCAAGTGATAGAATCCTGATGTCTTGTGCTGGATAGGGTAAGCAAGCTGCTTCAGTCCCCAGTCCTCTTCGTACACGACTTCACCGCCATGTTTAACGATGTAGTCTACGTACTTGGCAACCGCTTCCTTCATCTGGGCCTCAGACAAAACGGGAGTTGCAATGAAAACGGTCTCGTACTGTTTCATACTTAAAGTAATAATAGTTAATAATTTACATTCTTCCGACGGAGAAATTCCGCCAAAAAGGACTGCAAATATAGGAATTAATTTTCATATTGACAAATATTTGCGATATTTGCGGAGATGGACGAGCCGATTTTGTCCTACTATATAATATGAAACTACTTAAACCGACATTGATATTATTCTTATTGTTCCCGCTGCAGGTTCTTGCCGGTAATACGGATGTGAGAGGGGAGTGGTACGCGGAGATGAGTCTGATGGGTGCCGGGCGGCGCGCGATGCCGTTCTGGAGTTATACCAACCGAGGCGGGATTCTACCCTCGTCGCCAGGAGCGGCTGTCAATGCCGGTGCATCTTCCGCTTTTTTCAATGCCAATGATTTCCGCTTTTCTGCGGGGCTAGCTGTTGCGGGCTATTATTCGGCTGAAACTGAGGCATATATGCCGTTGAGGACCTCCAAGAAATCCTGTTTCCGGGGATTCCTGCCGGAAGCCTATGTTTCTGCCGGGTGGAGAAATCTCAATCTGGATTTGGGAATCAAACGCCGGGAAATGGATTTCGGAGGACTCTCCATAACAGGAGGAGATTTGACGTTCACCGACAATTCAATGAATTTCCCGGGATATAATCTTCATTCCGACTGGATGGCCGTCCCGAAAACCCGTGGCATTCTGGCGGTCAGGTTCGATTTCGGTGACTACGGAATGTGGGACAACCGGTATGTGAAACATGCACTTCTGCATAATCAGGCATTGTACTTCAGGGTAGCATTGACGAAGAAATTGACATTGACCGCAGGTCTGGAGGATTGGGTGCAGTGGGGTGGTGATTCGCCGTTGTATGGGCCTCAGCCTCATTCCTTTACGGATTATCTGAAAATTTTGGTCGGGAGCAACGGCGGGGATGACGCCTCCAAGAGTGACCAGATCAATGCATTGGGCAACCATCTCGGACGCGAGCTTGTACGTCTTGATTGGGCGGAAGAGAAATGGACATTGACCTTCCAGCATGATATTCCGTTCGAGGACGGGTCTGGTGTCGGTTTCCAGAATTTTCCGGACGGTGTGAATACGCTGCATTTCTCTTTCAATGACAAGGAAAAGTGGGTGAGCGACTTGCTGCTGGAATTCATCTATACCAAATGGCAGTCCGGCACCCGTCATGACAGGCCTGCAACGCCCGAAGAATTGAAGAAAAATCCGGAAAAGACACGTTATGTGGTAGGCGGATGTGACAATTATTTCAATAACGGGGAGTATAAGTCCGGGTGGACTTACAATGGAAAGGTAGTCGGGCTTCCGCTTTTTACGCCGATGCCGGTGGGGGAGAACGGAATCACTCCCGGTGTCTGCAACAATCGGATAGTGGCGTGGAATTTCGGTGTGGGCGGTATGGTCTGCAGAAAGATACCTTATATTATTAAGGTGACATATAGCCGCAATTACGGAACTTATGGTCAGAGGTTGGCGTTTTTTGATGACGTTCCGCGCCAGTTTTCAGGAGCATTGGAACTGACTTTCAGGGATTTGCTGCCGTATATGTCGGCGATGGCCGGTGTTTATGCGGATGCCGGAAGATTGTTTCCGGATTCGGTCGGGGTGACATTGAAATTCCTGTTCAAGGGAGATTTCGGCCGCAGGCGCGCATTGTAAAACGAATATTTTTATATATTTGGAAAATTTTTATTGACAAATGGCTTTTAAATATGATTGGCAATATTGCTCTCTAGGTGGAGCAATCAGGGTGAAAATCGGTTCCGGAGAGGATATAGCCCATCTTGGAGAACTTGACCAGAAACTGTGGACGGTGCTGAGTTGTCCGGTGGACGGGCTGGAATTTGACAGACAGACGCTGGAATTTCTTGATGCGGACAAGGACGGAAAGATAATGGTGAAAGAGGTCGTGAAGGCTGCAGAGTGGCTGACTTCCGTCATCAAGGACAAGGACATGATCCTGAACGGGGATAGTGTGCTGAAACTGAGCAATATAGATGTGTCTACGGACGCGGGCAGACGCCTGTATGGCTCCGCGAAGCAGATTCTGTCGAATCTCGGCATTGACAAGGATGAAATCAGTATTGACAATGCTTCTGATTCGAAGGCGATTTTCGATGGGACCAGATTCAATGGGGACGGGGTCATACCTGTTTCTGCGGCCGAGGATGATGCTCACAAACAGGTGATTGCGGATTGTATCGCTACAATCGGTTCCGTGACGGACAGATCCGGGGAGCCTGGCGTGACGGCCGAACTTCTGGATAAGTTTTATGCCGCGTGTGCCGATTATGCGGCGTGGAAGGACAAGGCGGATGAAACGGTGCTTCCTTATGGTGACAATACCGGCGCTGCTTATGATGCTTATAATGCATTGAAAGACAAGATTTCCGATTATTTCATGCGTTGCAGGCTCCTGGCTTTCGACCCGGTAGTCGCAGAGTCTGTAAGTGTTTCCGTGACGGATATCGCTTCTGTGGCTGATTGTCCTCTTGCCAAGCCTTCTACGTCCGGTCTGCTGCCGTTCAATGCTATAAATCCAGCATGGCAGGCTGCGTTCGACAAGGTCCAGTCTCTCGTGTTAGGAGCGGAATTTGACGGCCGTGAGGGTATTACCGCTGCTGAATGGGATTCGGTGGCTGCCAAGTTCAATGCTTACGCTGCTTGGCTTGCGGACAAGAAAGGCTGCGAGGTGGAGTCGCTTGGAATTGACAGAATCCGTGTTGTCCTGGCTGATAATTATCATGCTGACCTGCTGGAGCTCGTGGCTGGTGATGTGGCAGTGAAGGCGGAAGCGGATTCCATCGATGACGTGAAGAAATTGATGTGTTATTACCGTGATTTCTACCGTTTCCTGAAGAATTTCGTGCTGTTCACTGATTTTTATTCGCGCGCTCCGGGGGTAAGGGCAATGTTTGAGCTCGGTCAACTTTACATTGACCAGAGGTGCTGCGACCTGTGTATCAGGGTTGCGGATATGTCAAAACATGCTGATATGGCCAAGCTCAGCGGTATTTTCCTTATATATTTCAGGTGTACTTCCAAGGAACTCGGCAAGTCGATGGATGCCGTGGCAGTCATGACCGACGGCGACATTTATGATTTGCGTCCTGGAAAGAACGGCATTTTCTATGATCTTCATGGCAATGCCTGGGAGGCCGTGATTACCAAGGTCGTGGATAATCCGGTGAGTGTGAAACAGGCCTTCTGGGCTCCATATCGCAAGGCGTGGGAGTTCTGCGTCGGTCTCATCAACAAGTCTGCGGCTGAAAAGGATGCCAAGATCAATGCTGACCTTCAGGCCAAGGTTCAGAGTGCTGCGACTGTGGCCCCTGCAGATGCTGCTGCCGATGCCAATAAGAAACAGCCTTTTGACATTGCCAAGTTCGCCGGTATCTTTGCTGCCATCGGCATGGCATTGGGATATATCGGGTCTTTTGTTTCTGATGTCATTTCAGGTGTGAGCAATACACCTCCGCTCAAACTTTTCCTGCTTTTGGTGTTTATGCTGCTTGTGATTTCCGGCCCTTCATGTTTCTTGGCATGGATGAGTCTCCGCAAGCGAAATCTCGGCCCTATCTTGAATGCCAACGGTTGGGCCATCAACTCCAAGGTTCTGGTCAATATTCTTTTCGGTGGCAAGCTGACCAATGTGGCCAAGTACCCGAAATTGAGGCTGGCGGATCCGTATGGCAGGAAGACTCCTGCATGGAAAATATGGCTCCCGACTGTGATTCTCGTTCTGGCAATCGCTTTTGCAGTATTGTATTTAACTGATAATCTGGGATTCATCGGATTGCATTCGCCGTTTCACAAGGCAGCTGCCGATGTGGTCAAAGCTGCAGCGGATACTTTGGCCGAGGTGACCAGATAATAGGTCTCTTGGATGAGACGGGTGATATTTCATATTGATGTGAATTCGGCGTTTCTCAGCTGGATTGCAATCAAGATTCTGACAGAGGGCGGGTCTGATATCAGGCTTGTCCCTGCTGTCGTTTCGGGTGACCCGTCTGACAGGAGAAGCATTGTTACGGCTGCTTCCATTCCTGCGAAGAAGTTGGGAATCAAGACGGCAATGCCGGTAAGTATGGCATTGCGGCTATGTCCTGATCTCGTGATTGTCCGAGGCGACTGGGCGTGGTACAAGCAGTGTTCCGGGGCCTTTATGGATATTTGCCGGTCGTATTCGCCTGTCCTTCAGAAGTTTTCGATAGATGAGTGCTTCATCGACATGACTTTCAGGGTGTATCGTAAGGATCCTGCGGAGGTCGCCTGCCGGCTGAAGGATGAGGTTCGGGAAAAGCTGGGGTTTACTATCAATGTCGGTGTGGGGTCGAACAAGTTGCTGGCCAAGATGGCGTCGGATTTCGAAAAACCGGATAAGGTCCATACTTTATGGGCGGAAGAAGTGCCCGGGAAAATGTGGCCTCTCCCTGTGGGGGATTTGCTTTGGGTGGGGAAGAGGATCCGTGAGAAATTGACCGGTCACGGCATCCGGACGATCGGCGACCTGGCGAAAGTTCAAGTGAAGGCATTGACAACAATAGTGGGCAAAACTTTCGCGTCGCAGCTGCATGAGCATGCGAACGGGCGTGATGACGAGCCTGTCGAGACGGAGGTCCAGGAGGCGAAGAGCATCAGCGCGGAGCATACTTTCGCGCGTGATATCGTGAATCCTTCGGAGCTGGACAGGGAGATGTTCAATGTCGCGTGTATCGTGGCGCATCGGCTCAGAAAGCAGGGTTTCATGTGCTCGTGTGTCTCGATGTTCATCAAGTTCGCGGATTTCAGTGTCGCCCAGAAACAATGCCAACTTCCTCAGGCAACGGATATTACGGCTCTGATTTTGAATGAGGCAAGGCGTTTGTTGGCTGAAGTATGGGACGGCTCGGCTCCAATACGCCAGGTGGGTATCGGGGTTTCCAAGTTTACGCGCGAGACGGCCGTGCAGATGTCATTGTTCGAGGATCCCAAAATCGAATATTACCAGGAATGGGACCGCAAATATGACAGCAGCATTGTCAGCGGGTATCGCGGATCAGATTGAGAAACTCGTTTCTGGTCCTGGCGGAGGTGAGGAACGCGCCGGAGAAAGCCGAGGTCGTGGTGATGGCGTTGGATTTTTGTATTCCTCTGATTTGCATGCAGGTGTGCGCGGCTTCTATCACGACGGCGACGCCGAGCGGCTGGAGTGCGTTCTGGATGCAGTCACGTATCTCGACGGTAAGCCTTTCCTGTACCTGAAGACGTCTTGCGAATGTTTCCACGACTCTTGCGATCTTGCTCAGACCGGTGATCTTGCCGTTGGGAATGTACGCGATGTGTGCTTTCCCGATGAACGGCAGCATGTGATGTTCGCACATTGAGTACAGTTCAATGTCTTTCACAATTACCATCTGCTGGTATTCCTCATCGAAAATCGCCGAGCGTACTATTTCTTCCCCATTCTGGAAGTATCCCTTGGTAAGGAATTGGAGAGATTTCGCCACCCTTTCCGGTGTCTTGAGAAGTCCTTCCCTTTCCGTGTCTTCTCCGAGCAGTCTGAGAATTTCTTTCACGTGAACGGCAATTTCCGCCGTGGTATCCTTTTCGTATATGTCTTCTGACTTGTATGCCATGTCGTTTGAAGCTATTTCGTGATTGCGGTAATCGCCCGATTCCGGACGACGGCCACAAAATTACATAAAAATGTTCATTATATGAAATTTTTATATATATTTGCCGCCCGTATCGTGGGGTTCTTTTTCCCGCACGGTCATTTATGTAGAAATTTAAGTTTGGAGATTAGATTATGTATTGGACACTTGAACTGGCAAGCAGCCTGGATGATGCTCCATGGCCTGCATCAAAGGATGAACTTATCGACTACGCAAATCGCTCAGGTGCTCCCGAAGAGGTTATTGAAAACCTCCAGGAACTTGAAGATGATGGCGAGGTCTATGAAAGCATAGAAGATATCTGGCCGGATTACCCGACCAAGGATGACTTTTTCTTTAATGAGGAAGAATATTAACAGCCTTTATTTAGGTTAAATAACTGAATATCAGCGCGATAAACAATGAGAATTTGTTTGTCGCGCTGGTGTTTTATAGTCTTAGATGGTGCGGTTTGTTTGTCTAAATTACGGGTTTTCCGCTCAAAATCGGAGTTTGTTTGTCTAAAATACATTACCTTTGTTTCTCCTCGGGAATATTAAAAAAAGGAGGAAAAAGCGTATGGGAAGACCAAAAAGACTATATCCACTTGGCAGATACCGGCTCCGTATCCCCAAAGATGCGGAAGCGGACAAAGCTTACCCTGTTGTTTTGGAATATACCTGGAACAGGGAGATTATCCGCAAAACGACAAATGTCTTTGCAAAAATTGCTGACTGGAATCAGAACGGCAATCAGGGACGAGGCGAATTGCGAGTCAGTTACGGAAGCGAGTATAAACGTCTTAACCAGCTTCTGCTGGCCCGTGTTGAACGGATTGACAGTCTGCTTGCGGAGTATAATGAGAGGAATCCGAATCAGATTACAGCCGAAGTTGTGGCGGGCTTCCTTGCGGACAAGCCGCTTGCACGGCGAGACCAAGGGAAGGATTTTGTGGAATTTACTTTGGAGCGCCTTTCGTCTGATTATTCCCGAAACAGGATTGGCAGGAGCCGTTATGAAAATGGTAAGAGTTGCATGAATATCTTCCAGACCTTTCTACGGGCAACCAAACAAGGATCCTATCGCCCCGATGCAATCTATATAGGCGATATGACTCCGGAGCTGCTGGACAGCTATATAGCTTGGCGTAGAGAAGTAAAGTTGAACAGTGATGCGACAATTAACCATGCCTTGACGCCGATATTGAAAGCTTGCGCCTATGCGAGCGAGATGGGCATGATGGAACCTGCAGTCAATGCCAGGATTCAGGATATGCGTATCGTGTCAAAAGTTTCGCTTTCGGAAGAGGAAGTTGAGTTTGATGGCAAAAGTCTGTCCAAGGAGCAAATGCTATCTCTTCTTGAATATTACAAGACATGTCTTGAACCTCGCCGCAAGGAGTTTCTGGAAATGTTCTTATTTGCTTTCCATGCCTGCGGACTCCGTGTAGTGGATGTGATGACCTTGCAATGGAAACATATCGATTTTTCCCGGAAAGAGTTGCGGAAAATCATGATTAAGACGAACAAACGTCACGTGATTCCACTAACGGAACCTGCCTTGCATATACTGCAACGGTGGCAGGAGAAACGTGCCGGATGCCGGTATGTATTCAACTTAGTAAAGGACGATCTGGATCTTGATGATGCAGAAGCTCTGTACAAAGCCCGTAACAATGCAACGAAATGTATCAATCAGTCGCTGGCGGTTGTCGGAGAACAGATAGGGCTTCCGTTTACCCTCTCAATGCATGTGGCCCGGCATTCGTTTGCGGTCTTTGCACTGAACAAAGGACTTTCCATGTCGGTTGTCAGTCGTTTGCTCGGTCATGGAAGTACTGATGTCACCGAAAAGGTCTATGCCAAATTCCTGCCCGAAACGCTGTCTGCGGAAGTGGCACGTCTGAAAGAGGATTTTACATCTCTGGAAATTGTCTGATAATTGCTAGTGCTCACAACATTTGCTAGTTTTGTATAACCAAATAATATCTGAAATGAGTAGTCTTCAAATATCTGTTTTACTGATAAGTGCATTCATCATAGTGATGGTTTTGGCAACGATCTTCAAACGCCAGCAAAGAACAGTCTTATGGTCATCTGCCATACTGATTTTTACAGGTACTCTGATTCTTATTGGTGTTGGGGTGATCAAACTAATAAAGAACAATCAACCCGATTTTGTTGCCCTAACAGGTATCATTGTCGCTCTTGGTGGTTCTGGAGTATTGGCATACGGAGCGGAAAAACTTCATGCCAAAATGAGGGAAAAGGATAGGCAGATGCTTCAGAATGCATCTATTCAGCAAGAAGAACAGAATGGTGTCGTGCTGACAGGAAGGCTTGATACTCATATTGCGAGAAAAATCTTTGCTAAAGCCATTGAGGCAGGATATATGGAAGAGGTCGGTTCTCATTATGAGTGGAAGAATACCAAGACTCTTTTGGCCTATATGTGCGGTCGCATATATTGCGGTGATAAACCTGAGTATTCCAAAATAGACCGTAAATCATTTTGGTCATTTGGTGAAGATCTTTTCCCTGATGTAGAATTGGGTGTCCTTTTCAAGCAAAACGGCATCGGCCAGCTCCGTCAGAACAGACGGGACGAAGCTGTGCCCAATAATGCCGATATAATTGACAAGCTTTTCCGGTGATACAAAATATTATTAGAAGTGGCGTTGTAATATTCATTCAGTTTTTGAGGGAGTTATGTTAATATGGCTTCCTCAGGCGTTAAACCATATTTATGCGACGAATAAATCTATGGTTTTACGGCATCTCTATTTTTTCAATGATTTTCTATAATTTCTGCATTTGGATAATTAATTCTAGCAATTTGTTTAATTTCTTCTCTATCTTGGAGTGGCATTTTTTCCCCTAAGATAATTTTTACTATACAATTAGTTGGTAATTCAATGTTGCGTTCATCATTCGTTACATTATGTTGCCACATTTTATGTAGTCTATATTCCTTTTCAAAACTCCATTTTATTTCTTTATAATATATGTTTTTGACATGTCTTGACTTAAAGTCGTCTTTAACAAAGTCGATTATAGGAAGTTCTTCTACATACTGAACTTCACCACCACCTCCAACTCTTTCAAAAAGTAAACTCGTATCAAATCCAATACAGACCCCTTTAAATTCATCTCCGTACTTAAACCACATTTCATCATTATTACAGTCGGCAGTCATGCTAAGAACCCCAAAGCGATTATTGAATTCTTGATTATATTCCTCTATTAAATTTGAGAGGCGCTTAGGATTTGCCAATGGGGATTTTTTAGCCCACTCTCTAGCAAATTGTCTTCGTTGTTGTCTTGTCCATTGAGGATATTCCTTTCTTGCTTTATCTATAAAGAAATCATATAATTCATCTTTAGATGGAAACTTTTCAGGAATATTGCAATCATAAATATCTTCGAAATCCCTAGGAGATGCTAAAAATATTTTATTCCGAGGTTGTATTTAGAAGCGTAGAACAACCAAAAACAATCAGAAATATCCAAACATAAACATTTAATTATCAGTACATTCTAAAAATTAACACTTTTCGGCTGCTTTTTGATGCTTCCCAAATTTCCACATATTTTTGAGACGTATTTCTGACGTGGAGAATTTGCGGGGCTTGTTTTTTGTCACACCGTGCAGACAGTTGACAAGGGTTTACAACCGTTTACGACAAGCGACAATATCCGCCCCGACATTCAGTGACGGTCACATCGTGTAGAAAGGCGACAACCGTTGACTGCCGTTTACATCCGTTCACCACTTCAGGAATATAGGATTGAAGAAATGAACCAGTAAACGATAAAGCAGTATGAAAGCAACCCGAAAATGCAGTTTTTGCGGCAAGTCCTTTGTAACCCGCAGCGGAATGCAAAGGTATTGCAGCGAGGCTTGTCAGGCGGAAGCCCGGCGAGCCAGAATGACACAGAAGAACAACCTCTTCAAAGCCGTCCGGCCAATCATGGAGATACAGCATCAGGAGTATCTCACCTTTTCCAAAGCAGCCATACTCATGGGCTGTTCCCGACAGTACATCTATAAACTTGTAGCCATGGGCAAGCTGAAAGCCTCACGCATCAGCAACCGCATGGCATTCATCCGCAGAGCCGACATCGAGCGGATGCTGGAGAGCAATCCCTACCACCGCATCCTGCCCGGCAGCACTTCCACACCGAAAAAATCCGCTTCATCTTCCTTCCCGGCGAAAAAAGAAAAAAGGGAAAAGGTAACCGATGAAGTGCCGGACTTCTATTCCGGTGAAGAGGTGATGTCCCTTTATAAGGTCAAACAGTCATGGCTCTATACCACCGCCAAACGCAATCGCATTTCCATCTGCCGTATCGCTGGAAAGAACTATTACAGCAAGAAGCATGTTGACGAGTTCTTCGGTACGGCTGTTGATATGGACAGTATCACCGACTGGCTCCTGACCGAAGAAGCGGAAGAGCAGTTCGGCATGAAGCCTGCCGCACTCCGGGCATACGCCTACCGGCACAGGATACCGACCAAAAGAGAATACGGCCGCACCTATTACTCCAAGTCCCATCTGGACGAACTCCGCAGAACCGACCTTGTGAACGACGAGCGTTATTACACCGTGGAACAGGTCCGGCAGATTTACGGACTTTCCTCAGCCAACATCTGCCATATCGTCAAGGTTAGGCACATCGAAAAGATAAAGGTCGGCGTGAAGAACCTGCTTCTACGCTCCGACGTGGAGCGTGTCATGGCTGAAAGGAACAAATAACCGCAAGCAACCGCCATTACTCGAAAATTATTTTAAAATGATTGTCGTGGAGATATTCACGGCTGTTTCACGTTGTTCCTTTGCCACCGTGAACACGGAGACACCTCCGGAAATGTACAACCAGTTAAAACATCATCAATATGAGTAAATGCAAGACAGTAACCTTGCGCAAGCGCAAGATCAAGAACGGTACACAGTATTCGCTGTGTCTGGACTATTATCCCGGCTACCGTGACAACACCACCATGAAAGTGATAACACGTGAAGCTCTGGGTATTTACATTTTTGCCAAACCTGCCAACCAGCAGGAGCGTGACTTCAACGCACGCATGATGAAGAAGGCAGAGATACTCCGCAACAGGCGTTACGAAGCCATCTTCAACGAGAACAACGGCTTCTTTGACAAGGCCAGGATGAAAGGGGATTTCCTCGCCTACTTCAAGGAACTGGCAGACAGAAGGAATATCAAGTGGCAGCACGTCTACAAACACTTTGAACGGTTTGTAAATGGCAAATGCACCTTTGAAGAGGTGGACGTGGACTTGTGCCGCAAGTTCATGGAGTACCTGCTGAACGCTCCCCAGACCATACATACCAACCAAAAGCTGCATATCAATTCTGCGGCGGGCTACTGGTCGGCTTTCCGTGCCGTCCTGCACACGGCCTACCGTGACAGGAAGATAAAGGAGAATCCCAACGGCTTTCTGGACCGTATCGAGAGTATTCCCACCATGAGAGAGCATCTGAGCCAGGAGGAACTGATACGGCTTGCCGAAACGCCATGCGAGGAAGAGGTTCTGAAAAGAGCTTTCCTTTTCGCCTGCCTGACGGGATTGCGGAAGAGCGACATCAGGCAGCTTACCTGGCAGCAGATACAGCCGTATACCAACGGCAAGATGTTCGTGACCACCCGTATGCAGAAGACGAAGCAGATTGTACACAACCCCATCAGTGATGAAGCCTACGGACTGCTCGGGGAACGGCATGAAGGACTTATCTTTGAGGGCTTCAAGGACAAGATGCTGCAGGGGCCCCTGAAGCGTTGGCTGTCGGCGGCAGGCATAACCAAGAAGATAACCTTCCATTGTACCCGGCATTCATTCGGAAGCCTGCACGTGGAAATGGGCACGGACATGGCTGTCATACAAGCCTGTCTGGGACACAAGAACATTACCACCACACAAATCTATTCCAAGATGGCTGCACAACAGATGTGCGAGGTGGTGGACAAGATAACCCTGAAACACAAGGAAGCATAGGCCTTGTTTCAGGATATTCAGGGGGAGCGGTTATTGCGTGCAGGCTTTAACCGCTCCCTCAGTTTCTGATGGCACCATTCCTTAAAAAGTCATTATAGTATGATATTTTGGTATGATTCCGGACTTTTGGTGAAAAACATTGAAAAAGAAACCGCCAACCAAGGCTAATGAGCAATAATTGGAAGAATACCATTAAATTTGCAAAGACCTGACAGTTACAAGTAATAACCGAAAAAAACGATATGGAACCAACGATAAAGGACAAATACATCATTCTGGGATTCATCGGCGTTGCCATCTGCCTGATTTCCTTTTTTATCACGCTGATTGTCTCCGCAAGTTTCAATCAGGACAATTTTGTAAGGCTGATAGTCTTTGTATGCAGCAACATTCTCGGTTGGCTGCTCTATCTCTCTTTCCAGACGGTCATTTTCGACTCATACGAGATCTGGAAACTCAAGTCCAGCAAGAAAAAGGCATCTGCCGGAATCATAAGGGCTCAGGAAGAACAGCTACAGGATGCAAATGAACCTGCAGCTCCGACACCAATGCCGACAAACAGGGAAGCAACCCCGGATATAAAACCGGTAGAGATTGCCATTGCCCCGGAACTGCACGAAAAGAATCGTGCCAGCTATGAGGACAGACAGAAGCAGGAAGAGGCGGAACGGATCCGCATGGTCATGGAGTACATCCACTTCGTCATGCCCCGTATTGCCGACAAGGAGACCGTCAACCATATCTGTGCCGAGGTCAACAAGTGGATGTGCCTTCACAGCTACAAGCCCAAGCCGATAACAGGACGGCTGACCAGGGAGATTACCAACATTCCGCTCCGCCATTTCGTGTGGAACATCTCCGAGCGTTTCATGTACAAGAAATACTACAACGGGGACAACCGTGCCAATTTTATCAAGACCCTTTTTCCACGTGAGTTTGCCGACACGGATATAGCGACCATAAAGAACTTCAAGGTCGATCCGTCAAAGACGCTTATTCCCATTGACGAACCCGAAAACGGCAGTCTGGACTTCCATTATCCCGAAGATTATGCACGGAAAGTGAACAGTTGACCGTTTCCCGGGGATATAACAACAATAACGACAAGTATCAGGCAACACGTAACAGCCTGTATCTCATTGTTTCCCGAATAGCTTTGCCCGTCATTCACGGTTGGGCATCGTTATTTGGGAATTATTTTGCAATGACATCCCGTGAATATCTTCACGGCCATATCATTGCGGTCCTTTGCGCCAAGCCTTACAAAAGAGGCGAGTACGCAAATGGAAAAAACAGTGATTACATTCAACGACCTACCGGAGGTCGTAGCCCAGCTTCGGGACGAAGTGATGAGCTTGAGAAGCCTGCTTACCGAGCAGCGCAGTGTGAACAATGCAAAGGCGGTGGACACCCATGTCCCCATGTCCGTGGATGAAGCGGCGGAATATCTCGGTATTCCCAAGGGAACGCTCTACATGAAACTGTCGGACGGAAGCATTCCGGCCACCAAGCCCGGCAAACGCTATTGCCTTTACCGTGACGAACTGGACAGATGGCTGGAATCCTCCCGCAAGAATCCCGTACCCCTGTCCGATGAGGAACTCAGCGAGTCCATGTCCTCCTCCCATCGCCGCAAGCCCGGCCAACGTAACTGGTAAAAGCCATGGAAGAGGACAAGAACTATATCAGCATGATCCATGGCGACCTGACAAGGGCAGCCCAGATGCAGAACGGTATGCCGGAAAATATCGGCGTGATGAGCATAAAGACCGCCAACCGGACCATACTCGAAGCATCGCAGCTGCCCACGCCCCGTGCGTTGTGGGACAGTTTCTGGTACGAGGGGGAACTGTCCTGCCTCTTTGCGGATTCCAACGTGGGGAAATCCATCCTTGCCGTGCAGATAGCCGACCGTATCGCCCGGACTGACAACGTGCTTTATCTGGACTTTGAACTCTCTGAAAAGCAGTTCCAGCTCCGCTATACCGACGAGTACGGAAAGCCTTACACCTTTCCCGAAAGGCTGTACCGGGTATCGCTTGACAGCGACGCCCTTCTGGATGCCGACTTTGAAGGGACAATCATCGGCAGCATCGAACAGATGGCACAGCAGACCCGCTGCAGGATCTTCATCGTTGACAACCTTACTTACCTGTGCTGTGCCATGGAGAAAGGCGATGCGGCGGGACGGCTGATGATACAGCTCAACAATCTCAAAAAGAGATACGGGCTTTCCATCCTTGTCCTGGCACACACCCCAAAGCGTTCACTGGACTGTCCCATCACGTCCAACGACCTTGCCGGAAGCAAGCGGCTCTACAATTTCTTTGACAGCGTGTTTGTCATCGGGAAAAGCGCACTGGACGGGGGACTCCGCTATGTGAAGCAGCTTAAGGTCCGTTACGGGACATTCTCGTATGATGCCGACAATGTGATTGTCTATGAGATTGAGAAAACGGATGCCTTCCTGCAATTCGTGTTCAGGGGCTATTCAACCGAAAAGGAACACCTGAAGAAACCGGGTGACAACGAATCGGGACAAAGGGATTGCCTTATCCTGCAACTGTCCCAATCCGGGAAGTCAGTCCGGGAGATAGCCTCGCAGGTCAATTGCGGCAAGTCCACCGTCAGCCGGATAATCCAGCGCAGCAAGGAGGACAGGAACGCAGCTGTCCCTGCTGTCCCGCTGTCCCGTCCCAAGGAGAACGGGACAATGGGACAGGTGGGACAGCATGGGACAGATGGGACAAGCGGGACAGCAGGAGAAGCAAGGCAGGCGGAGCTGTTTGCAGGACATGAAAAGGAGGACAAACCATGAAAAAGCAGCCTGCACACGGCTGTATGCCAGCCGACCGTATCATTTGCAGAACATGGGAGCATACAAACCGGGCCCTGATTTTCCAGAGTGTCCCGGGGTGTCCCAAGTGTCCCACTGTCCCAGCCTTTAGGGGACGGGACAGCGGGACAACAGTAGAAAACCAAACATCAAAAAAAGTCATGAGCAACTATTCATTACAGAAATATAAAGGAACGTCAACACGGCATACCTGTCCGAATTGTGGGGACAGACGTTCCTTTGCCTACTATGTGGACGAAAGCGGTACGCCCCTTCACCCGTCAGTCGGCAGATGCAACCACGAAAGCGGTTGCGGGTATCATTATACGCCCAGACAGTATTTTCACGACCACCCCGAATGCCGGACCGCCGGTGATTTCTCTTCCGGCAGACAATGTATGGCGCAGAAGCCCAAGCAACCGCTGCAACAGACAGCCATCGGTTACATACCGCCGCACTATGTGGAGAAATCGCAGAGCGTGCATAGCAACTTCTGCCGTTTCCTTTCAGTACTGCTTGATTCCTATTACGGCAGCAAGGCAAAGGAAGTGCTGGAACGGTTGATGGAGGATTACCGTCTGGGAGCTACCCGTGACGGTGCGGTCATCTTCTGGCAGATTGACCGGGAGAACAAGGTGCGGACTGGCAAGGTGATGCAGTACAATCCCGGGGACGGACACCGTGTAAAGGACGGACATGCATCGGCAGTGAACTGGATACACAGCATACTGAAAAGGCAGCGGGTGCTGGCGGAGGAATGGCAGCTTTCCCAATGCCTTTTCGGGGAACACCTGCTGAGTGTCTATCCTGACAAGGTGGCGGTTCTGGTGGAATCCGAGAAGAGTGCCGTTATCGGTTCCGCCCTCTTCCCCGATTATGTATGGCTGGCGGCAGGAGGCAAAAGCCAGTTGCGGGAGGAAAAGCTCCGTGTACTGAGCGGACGGACCCTACTTCTCTTTCCAGATGCCGATGCCTATGCCGAATGGAAAGAGCGTGCCGACGGCATGACCTTCTGCAAGGTGATGGTGTCTGACCTCATAGAGAAGAACGCAACGCCGGAGCAGAAGGCGGCACATATCGACATAGCCGACTGGATAATTTACCAGATACGGGACAGCAGGATAAATTGTACAGCTGACCATCTGGTGGAAGCGGAAAGAATCCTGCTAAGAATGACAGGAAAGAACCCCGCCCTTCAAAAGCTGATAGATGATCTGGGGCTTGTGCTGGTCAGTGCATCCCTAATCGGCAGCGGTGACGGAAACCCTCCTTAACGGAGGAGAGCGGAAACCGGAGGTTGTAGTGTCGGACAATGGCTTGCCATTGATATAGCCCACTATAACTACACGCTTCGCTTACGTAGTTGTGGGCTCTCCCGAGAGGATTAGGGTTTTACCCTAATAACCCACTCAGGGCGTTTCTCCCCTGAGAACCCAGAGCAAAGAGTGACCCTCTCTTTGCAATCTCCGCTTATGGGTTGCACCCCTAAGAACCCCATGCGTTTACGGACAGCGGAAAAGCTAACAATAAAGTACAAACCAAAAAACAAGTATCTATGGCAACAAAATCAAGCATACATATCAAGCCCTGCAACATCGCATCGAGCGAGGCTCACAACAGGAGGACTGCCGAATACATGCGCCACATCGGAGAGTCCAGAATCTATGTCGTTCCTGAACTATCCACCGATAACGAACAGTGGATAAATCCCGACTTCGGCAGTCCGGATTTGCGGACGCATTATGACAATATCAGACAGATGGTAAAGGAAAAGACCGGACGTGCCATGCAGGAAAAGGAGCGTGAACGCAAAGGCAAGAACGGTAAAATAGTCAAGATTGCGGGATGCTCCCCCATACGTGAAGGAGTGCTGCTTGTCAGGTCGGACACCACACTGGCAGACGTGCGTAAATTCGGTGAGGAGTGTCAAAGACGCTGGGGAATCACACCGCTGCAAATCTTCCTGCACAAGGATGAAGGGCATTGGCTGAACGGTCAGCCGGAAGCGGAAGACAGGGAAAGCTTCAAAGTCGGGGACAGATGGTTCAAGCCGAACTATCATGCCCATATCGTTTTCGACTGGATGAACCACGAAACAGGAAAGAGCCGAAAGCTCAATGACGATGACATGATGCAGATGCAGACCCTTGCATCCGACATCCTGCTGATGGAACGCGGGCAGTCAAAGGTTGTCACTGGTAAGGAGCATCTGGAACGGAACGACTTTATCATTGAGAAGCAGAAAGCTGAACTGCAACGCATGGATGCAGCCAAACGGCACAAAGAAGAACAGATAAATCTTGCCGAGCAGGAACTGAAACAGGTGAAATCAGAAATACGCACTGACAAGTTAAAGAAGACAGCCACCACGGCAGCGACAGCCATAACTAGTGGAGTTGCTTCTCTTTTCGGGAGTGGAAAACTGAAAGAACTGGAACGTGCCAACGAAAAACTGCAAGACGAGGTTTCAAAACGGAACACCAATATTGAAAAATTGCAGAGCCAAGTACAGCAGATGCAGAAACAGCATGATACGCAAATCCACAATCTCAGAGAAATGCACAGGCAGGAACTTGACATGAAAGAAAAAGAACTGTCACGGCTCGCCAGAATCATAGACAAGGCTTTTAGGTGGTTTCCGATGTTCAGGGAAATGCTGCGCATGGAAAAGTTTTGTGCCATGCTGGGATTCTCTAAAGAAATGACTGAAAGTCTTATAGTCAAAAAAGAAGCCCTGAAATGTAGCGGTAAAATCTATTCCGAGCAACACAGGCGGAACTTTGATATAAAGGATGATATTTTAGGGACTGTCGGGAAATGTTAAACTTTTCCTAACAAATTGATTGCTAATGTGT
>ERZ827168.2035-NODE-2035-length-25045-cov-5.695478_pt1 | contig 25045 bp, 20 predicted proteins | sample MGYA00519868_ERZ827168 | MGnify/ENA primary metagenome ERZ827168 (study PRJEB31778, sample SAMEA3449271) | human gut metagenome | biome: human gut; feature: human-associated habitat; material: faeces | place: United Kingdom | collected 2010/2012 ...
CCTGCGACGATTGAGTGGCAGCAGTGCCTCCTGCACCTCCACTTTTTTGACACACTGACGCCTCCCGCAGGTTCTTCCTGCGGGAGGCGCTTTTCGTTTCCGTCAACCGTTGCCGCCCAGCTGCGAATCATACAACAGGTCTTCGATCACGCCGGTCTCCACGTTCACATCCGCCCAGTAGACCCCGTCCCCCGGAGTAAAGGGCGGGAAAGCGCTGGAATTGTCGGCCGGACGCTGCTGCAGGCTGAGCATGATGGTCAGCACCGGCTTGCCATCTTTCAGGTGATAATACAGGTAGTCGGCGGTATAGTCCGCCATGTCCTCCAGCTCAAAGACGAATTTCAGCATTTTCGCCTGATCATCGGTGAGCTGGTAGGCGCTGACCACTGCGTCATGAGCCAATGCGAGCAGGTCTTCTTCGCTGTAGGAAGAAGCCTTGGCCGCCGCGAGGGCTTCCGCTTCGCCGGTCTTTTCCCACGCGGAGCCTTCGGGCAGCTCGCCGGAGGCGGCCTTGTGCTTCGCGGCAATGGCCTTCGCCTTTTCGGAAAACGCGCTGAGGTCGTGGCGCTCCGCCGCCGTGCGCAGCATTTCCTCCAGCTGCTCCTTGCCCCAGGCTTCCGCGTCAAACAGGCCGGAGGTGCTTTCGCCGTCATGGCTCCACAGGGCAGCGGCAGCGCCGTCCTTCACGGAGACCGTATATTCGCCCAGCACGTCCCGCAGGAAATCAAAGCTGGAATAGACCACCGTCGCGCCGCCGTCCGCCGTTTCGGTGACGGTGCGGCTGAAGAAGGTGCTCAGCATGGGTTCCGTCACGCCGTAGGTATCCGCCACGGCTTTTTCGGCCAGCTTTGCCGCGTCCACTCGGCTGGAAAACACCAGCCCCGCCGCCAGTGCGGTGACGCTGAGGCAGACGATGGCGGCGATGAGAATCAAAGTCGTAGACAGCTTTTTCACAGGTCGTTCCTCCTTACGGACGGCTTGAAGCACCGCGCGGCGCTTCCCTTCGTCCCAGACGAGCCCGGAAAGGTTCTGGTCGACGAGCTCCTGAAAATCAAATTTCTTCATTGTCATACCACTCCTTCAGCCTGTCCCGCAGGATCGTGTTCGCCCGGTTTAAGCGGGAACGAACCTTGCCGTCCGACAACCGCAGCGCGCTTGCGATCTCTTTCAGCTTCAGCCCCTTGTAATACCGCAGCAGGACGACTTCACGGTATTTGGCGGGCAGGCCCATGACCTCCGTCAGCACGGTGCCGTCCGGGAAGGCGAAGTCGGCGGGCTTTTCGGGCAGCGAATCAAGGGAAGTCCGGCTTCTGTGGCGAAACCACGGGTTGCGCAGCATGTCCCGGCACGTGTTGACGCAGATGGTCGTCAGCCACGTCTTTTCCGAGCTTTCGCCGCGATAATCCCCTAAATGCCGGTATGCCTTGAGGAAGGTCTCCTGCACAGCGTCCTGCGCAAGGGATGCGTCCTTCAGGTAAAGGGCGCTCATCCTCAGAAGGCTGCTGCCGTACTGCTCCATGAGCCGGTCAAGCTCCGACCGGCTGTCCGACGGACATTCGTAAGGCACAGTACCAACTCCTTTCACCTGTATAGACGGAGCAAAGCGGAAAAACTGCTGGAAACGGCGAAAAAATTTGGGGGAGGGGGAGAAAGGGGCGCTTCATCCCGCCGGAGGGAAAACAAAAAAACACCGCCGTCTTCGGGACGGCGGTGTATTCCGTTGCGTAGGAATCAGTACTTGCGCTTACGTGCAGCTTCTGCTTTCTTCTTGCGTTTCACGCTGGGCTTCTCATAATGCTCACGCTTGCGAGCCTCTGCCAGAACACCTGTGCGAGCACATTGACGTTTGAACCGCTTCAGAGCGCTTTCCAGGGATTCGTTTTCGCGGATGCGTACCTCGGACACTTGTTATCCCTCCCCTCGCTCATCCTGCGTATGGCTACTTCATACAATAGCCGCCAGCAGTTATGAATCTATTATAGCGCGTCTGCCGGTTCCCGTCAACTGGCATTTGAAAACTTTTTGAGGGGTTTACACCTTGGTCAAAAGAAGGAGCCGCCGCAGAGGGGAAAGAAAATGATGCTATTCTATCATTTTCTCTTTCAGCCGGGCGATGTTCCGCAGGGGCTCGTCGATGGCCTCGCCCTGAGTCTCGTTCCAGTCCTCCCGGACGATCTCGATCTCCTTCTGATAAAATTCGATCGCCTTTTCGTATTGCCCCTGAATTTCATACAGCTGGGCGATGGCGTTGACCGGGTCGGTAAAGCGGGGCCGGGGCGAAAGCGCCAGCGCCTTTTCATACAGGGTGACGGCCTCGGCATAGGCGCAGCGCCGGGCCATCCGGTCGGCCCGGGCGAACCAGCTCTGCCAGTTGTACGGATCCTTTTGCGTCATGCGCTCCCAGCAGGCTGCTGCTTCCTCCAGCCTGCCCTCTTTTTCGAGGATCATGCCCCTGTACAGATCGGAATGATAGCTTGTTTCCAGCCGGTCGGCCTTGGCCAGATAAGCCCGCGCTTCCTCGCAGCGGCCGTCGGCGATGAGCAGATCCAGCAGCCAGAAGTACGCCCTGCGCTGGGAAGGGTGACGGGCGATGAAATCCTTGTAAAACTCGATGGTTCGGTGATGATTGACAGCGTTCCAGTCCGGGAAGACGCCGCCTTCCGCCTCAAAGAGCGCCGTATGGGCGGCTTTTTCATAGTCGGGCAGCAGCTCCAGCGCCTTGCGGGCCAGCGGCGAGGCCAACTCCCGGTATTCCCGGGCGCGCTTGCAGTACAGCTCCGCCAGCAGCAGCGTGGCGCGGGCCTGCGCGTCCGGCTCCAGACATTTGTCCTTCAGGAAGCGCTCTTCGGCTTCGAATTCCTCCCGGGACAGAAAGCGCTGATCCCAGAGCATATTTTCGATGCGCTCCATCCGCTTGTCGTCCGTCATGGAAAACAGCGCGTCAATCGAGGTGCCCAGCAGAATGGAAAGCTCGGGCAGCAGCTGAATATCCGGCAGGGTCACGCCGTTTTCCCATTTGGACACGGCCTGAGGACTGACCCGAAGCCGCTGGGCCAGCTGTTCCTGCGTCATGCTTTTGGAAAGGCGGAGGGTCTTGATCTTTCCGCCGAAATCAAGGGTACTCATAAGGAAAACCTCCGAAGGAAAGGATGAAGTCCGGGCCCGGGTTCCTTGGACGGCTTTCAGTATAGAGGTAAAACCCGTCGGGCGCAATGACCCGGCGGGTGAGAAGGGTTGAATCCCGGTTGGGTTTTCGAGAGGCTTTATTGGGAAACGGTATACAGCGAATAGAAGTACCCCCGGCGTTCCATCAGCGCCTCGAAGGATCCCTGCTCCGCAATGCGGCCGTCCCGCAGGGCCAGAATCGCGTCGTAGCGGCGCAGCGCGCTTTCTTCCAGCGTGTGCGTGACGACGATGCGGGTCATGCCGCTTAAGTCCAGAATGGCATGGGAGACCTGATGAGCCGTCTGCGCGTCCAATGCGGCGGTGGCTTCATCCACCAGCAGTACCTGCGCGTTTTTCAGAAGGCTGCGGGCGATGGAGATGCGCTGCTTTTCGCCGCCGGACAGGCCGGTGCCGTTTTCGCCGCACAGGTAATCTTCGCCCCGCTCGGCGATCAGCTGGGACAGCCCGGACAGGCGAATGGCCCGTTCCACCGCTTCTTCCGGGAAATCCGCGAACAGGGTGATGTTTTCCCGGATGGTGGCGTTAAAGATGAACACGTTTTGCTGAATGACGGAGATCAGGTCATACAGAGAGGAACGGCGGATGTTCCGAAGCTCCTGCCCATCGTAAAGGATCTGCCCGGAATAGCCGGTCTGGGAGGCGCTCAGCAGGTGCAGCAGGGTGGACTTGCCGCTGCCGGACGCGCCGACAACGGCGTAGCTTTTGCCCGGTTCAAACGAAAAGGAAATGTCTCGCAAAATCGGCTTGTCATCTTCGTAGGAAAAAGCCAGATGGGAAAGTTCGATGCCCTGTGTCAGCGAACCGAGCTGTGCGTTTCCTTCCGGCTCCCCGGCTGCTTCCAGCGCGGAGGCTGCTTTGGCGATCAGTGCCCGGGCCGCCTTCCGCTCCGCCAGACAGACAGGGATGACGCTGATGGGGCTGATAACGTAGTTCATCAGCTGTACGAAAAGCAGCACCGTACCGACCGTCAGCCCCTTCCCCGACAGGGCCAGCGCCGCGCCTATCAGAAACACGCCCAACTGGGTCGTTACGCCCGCCAGACTGCCCATCCTCTGAATGAGAATGCCGATGCGTTCCTTGCGGCAGCGGGCGCTGGTCAGGCTGCGTACGCTGTCTGCAAACAGTCGGCACATCTGCTTTTCCGCCTGAAAGGACTTGATGACGGAGAAGCCGCCCAGCGCGTCCTTCAGCGCAGCAGTGCAGGCTTCGTTCTGATCGGACAGCAGCTTTTCGGCCCCGGCGGCCTTCCCGCCCATCAGAAGGGAGGCGGTCACCGGCAGCAGCGCCAGCAAAGCGGCGGCTAGCGTCAGCAGGGGACTGTACCACAGCATCATGGCAAAGGCACCCACGAAAAGCAGCAGGCTATTCGTCAGGGAGAAAAGATTCGTCAGACAGCCCTTTTCGATCACGGAAAGGTCGTTGGTCAACGCCGAAAGGTACAGGGAAGAGCTTTCCCCGGTGAAAGCGGCCAGCGGCTTTCCCATCAGACGTCCAAACAGAGTTTCCCGGTACTGGGCCATGGCCCTAGTCAGAAAGCGGGGCTTGAAAAAGTAGGAAAACAGACAGGAGACAGCCGCCCCGGCCACCAGCCCCGCCGCGATGACCGCCAGCTGACGGAGCGTCCAGCCCGCGCCGCTGCCGCCGATCAAGTCCATAATCTGCTGCAGAAGCCAGGAGATCAGCAGATTGGCCGCGGCGCTCAGGAGAACGTCCGCCAGGGCCAGAGCAAAATTTAGTCGGTTGCCACGGAAAAACGTCCGGGTGTAGGGCCGCAGGTCAGGCTGAGCCATAGAGGCAGGGTTTTTCATGGCTGATCCTCCTTCTGCGCTTCTTCCGCGCAAAGCTGCCGCCATAGGGCCAGCAGCTCGTCGTCATGGTCTCCCTCCGTCAGTTGCCGCTCCACGGAGGCCAGCGCCGATTCGCCCAGATCATCGTAGACGGTGGCCTCGGAGACGGTTCCCGCACAAAATTTGACGCTGTCCATCCGGTAGGTGGGGGCCGCGTCAAAGGCCGTCCCTATCCCGCAGGCCCGCCGGAGCCAGTCCTCTGCCTCCTCTGGCCGCCCCAGCTTCCGGGAAAGATGGGCGCACTCGGCGCAACAGCAGGCCAGAATTTTATCCACATAGCTCACGGCATCCGGGCCCGTCTTTAGGGAATCCAGCAGGTGGCACAGCCACTGCAGCGCGTCCAGAGCGGACGAGTCATCGCCCTTTCGTTGATAGTAATAGACATAGGCCGTCATCAGCCGTACTGACAGACTGGTCAGATCGCCCATCGCGTCGGTCAGATAGGACTCCGCTTCCCGGAGGGGATGACGGCCACTGCTCAAAGTCAGGGCGATCAGGGCGTTGTGAACGCCGCAGATGTTGGTCTTTTTCAGAATCTCCAGCGCCTGATCCCCCTCGCCGAGCTTGAGGCAGCACTGGGCGATATGGTACTGAATGAAAATATCGCTGACGGCGGGGTCGGTATTCTGGGATAGCAGGGGAAGGGAGCGCTCCAGCAGATCCCGGCCCCGGCGAAGCCAGTCCGGCCGGTTCTGCTCCAGCCCCGCCAGCTCGTACAGGGAGCCGCAGCGGTACACGACGCGGAAATCGTTGGGATAGCGGCGCAGGGCTTCCTCCGCCTCGGACACGGCCTCCCCGAAGCGTTTCTCCCGCTGCAAATGGAGGAGCCTCCGGGCCAGCGCTTCTGCGGAGCTTTGCTGCAGCTCGAAGCCCGCCAGCGCGTCCAGCGACACGGAAAACAGGCTGGCCAGCTCCGCCATCAGGCCTAAGTCCGGCGTGGCCACGCCCCGCTCCCATTTGGACACGGCGGCGAAGGTCACGCCCAGCGCTTCCGCCAGCCGCTCCTGTGTCAGGCCGTTTTGCTTCCGCAGACGGCAGATATTTTGGGCAAGGGATAGCTTCATAAGGAAATCCTCCGTTTCCTGCGCCGCCTTGGGCAGCGCCTGTTTTTAATGTACCACGGGAAACACCGTGGGAAAAGATGAAATTGGTAAAGAAAAGACAGAAAATTCTAAACCGATGGTACAATTTCGCTTTTCGGGCGGCTTCCGCCCCCGGATGGGCCGGTGCTTGTACAAATTTCCTATTCCGTGTATAATAAAGTGTTGTCATAGGCTCTGGCGGATGCTGCGGCCTTCGGACTGCATGGCCGATGTGAGGCACACTGGTATCCCCTTTACGGAGAGGAGGGAAAGGCGGATGAAAGAAAGAAGAAAACGGCTTGCCGCTTTGTTTGCGGCGTTCTGTCTGGTACTGATGCTGCTGCCTGTTCCCGCGGTCCGGGCGGAGGATGGAAACGGATATACCTACATAGCGCCTACCCTGTCTAAAAGCGCGGACCCCTACGACCCTGAAAAGCCGGAGGAGCTGAGCGCCGACCAGCTTTACGCCAAGGCGGCCATCCTCATTGAGGCCACCACCGGCGACGTGATCTTTGAAAAGAACGCCGACCAGACCATGTACCCCGCCTCGACCACCAAAATTCTGACGACCCTGCTGGGCGTGATGATGGGCGACCTTTCACAGGAAGTCACCATGACTGAAAGTGCGGCGCAGGTGGAGGAGGGCAGCTCCACTACCGGTCTGCAAGTGGGGGAGACCATCAATTTTCTGGATCTGCTTTACGCCACGATGATCCGTTCCGGCAACGACGGCGCGCAGCTGATTGCCGAGCTGATCTCCGGCAGCGAGGCGGAATTTGCCAACCTGATGAACGAAGCCGCCGCCATGTACGGCTGCACCGGCACCCATTTCGCCAACGCCAGCGGTCTGCACGATCCCAACCACTACACCACGGCCCGGGATATGGCGAAGATCGCCCAGGCCGCCATGCAGAACGACACCTTCCGCCAGATCGCCAAGACCTTCTCCTATACCCTGCCCAGCAGCAATGTGCGCAAGGAACGGACGATCACCGGCACAAACGAGAACTGGATCAACCCCAATCAGGCCACCAAGGACGACCCGGAGGGGGCCAATTCCACTTATTATCCTGACGCCATCGGTATCAAGACCGGCTACACCGCCGCTGCGGGTTACTGCTACGTGGGCGCGGCGGAGCGGGACGGGGTGGAGCTGATCTCCGTACTGTTCTACACCAGCAAATCCGGCCGTTGGTCGGACAGTAAAAAGCTGATGGAATACGGCTTCAGCCAGTTCGTCAGCATGACCCCGCTGGAACTGTACAACGAAAATCCCATCACCGTGGAGACCTCCGGCTTCTCGCTGGACGATGCGGACTTGGGCCGTCTGCCGCTGGAAGTGCGGGCGCAGGCCTCCACCCGCACGGTGAATATCATCGGCACCAAAAGCGATCTGGAAGCCATGGCCCGCAACCTGAGCCAGACCGTGCTGATCGAGTATACGCGCGATTTCTCCGCGCCCATTGAAAAGGGCGAGGTCATGGGCACCATGACCTATTATCCCACCGACGGCGGCAGTCCCGTGGTCTACGATCTGATCGCCGGGCGCACCATCCAGCGGCGGGATAACGCCCCCCTGACGCTGGAGGAGATCGAGGCCGAGGTGAAGGCCGATCCCAATCCGCTGCCGCCCCTGTCCGTGGAGCTGGCGCTGGTGGTGTTGACGCCCTTCGCCGTCATTTTCCTCATCATTCACCTCATCCGCCGGGCACTGCACAAGACCGGGCGGCATAAGAAGAGCCGGGTGCCCCGGCCTCGAAATCGGTACTTCCGTTAAGAAACTTGTAAAAACACAGGAGAGGGGGAGCGGACATGATCGCACAGGTCATCGTGGACGTGGTGCATACCAACGTAGACCGCCCCTTTTCCTATCTGATCCCCGAGGGCATGGAGGTGGAGCAGGGCAGCCGTGTCAGCGTGCCGCTGGGCAAGCGCCGGGTGGACGGCTTTGTGGTGTCCCTTTTGGAGGAAGACCAGCTGCCCGCCGACGTGCCGCTGCAAAAACTGCGGCCCATAGCGGCGGTGCTGGACGATTATCCCGCCCTGCTGCCCCAGCTTCTGACGCTGGCCCGTCAGCTGGCGGAGGAAAATCACTGCCCCCTGTCCGAAACTCTGCGGCTGATGCTGCCCGCCGCCATGCGCACCGGGCGCATTCAGCAAAAGAAGGAGCTTTGCGCCGTGCTCTGCCCCGGCGTGGACGCGGAGAAGGAGGCGGACGCGCTGCGGCGGGCGCCCAAGCGGGCCATGGTGCTGCGGCTTTTGAAGGACGGCCAGCCTCACGGGGTCGGCCAGCTGGCCCAGCTGGTGTCCAATCCCCGGGACGCGCTGAAAGCGCTGGGGGAGCAGGGACTGGTGACGCTGACCGAGAAGGAGGTCTTCCGGGCCCCGGATACGGAGCTGGAGCCGGCCCGCACGGTGGCCCCGCCCTTGACTGACGACCAGCGGGAGGCGCTGGACAGCATGATCCCCTCGCTGGAAAAGGGACAGGGCGCGTTCCTGCTCCATGGCGTGACCGGCAGCGGCAAGACAGAGGTCTACCTGGCCATGGTGCAGCGGACACTGGAAATAGGCAAGGGCGCGATTATTCTGGTGCCCGAGATCGCTTTGACCCCCCAGATGGTGCGCTGGTTCCACAGCCGCTTCGGCGAAAACACCGCCGTGCTTCACAGCCGCCTGACCGACGGCCAACGATATGATGAGTGGCGGCGCATCCGTTCGGGACAGGCCCGGGTCGTGGTGGGCGCGCGTTCCGCTATCTTCGCCCCGGTGGATAAACTGGGGTTGATCGTGATCGACGAGGAACACGAACAGACCTATCTGAGCGACAAACACCCCCGCTACGACGCGCGCCGGGTAGCGAAGCAGCGCTGCGAAAACGAGGGGGCCGCGCTGGTGCTGTCCAGCGCTACGCCCAGCATTCTTTCCTTTGCCATGGCCCGCCGGGGGGACTACACGCTGGTGGAAATGCCCCGCCGGGTGGGCGACCGACCGCTGCCGCAGGTCACGGTGGTGGATATGCGCAAGGAGCTGGAGGCGGGCAATCGCTCCATTTTCAGCGCGCTGCTCATCCAGAAGCTAAAGGAATGTCTGGATGGCGGCCATCAGGCCATGCTGTTTCTGAACCGCCGGGGCTACAACACCTTCGTCAGCTGCCGAAGCTGCGGCTATGTGGTCAAGTGCGAGCAGTGCGACCTGAGTATGACCCTGCACCGGGAAAGTCCGGACGATCCCGGCCAGCTGCGCTGCCACCTGTGCGGCGCGGTCAAGCCGCCGCCCACGGTGTGCCCGGAGTGCGGCAGCAAGTACATCCGCTACTTCGGCAGCGGCACCCAGCGGGTGGAGGAGGAGATGCACAGGCTCTTCCCGCAGGTCAGAACCGTCCGCATGGATATCGACACCACCCGGGGCCGGGACGCTCACGCCCGCCTGCTGGACGAGTTCGGCAAGGGCCGGGCGCAGGTGCTCATCGGCACCCAGATGATCGCCAAGGGGCTGGACTTTCCCAGAGTGACGCTGGTGGGCGTGGTGGCGGCGGACATGACGCTGAACCTGCCGGATTACCGCTCGGCGGAGCGGACGTTCCAGCTCATTACGCAGGTGGCGGGCCGGGCCGGACGGGCGCAGGAGCCCGGCGAGGTGATCGTGCAGAGCTACAAGCCGGACGATCCCTGCATTCAGGCGGCAGCGAAGCAGGACTACCGGGCCTTTTTCGAAATGGAGTTTTCCCGGCGGCGGGCGGGACTGTATCCGCCTTTTACCATGCTGTGCCGCCTGCTGGTGGAAAGTCCCGACGAGGCCGAGGCAAAAGATACGTCCGAGCGGCTGTACGATACCCTGCAGACCTATCTTCTGAGCCACCCAGTGCAGAAGAAAAAGACGCTGATGATCCGGGCGGACGAAGCACCGGTCAAGCGCATCCGGGGGCAGTACCGCTACCATGTGCTGCTCAAGCTGTTCGACCAGCCGGAAACCGCGCCGCTGCTCCGCCTGATGTCGGAGTTGACAGCCACCGGCACGGAACGCTGCCATATTTACGTTGAAGTGAACCCCGCCACCATGATGTAGCGGGCAGAGAGTAAGGAGAGATTTTCGATGGCGCTGAGGAAAATTGTGAAGATCGGGGACAACAAGCTGCGCAAAATTTGCAAGCCGGTGGAAAAATTCGACCGGCGTCTGAAAATTCTGCTGGAAGATATGGCGGACACCATGTACGACGCCAACGGCGTGGGTCTGGCCGCGCCCCAGGTGGGCATTCTGCGCCGGGCCGTGGTCATCGATGTGGGCGATGGGCTGGTGGAATTGGTGAACCCGGTCATCGTGGAGTCGGACGGCCAGCAGAGCGGCCCCGAGGGCTGCCTGAGCATCCCCGGTCGCAGCGGCGTTGTCACCCGGCCCAACCATGTGAAGGTGCAGGCTCAGGACGCGGACGGCAACGCCATTGAGCTGGAAGCCGAGGAGTTCTTCGCCCGGGCCGTGTGTCATGAGCTGGATCATCTGGACGGCGTTCTCTATGTGGATAAGATGGATCGCGAGATTTTGGAGGGCGACGAGGAATACGAGCCGGTGGACGGAGACGAAGAGGAGGACGGGGAATGAAAGTTGTTTTTATGGGAACGCCGGAGTTTTCCGTTCCTATTTTGCGCGCGCTGGTGGAAAACGGCTACGAGGTGGCCGGGGTCTTTACCCAGCCGGATAAACCCAAGGGCCGGGGCGGCAAGGTGCAGATGACCCCGGTGAAGGAATACGCCCTTTCGCAGAACATTCCCGTATTTCAGCCCTTGAAGATTCGCAAGGACGGTCTGGATGACCTGAAAAGCCTTGCGCCTGACTTGTGCGTCACCGCCGCCTTCGGGCAGATTCTTTCTCAGGAAGTGCTGGACGTGCCGAAGATCGGCACGGTGAACGTACATACCTCGCTGCTGCCCCGGCACCGGGGCGCGGCTCCCGTGCAGTGGACGGTATGGCAGGGCGAGACCGTCACCGGCGTGACCACCATGTTCACCGACGCGGGCATCGATACCGGCGATATTCTGCTGCAGCGGGAAACGCCCATCGGCCCGGAAGAGACCGCCGGAGAGCTGACCGAGCGGCTGTCCCATCTGGGGGGCGAACTGCTGATCGAAACTCTGCGCCGCATCGAGGCCGGCGACTGTCCCCGGCAGAAGCAGGACGAGAGCCGCATGACCTACGACCCCAAGATCACCAAGGAAATGGGCGAGATGGACTTTACGGAGACCACGGCCCAGTGCGTGAACCGGGTGCGGGCCATGAGCCCGTGGCCCTGCGGCTATGTGACCACCGAGAATGGCGCGCTGAAGATCTGGAAGGCCCGCGCCGCTCAGGGCAGCGGACAGCCCGGCACGGTGCTGTGCGCCGATCGGAAAAAGGGCCTGATCGTGGCCACCGGCGACGGGGCCGTTGAACTGTGCGAAATTCAGGCTCCCGGCGCAAAGCGGATGGAAGCTAAAGCTTACCTGCTGGGTCACACCATTCCCGAAGGACAGAAATTGAGTGAGGCAAAGCTATGAATGAGAACGAACGCCCCGCGTCCAACGCCGGGGAAAAACGAAGCGACCGCCGTCCTTCCGGCGGGCAGAACGGCCAAGGCCGCTCCTATGCCGGAAAATCCGCTGACCGCCGGACAGACCATCCGCAGGGCGGTTCCTTCCGAAAGGACGAGAAGCGCCCCTATGACGGCAAGACTGCCTCCGGCCCCCGGAAGTTTGACGGAGAACGCCGTCCCCAGACTTCCGGCAATCGCTCCTTTGAAAAAAAGACCGACCGGCCCTGTGGAAAGCCCGCCTCCGGAAAGCATTCCTTCGGCAGACCCTCCGGCAAACCGGCTTACGGCAACCGGCCCCGGAAGCCTGCCGCGCCCGTCCAGCCCAGCGCCCGCAAGCTGGCGCTGAAAGTGTTGCTGGATGTACACGAAAACGGTGCCTATGCTGCCTTGAGCCTGAATAAGACCCTGCCTCGTGATTTGAAGCCCGAGGAGCGCCGCCTGACCACGCAACTGGTGTACGGCACGCTGGAAAACGAAGTGAAGATCGATCATGCTTTGAACCAGCTGACCGAGTATCCCGCCCGGGACGCGGTCACTCGGGACGCGCTGCGGCTGGGCGTTTACCAGATCATGTTTTTGGAGCGGGTTCCGGACAGCGCCGCCGTGGACGAATCCGTGAAGCTGGTCAAGACGATGGGCATGGAAGCCTCCGCAGGCTTTGTGAACGCGGTGCTGCGCAATCTGATCCGCCAGAAGGACGAGCTCTCTTGGCCGGATGCGGAAAAAGACCCGGAGGAATGGCTTCATGTGGAAAGCTCCGCGCCCCTGTGGCTGGTGAAAAAGCTCATCGAGGCCTACGGCTTCGATACGGCGAAGCAGATGCTGACCTACCGGGAAGCCAGCCATCCCACCACCGTCCGGCCCAATCTGCTCAAGCTGGACGACCATGGTTTTGAAGACCTGCTCCGTAAAAAAAATCTGTCCTTCCGGGCAGGCGTGGCTCCCCATGCCTATCTGCTGGAGGGCGTGACCGAGCCGGGCTTTGACCCGGATTATCAGGCGGGCCTTTATTCCATTCAGGGTCAGAGCAGCATGCTGGCCGCCGAAGCGGTGCAGGCCCGGCCCGGCATGAAAATTCTGGACGCATGCGCGGCTCCCGGCGGCAAATCCGCTTATCTGTGCGAGACCATGCAGCTGACGGGCCGGGTCTACGCCTGGGAGCTGCACGAAAAGCGGGCCCTCCTGCTGGACGGCGTTCGCCGCCGTCTGGGACTGGACAATCTGCGCACCGCCGTGAAGGACGCCTGCGAGTACCGGCCCGATATGGAAAAAACGCTGGACGCAGTGCTGCTGGACGCGCCCTGTTCCGGCACGGGCGTGCTCAGTCAGAAGCCGGATATCAAGCTGCGCCTGAAGGAAAGCGACCTGCCCGCCATTGCAGAGACCCAGAAGAAGCTGCTGAATACGGTGTGCCGGTACGTCCGGCCCGGCGGTCTGCTGGTGTATTCCACCTGCTCTGTGCTGCCGGAGGAAAACAAGGCGCAGATCGAGGCCTTCCTGAAGGAGCATCCTGAATATACCACCGAACCCATGCCCCTGTCCTTCCCGGCAGAGCTGCGCCAGCAGCAGGACGCGCTGGGTCTGCAGCTGCTGGGCTTCCGGGATCAGGTGGAGGGCTTCTATATCGTCCGTCTGCGGAGGAACTACTGATGCCGGAAAAACGCATCCTGCTGGATATGACCCCCGGCGAGCTGGGAGCCTACTTCAAGGAGCTGGGTCAGCCCGCTTTCCGGGCCGGTCAGGTGTACAGCTGGCTGACCCGGGGCGTTCCCTTTTCGGAAATGAGCAATCTGCCTAAAACCCTGCGGGAGCAGCTGATGGAAACCTGCGACGATCTGCCCATGGAGCTGTACGGCGTGTTCCCTTCCCAAAAGGACGACACAGTGAAGTTTCTGTTCCGCTGCCGGGACGACAACTTGATCGAGGGCGTGCTGATGCACTACCATTACGGCTATTCGCTGTGCATCTCCACGCAGGTGGGGTGCAAAATGGGCTGCGCGTTCTGCGCCAGCACCCTGAACGGCTGCGTTCGGAGCCTTTCCAGCGGGGAAATGCTCTCGGAGGTGCTGCTGGCCAACCGCTATCTGGGCGAAAAAGGCCGGGTGGGCCATATCGTCCTCATGGGCAGCGGCGAGCCGCTGGATAATTACGACAACACCGTCCGCTTCCTGCGGGCGGTCAACGAGGAAAAAGGGCTGAATTTAAGCCTGCGCAACGTATCCGTCAGCACCTGCGGTCTGGCGGATCAGATTCGCCGGCTGGCGGAGGAAAATCTGGGCATTACCCTGAGCCTGTCCCTGCACGCCCCCAACGACGAAATTCGGCGGCAGATCATGCCCGTCGCCCGGCGCTGGCCCCTTGGCGAGGTCATGGCCGCCGTGCGGGAGTATGTGAAAAAAACGGGCCGCCGGGTGGTTTTTGAGTATGCGCTCATCGACCGGCTCAACAGCCGCCCGGAGCACGCCGTCGAACTGGCCGCGCTGCTTAGGGATCTGCAGTGCCATGTGAATCTGATCCCCCTGAACCACGTGGACGAGCGGGCGCTGCGCCCCGCGTCTCCGGAGGCGGTGCAGCGCTTCCTGCACACGCTGGAAAGCCGTCATATCTCCGCCACCGTGCGCCGGGAAATGGGCTCGGATATCGGCGGAGCCTGCGGCCAGCTCAGGCGGCGGGAACTGGAAGGAACATCAAAGGAGTAACACCATCATGCGGGTTTGCCACAGAACACATCAGGGTCTGGTACGGGCCAGCAATCAGGACAGCCTGCTGGCGGAGGGACGGCTTTACGGCGTTGCCGACGGCATGGGAGGCCACAAGGGCGGGGAGACCGCCAGCCGCGTGGCCGTGCAGGTAGTCAGGAACGCCCTCACCCGCAAGCGCCCGGAGGAGGACGCGCTGCGCATGGGGCTGGAAGCCGCCAACCGCCGCGTTTACGGCATGGCGGGCAGCGATGAAAACCTGACCGGCATGGGCACCACCATGACCCTTCTGTGGGAGGGCGAGCGGCGCATCCTCATCGGCCATGTGGGCGACAGCCGGGCCTACCGTCTCCGGGACGGCAAGCTCAGCCAGATCACGCAGGATCACAGCGTGGTCGGGGAGCTTCTGCGCAATCAGGTCATCACCCCCGAAATGGCGAAGAAGCATCCCTATCGAAACATCATCACCCGGGCCGTAGGCATCGACCCGGTGGTGGAGGTGGATGTGCTGTCCGAGGACAAGCAACTGGACGACCTGTGGCTGGTCTGCTCCGACGGCCTGTATAACATGGTGGACGACAAGGACATCGAAGAGATCCTGAATACCATGAACGAGGAGAAGGCCGCGGATCGTCTGCTGGAGCTGGCGCTGGAACACGGCGGCACGGACAATATCACCTTCGTGCTGGGCCGGGTGATGGAGGTGCAGGGCGAATGATGAAAGGCATGATCTTCGCCGAGCGCTACCAGCTGGAGGACTTTATCGGTCAGGGCGGCATGTCGCTGGTCTACCGGGCGGTGGATATCCGCACCGGCCACAGCGTGGCCGTCAAAATCCTGAAAAGCGAATACAATTCCGACAAGGAATTTCTGGAGCGCTTCCAGCGGGAGGCCCAGGCCGCCAGCCTGATGAGCCATCACAACATCGTCAACCTGCTGGACGTGGGCGTGGAGGGCGAATACCGCTATCTGGTGCTGGAATACGTCAGCGGAAGCACCCTGAAGGACGTGATCCGCCAGAAGGGACGGCTGAACACGACCACCGCCATCCAGATCACCGTGCGCATTTTAAGCGCGCTGCAGCACGCCCACGACAACGGCATCATCCACCGGGACATCAAGCCCCAGAACGTGCTGATCCATTCCGACGGCCACGTGAAGGTGGCGGACTTCGGCATTGCCCGCATGACCAACGCCTTCACCATCTCCAAGGGGGATACGGTGGTGGGCTCGGTGCACTATTCCTCGCCGGAGCAGGCCATGGGCGGCGTGGTGGAGGCCACCAGCGATATTTATTCCACCGGCGTGGTGATGTACGAGATGCTCACCGGCCGGGTGCCCTTCGTGGGCGATACCCCCGTTTCCGTGGCCATGCAGCACATCAACGACGCGCCGCCGCCTATTACCGACTACGCGCCGGAAACGCCGCCCGCCGTGGTGGCGGTGGTGATGAAGGCGCTGGCCAAGAACCCAAAGGATCGTTTCCAGAGCGCACGGGAAATGGCGGATGCGCTGCTGCAGGCCAAGGACGGCAAGCTGGATCCCGAAACGCTGCAGACGGGCTTTTCCCGGCTGCCTGCCGGGGCAGTGACTCCGGGCAGGCAGCAGCCGGTGCAGCCCCCGAAACGCCCTGCCGAGAACAAACCCTACCGGCCCGGCCCGGTTTCACAGGCCACGGGGCGGATGAAGAAGCACCGTTATTCCCGCCGGGGCATTCTTTTGACCGCCGCGGCCACCGTGGCGGTGCTGGCCGTGCTGACCTTCGGCATTCTGGCCATTTTCAACCGGGTGACCAACCGGGTCATCGCGCCGGATGTGGAGGGCTACCCGGCCGAGGAAGCCATGGCCATGGCCAGACGGGCCGGGCTGGGCTGGCAGCAGACCGAGCAGAACAGCGACCTCATCCCCGCCGGGGTGGTGATCTCCCAGCTGCCGGAGCCGGACACGGAAATGAGCCGGGGCGACAGCCTGCTGGCCACCGTCAGTCTGGGCCCCAGTCAGGATACCATCCCCGATTGCGTGGGGCAGCTGTATGACAATATTTCCAAGAATCTGCGCAAGCAGGGCTTCAGCATCGTGGTCATCCGATCGGTGTCCACGGAGCCGCTGGGCACCATCCTGCAGCAGAATCCCAAGGGCGGCGAAGCCTTTACCCCCGGGCAGGAGCTGGAGCTGTCCATTTCCGGCGGCAGTACGCTGGTGCCGGACGTGACCGCCCGCACCGAGGAAGAAGCGGCCAAGCTGCTGCGGGAAAACCAGCTTTCCGTCGGCGAGACCGTCTATGTGGAAGTGCTGGATGAAAGTCAGATCGGCATGGTCATGGCCCAGAACCCCGTCTCGGGTACGCTGGCGGTGCTGGACGCGCCGGTGGTGCTGACCGTCGCGACGCAGAGCAAGGGATATAAGGGTGAGATCAGCTTTACCATGGAAAAGGCCGATCAGGATCGCTCCATCCGGGTAACGCTGATGGAAAACGGGCAGGAGGTGGAGCAGTATTCCGCCGTATACCCTGCCGGGCAGAGCGGCAGCGTGATCACGCCCCTCAGCTCCGCCTACGGCGGCAGCGCGTCCTGCCGGGTCTATGTGGACGGGAAGCTCTATCTGGAGCAGTCCGTGACCATGGAATAGGAGGAAACAGTTTGATGGAACAGAGCGCCCGGGAGGGCGTGATCGTCAAGGGCGTGGGCGGCCTGTACTACGCCCGTCAGCCGGACGGAGAAGTGCACGTGCTCCGGGCCAAGGGAAAATTCCGCAAGCAGCACGTAACGCCCATGGTGGGGGATCGGATCTTGTTCACCCCGGCCAGCGGGGACGAGCATGGCTGGGTGGAGGAAATTCTGCCCCGGGACAGTGAACTGATCCGTCCGCCGGTGGCCAATATCCGCACGGTGCTGCTGGTGTTGGCTCCCCAGCCGGAGCCGGACTATTTGCTGATCGACACGCTGCTGGTGATGGCGGCCCGGCAGAGCATCCGCCCGGTGCTGGTAGCCAACAAATGCGACCTTTCGTCGGAGGTGTATGAAAGCCTTGTGCGGGAATACACCCCGCTGCAGGTTCCCATCCTCCGGGTCAGCGCCGAAACGGGCGAGGGGCTGGACGAACTGCGGGCCGTGATGCGGCAGGGTATCTGCTGTTTCGCCGGGCAGTCCGGCGTGGGAAAGAGCACGCTGCTCAGCGCCGCCACAGGGCTGGAACTGAAAACCGGCGAGATCAGCCGCAAGATCAGCCGGGGCCGCCACACCACCCGCCACGCGGAATTGATGTTTCAGGACGGCTATCAGGTGCTGGACACCCCCGGTTTCAGCCTGCTGGAACTGGAAATGGGCATGGAACCCATTCAGCTCAAGGATTATTACCCCGATTTCGCGCCCTATGAGGGGCAATGCCGTTTCTCCCCCTGCTATCACCTGAGCGAACCGGGCTGCGCCGTACTGGAAGCCGCCCGGGAAGGCAAGCTGGGCAGGGAACGGCTGGAACGCTACCATCTGCTGCTAAGCCGCGTAAAAGAAGCATGGAGGAATCGCTATGACTAAGATCGCCCCGTCCATTCTGGCCGCCGACCCCCTTCGGATGTTTGATGCCGTAAAGCTGGTGAAGGACACCGGCTGCGACGAGCTGCATTTTGACGTGATGGACGGCCATTTTGTGCCCAACATCAGCTTTGGCCCCAGCCTGCTTGCGGCCATTCATAAGGAGTTCGACCTGCCCTGCGACGTGCATCTGATGATTTCCGACCCGCTGAAATATGTGGAAAACTTCGCCAAATCCGGCGCGGGCACCATCACCATCCATCAGGAGGCCAATGATTTCCTGCCCTGCCTGCGGAAGCTGCGGGAGCTGGGCGTTCGGGTGGGCGCGTCGGTGAAGCCGGGCACCTCTGTCGAAACCTTGCGGGAGGCGCTGCCGCTGCTGGATCGGGTGCTTCTGATGACGGTGGAGCCGGGCTTCGGCGGGCAGAAGCTGATGCCGGACGTGCTGCCCAAGGCCGCCCAGCTGCGGGCTATGGGCTTTACCGGGGATATCGAGGCCGACGGCGGCATCAATGGGGACAACGCCCCCCAGCTGGCGCAGGTCGGCATTGACACGCTGGTGATGGGCACCGCCTTTTTCCGGGCGGAGGAGCCCGAAGCGCTGGTGCGCCGGGTGCATTCTCTCTGAAAAAATGGCAAGAATGAGAAGCGTCCCCTTTATAGCAGGAAAGGACGGTCTTCTCATGAAACCGACGAAATCCAATCAGCCCGGGGAAGCGCTGTTTACGCTCTATCCCCGGAAGAAAACCATGAAGCGCGGCCCCGTGCGTCACTGAGCCGCGCTGATTGAAATGGGAAAGGAATGAAACCGTTTTTTGAATTTTGACGAACTGCCGCTGCTTCCGCAGCTGTTGACCGCAGTTAAAGCCTGCGGCTATGAGACCCCCACCCCCATTCAGCGGGATACGATTCCCACCGTTCTTGCGGGCAAAGACGTGCTGGGCTGCGCCCAGACGGGCACCGGCAAGACCGCCGCCTTCGCCCTGCCGATTCTGCAGCGGCTTTATCAGGAGCGGCCCGCCGGGAAAACTCGGAATATTCGGGCGCTGATCCTGACCCCTACACGGGAGCTGGCCCTGCAGATTCAGGAAAACTTCGTGGCCTACGGCAAAGGGCTGCCGCTGCGCTCCTGCGTGATTTTCGGCGGCGTAGGCCAACAGCCGCAGGTGGAGCAGCTCAAGCGTGGCGTAGACATTCTGGTGGCTACGCCCGGACGGCTGAACGACCTGATCGGTCAGGGCTTTATCAGCCTTGCCAAAATTGAGATTTTTGTGCTGGACGAGGCTGATCGGATGTTGGACATGGGCTTCATCCACGATGTGAAAAAAGTCATCGCCCTTTTGCCGGAAAAGCGGCAGACCCTTTTCTTCTCCGCCACCATGCCCGCCGAGGTGGAAAAGCTGGCCATGAGCATCCTCAAAGACCCGGTCAGCGTGAAGGTAGACCCGGTCAGCAGCACCGTGGACACCATCGAGCAAAACCTGTATCTGGTGGATAAGGCCAACAAGAAGCACCTGCTGGCCGACCTTCTGCGCCGCCCGGAGGTGGAAAGCGCGCTGGTCTTTACCCGCACCAAGCACGGCGCGGACCGGGTGGTGCGGGAGCTGAGCCGGGAGGGCATTCAGGCCCGGGCCATCCATGGGGACAAGAGTCAGGGCGCCCGGCAGGAGGCCTTGGCCCAGTTCAAGCAGGGCAAGATCCACGTGCTCGTCGCCACCGACATCGCCGCCCGTGGTATCGACATTGCAGGCCTGTCTCACGTGTTTAATTACGATCTGCCCCATGAGCCGGAATCCTACGTCCACCGCATCGGCCGCACGGGCCGGGCGGGACACGAAGGCGTGGCCGTCAGCTTTTGCTGTATCGACGAAATGAAGGATCTCAAGGCCATCGAAAAGCTCATCGGCAAGCAGATCCCCCGGAAGGAAAGCCAGTGGCCCATGCAGGTCTTTACCGAAACGGTGAAGCAGCCGCCCCAGCCCCGGCCCTCCAAGCGGGAACGGATGGCGGCGGAAGCAAACCGTCCGTCCCAGCCCGCCAAACGGCCTGAAAAGGCGGAAAAGAAAGCAGCGCGGCCTGAGATGACGGAAAGAAAAACGCCGAAAGCCGCACGGCCTGAAAAGCCCCTCCGCCCCGAAAGAACGGCTGCCGAAAAGCCCGTTCGGGCGGCGAAAGCGCCCAGACAGCAGGAGCCCCAGCGCCCTGCACGGGAACCCAAGCCGGTTCGGGAGCCGAGACCCCTGCAAAAGGCTGAGCGTCAGCCGAAGGAAACGGCGTTTCGCGCCACCCTGCTGGAACGGCCTAACGCCCGGCCCGTCCGCCCGAAGGAGGGACCCATGTTTCTGGAAGCGCCTTTTCTGGACGACAAGCCCGCCCGGAAAGAGGAAGAAAAGCCGTCCATGACCTATCAGCAGTATATGCAGAAGCAGCGCGCCGCCTCCCGGATGCGGTTTTCCACCGGGGAAGACCGCCGCTGACGAAGTTGACAAAACGGAAACCTGACGTGCTGAAGAGGAAAAAGCCATGTACATTGCCGATCTGCACATTCATTCCAAATATTCCCGGGCCACCTCCTCCGACTGCGACGCGCCTCATCTGGACCTGTGGGCGCGCCGCAAGGGCATCGGGCTGGTAGGCACGGGGGACTTTACCCATCCCGTCTGGCGGTCGGAGCTCCGGGAAATGCTGGAGCCTGCCGGGGACGGCGTATATGCACTGCGGAAGGAGTTCGCCCTGCCGTCCGGCGTGGCCGGCGGGGGAGACCCCGTCCGCTTTGTGGTATCCGGGGAGATCAGCACCATCTACAAGAAGGATGGCAAGACCCGGAAGGTGCATCACGTCATCCTGCTGCCCGGGTTGGACGAGGCGGAGGAGCTGGCCCATCGGCTGGAAGCCGTGGGCAACCTGCACAGCGACGGACGGCCCATTCTGGGCATGGACAGCCGGGATCTTCTGCAGATGACCATGGACGCCTGCCCGGACGCGATCTTTATTCCGGCCCATATCTGGACGCCCCATTTTTCTGTGTTCGGGGAATTTTCCCAATTTTCCACGCTGGAGGAATGCTACGGCGACATGACCGGCTGCATTCACGCGCTGGAGACGGGGCTTTCTTCTGACCCGCCCATGAACCGCCGAGTGTCCCAATTGGACTCTTATCTGCTGGTATCCAATTCCGACGCGCATTCTCCGCAAAAGTTGGGCCGGGAAGCCAATCTGCTTTCCTGCGGCGCAACCTATGGAGAGCTGAAACACGCGCTGGAGACCGGCGAGGGTTTCGAGGGGACGATCGAGTTTTTCCCGGAGGAGGGCAAGTACCATCTGGACGGCCACCGGGCCTGCGGCTGCTGTCTGGAGCCGGAGGAAACCAACGCCCTGAACGGCCGCTGCCCGGTCTGCGGGCGAAAGCTGACCGTAGGCGTGTTGCATCGAGTGGACGAACTGGCCGACCGTCGGGAGCCGGGGCCGCTTTCCCGTCCCTTCGAAAGCCTGATGCCCCTGCCGGAGCTGCTGGCCAACTGTATGCAGACCGGCGCGTCCAGCAAGCGGGTGCAGGGAGCCTATCTGGAAATGCTCAAACGCTACGGCCCGGAGTTTACGATTCTGCGGGAGCTGCCGCTGGAGGCGGCGGAGCGGGACATGGGCCACGGCGTGGCCGAGGCCCTGCGCCGCCTGCGCACGGGGCAGGTTCACAAGCAGGCGGGCTATGACGGCGAATACGGCGTGATCACCGTGTTTGAACCCCACGAGCTGGAACTGCTGGAAGGTCAGACTTCCCTGCTGGAGCTGGCGGGCTTTGCCGCGCCCAAGGCGAAAAAACAGCCGGTAAAGGCCCGCGCCGCCGAAGCGGAGTCGGAAGAAATGGTGCAGAAACTGCCCTTGCGGATGAATCCGGAGCAGGAGGAAGCCATCCGGGCGGAGGACGAAATTATCGCCGTGGTGGCCGGGCCCGGAACGGGCAAGACCCGCACACTGGTGGAACGCATCGCCTATCTGGTGGAGCGGCGAAAGGTGCCGCCGAAGGAGATCACCGCCGTCACCTTTACCCATCAGGCGGCGGAGGAAATGCGCGCCCGGCTGAAGGAGCGGCTGGGGGCTGCGGCCAAGTCCATCACCATTGGCACGTTCCATGCCATTGCCCTGAACCTGTTGGAGAAAAAGCCCCTGTTCAGCCGGGAACAGGCCCTCGCCCTGATGGCGGAGCTGCTGGAAGAACGGGGCGAAAAGACCTCGCCCGCCGAAATGCTGCGGCTTTTGTCACAGGAGAAGAACGGCATGGAAGTTGTAGGTTTCCCCCATGGCCTGCGGGAAGCCTACGACGAACGGATGCACGAACTGGGCGCACGAGATCTGGACGACCTGCTGACGGAAGCACTGGCGCTGGACGTAAGCCGGAAGCCCTGCTTCCGCCACCTGCTGGTGGACGAATTTCAGGACATCAACCCCCTGCAGCACCGGCTGGTGGAGCACTGGCGGCAGGGCAGCCTGTTCGTCATCGGCGACCCAGATCAGTCCATTTACGGCTTCCGCGGGGCGGACGCGGACTGCTTCGACCGCCTGCGGGAACGTCACCCGGGGCTGCGTCTCATCCGTTTGAAGGAAAACTACCGCTCCGTGCCCTCGGTGCTGGAATCGGCCCTGTCCGTCATCGACCGAAATCCCGGCCCGCCCCGGCAGCTTCATGCCAATGTTACGGGCGGCGCGGCCGTTCGGCTGATGCAGGCGGACGATGCCTTTGCCGAGGGCGTGTTCATCACCAAGGAGATCGAGCGCATGGCGGGCGGCGTGGATATGCTGGAAGCCCATCACCAGAAGGAAGACCGGGCTGTTCATCGGGCTTTTTCGGAAATGGCGGTGCTGTGCCGTACTCACCGGCAGCTGGAGCAGATCGAGTACTGTCTGGAACACGACAGCATCCCCTGCGTGGTGTCGGGCCGGGAAAACTTTTGGGAGGACGGCAAGGTACGGGGCATGTTGGGCTTTTTCCGCTCCCTGCAGGAGCCTGAAAATTTTGCGGCGCTGAACGACGCTCTATCCCTTTTATGGAAGATTCCCGGGCCGCTGATCCAGCGGGCGGGGGAGGCCCTTCGGACGGCCAAAGAACCGGCCGCCCTTCGGGAAGAACTGGCGTCCTTTGAGGTGCTGGCCCCATGGCTGGACGCGGCGGACGAGCTTTGGCCCCAGCTGGCCAAGGCTAAGCCCCGAAAATTGCTGGAACGTCTCCGGGAGCTGTGCGGGCTGGAAAATTCCAAGCCGGTGTCCCGGCTGCTGAACGCCTCCGTGTTCCAGAATCGAATGGAGGAATTTTTGGAACGGACGCTGCTGGGCGCGGAGGGCGACCTGCAGCGCCGGGGCGAGGGAGCCGTTCAAAGCGGCGCGGTGCGTCTGATGACGCTGCACGCCTGCAAGGGCTTGGAGTTCCCGGTGGTCTTTCTGGCCGGAGTAAACGCGGGCGATCTGCCGTTGGAACGGGAGAAAAGCCCCACGGACGTGGAAGAAGAGCGGCGCCTGTTCTTCGTGGGCATGACCCGCGCCCGGGAGGAACTGATCGTCAGCTATGGCGGTCAGCCGTCGGCCTTCGTGGACGAGCTGCCGGAAAGCATTCATCCGCAGCCGGTTCGCACCCGGAAGCCTATGGTGAAGATGGAGCAGCTTAGCCTGTTCTGACAATGATTTTGAATGCAAAAGAGGGAAAAGCATGGTTTCGTTGTTGCTGGCGGTTATTTATCTCGCCTTTATCAGTTTGGGCCTGCCGGACGCGCTGCTGGGCTCCGCGTGGCCGGTGATGCAGGGGGCGCTGAACGCCCCCCTTTCCTTTGCCGGAGCGGTCTCCATGGTTATTTCCGGCGGAACGATTCTCTCCAGCCTGCTGTCCGACCGCATGACCCGAAAGCTGGGCGCGGGACTGGTGACGGCCCTGAGCGTTTTGATGACGGCTGCGGCGCTGCTCGGCTTTTCCCTGTGCAGCGCGCCGTGGATGCTGATCCTTTGGGCTGTTCCCTACGGTCTGGGGGCGGGCGCGGTGGACGCGGCGCTGAACAATTACGTGGCGTTGCACTATTCCTCCCGGCACATGAGCTGGCTGCACTGCATGTGGGGCGTCGGCGCCAGCATCAGCCCGTTTATTATGAGCCTGGCCCTGCAGCGAGGCTGGGGCTGGCAGATGGGCTACCGCTCGGTCTCCTACATTCAGCTGGCCCTGACGGCGCTGCTGTTTCTCAGTCTGCCCCTTTGGAAAAAGCGGACGAATGAGACGGCGGAAAGCAACGAATCCGTTGAACCGGCCAAACGTCAGAGCATCGGACAGCTGCTTCGGCTACCGGGCGTGCCGTTGATTTTGCTGACGTTTTTTGGCTACTGCGCCATGGAAAGCACGGCGGGGCTGTGGGCCAGCAGTTATCTTGTCAACGCCCGGGGCGTGGAGGCGGAAACTGCCGCCCGCTTTGCCAGCCTGTACTTTCTGGGCATTACCCTTGGCCGTTTTCTGAATGGATTTATTGCGGATCGTTTCGGCGACAAGACCATGATCCGCGCCGGGCTGGGGCTGGCGGCGGTCAGCATTCTGATCATCCTGCTGCCGTGGCAGCTCTGTCCGCTGATTGGTCTGGTGACGCTGGGCATTGGCAGCGCGCCGATCTATCCCTGCATCATTCATTCCACGCCAGAGTCCTTTGGCCGTGAAAATTCACAGGCGATCATCGGGGTGCAGATGGCCAGCGCGTACATCGGTTCGACGTTTATGCCGCCGCTGTTCGGCCTGATCGCCCAATACGGCAATATCGGGTTTTACCCGGTATATCTGATGATCTTTGCGGTTTTGATGATCGTTCTGTACGGGCTGTTTACGAAGGGGCAGGGAAAGAAGGCGTAAGGAAACTCGGTTCGGCGTCCGAAGGGGTGCGGGGGCGGAAAGCCGCCTGCCTGTGACGATGTACCCAGTATGGCTGTAAGAACCCCTTTTCCGGGGCCTGACGCGCCGACTGCGGCGCGGGAGAGGGACTCGCCGTCCCAAGGGGCGCTCACACTTTTCTTTCGCTGCCGAAAGAAAAGTGTGCAAAAGAAAGCCAGCGGCACGGCACTACGGGAAAAAGGCTTTTATTGCCCATTTTGACGGCGGGGCTCGCAATGTCGCGCGCAA
>ERZ827168.2038-NODE-2038-length-25023-cov-7.660726_pt1 | contig 25023 bp, 18 predicted proteins | sample MGYA00519868_ERZ827168 | MGnify/ENA primary metagenome ERZ827168 (study PRJEB31778, sample SAMEA3449271) | human gut metagenome | biome: human gut; feature: human-associated habitat; material: faeces | place: United Kingdom | collected 2010/2012 ...
CTTTTTGATACCATCAGCTATTTTGATTATGCGGAAAGCTACTACCACGGCTTCATGGCAGGGCTTTTAAAGAATGCGGGCAGATATGCTGTCTACTCCAACCGTGAGAGCGGAAACGGCAGACCTGACATCGTGATGCAGACGGCGAACATCCGCAAGGGCAGAGTGATTATTTTGGAACTTAAGATAGCGGGCAGCATCGCAGAGATGGAAGCAGCCTGCGACCGCGGACTTGCACAGATTGAAGAGCAGCGCTATGCAGAACCTTTTACAACGGAGGGTTACCCCGAAGTGAAGAAGTATGCGCTGAGCTTTTATAAGAAAGAGTGCATGGTGAAGAAAGCGGAATAACGGAGGGTAAAAGGAAGTTCACCCCAAAATCCTCCCAACTCCCCTAAAAATTTTCCCTCTTTACTTTTCCAATTCTTTCATGTAAAATGGTAAATGTAAACAAGCATAAAGATAAAGCAAAGGATACAGGAAAGGATATTGCAATGCGTGCGAAAATGATAAATAATTACAAAAATATAAATAATTGGCACGATTCTTGCAACCAACCAACCAACCAACCAACCAACCAACCAACCAACCAACCAACCAACCAACCTTTCCTATTTAAATAATAAGGTAGTTTTTGCGTGTGCAAAAATTACATCTAAAATAGAATACATCAGAAAATCAAGACTTCTTTTGTTTGGCACTTAGCAGAGCAGGAGAGGTCTTTTTGTATGCGTAAAATCGGACGCACAGGAACATAGAAAACTGCATAGGAGATTCTCACTAACGGAACGGGATGAGAGACCCGCTGTATCAGCAACCGTGGAGCGTACGGAAGGAAATCCAAAGCGACAAGCCGGGAGACGAGTGAGAATCGGATGTTAAAATCTCTGGGATAGTAGAAAAGGCATCGCGACGAGAACCGTCGGTAAGTGCGAAAGCAGGCTGCCCCAAGATTAAAAGAGGGCAGTTTTTTATTGTCATGAAACAGAAAACATTCTTTTCATCCTTTCAGGGCGGCGCGAAAGAAAGATAGAGCACGCCGCCCACAGGGGGCAAGAGAAATACAATTGATACGAAACCGAAACAGAAAATGAGGAATACAAAATGAACCAAAGGGAACTCAAAGAACGCATAAAAAACGACCCGAATCTGACGGGCGGTGAGAAAGCGAAAAAACTGCGGGAAGTCGCAGCACCGTACCGAAAACTTAGCGATGAAGAGCTTCTGCAGCTTGTCCGAGACTTCGTGGCAGAGAACAACCGTATGCCGGAACGCTGCGATTTGCTGTACGATACGGTATTAAAAGAACGCTTCGGGCCGTGGGGCAGAATGCTCGAAAAGGCAGGCGTGAAGGAAGTCGCACAGTCCTATCTTGACAGACGGCGCAGACGAAAGGAAAAGCGCGAGCGGCATAAGGAATACCGCAGGCAGATTCGTGAGCAGCAGGCGGCGGAAGCCGAGCGTGCTGCGGCAGAAAATGCCGAAACCGCCGAATATGCCGAGCCTGCCATGCAGGCAGGCACAGCAGAATAGCAAGACCACTACACAAGTAGAGTGTTTACATAGATAATCGCGAGACGCGCAGAGCAGGGCGAAAGCTCGTAAAGCGCACCGAAGCGAAATACAAAAAGAAAGGATACAAAGAATGAACAAAACACAAAACATTGTTTTCAAGAAAGCACTTGTCATGTTCATGGCGGTAATCATGGTGTTTACCTATATGCCGAGCATGGCATGGGCGGAGAGCATGGAAAAAAATCTCACGGATGAGACGCTTTCGCAAACTCCTGCACCGCAGGCAGCAGAGGGAGCGGTGACGATTCAGACACCGGATGGAACAGGGTTGAAGGAGTTTTCATTATCGGTAGAGCCGCTGGATAAAGAGAAAGCGCCAGTTAAATCAAACTTTACGTTTAATGTAGCTGGCAAGCTACAAGCAAAACCTCTTTTATATGAATACAACTATACCGTTCCGGCCGGGACAACGGAAGTAACTATTTCCCTGACATCTTCTGCTGGAGAGGGATTCTTTATGGAGGTGGAAAATGGCAAGTTATCAGTGTACGATTATGCCGGACTTGCTAAGAAACCAACAGAGACTATTCAGTCGATGACCGTGACGCTTACGGATGGAAAAGGCTCGTCACCATGTATTTTGCCGTATCTTCCGTCCGGTTCGACGAGCGGCAATCCTTGGATAGCAATGAATAATATGTTATACCAGTTCCACTTTGAAACAGCACCGGAGCCGGTAACAATTACGACACCAGATACAGAAGGTTTGACACAGTTCACGCTATCAGTAGAGCCGTTAAATAAAGATGCGATTCCTCTTACTAAAGGCTTTGTCGCTTCAGATAGGACGGTCGATAAGTTCTTATATGAGTACACCTATGAAGTTCCGGCAGGAACCAGCGAGGTAACGATTTCCTTCATTTCTTCAGATACGGATTCTGGATATTTTATAGAAGCGGAAGAAGGTACGTTAACACTGCAAAATATTTTGAATACAAAAAAACCGGAAACTACCATTGAAAAGACCACAGTAAAACTGGAAAATGGGATGGGTTCAACAAAGTATATCCTGCCATACTTACCGGCAAATACCGGCTTTGCTAACATGTATACGGCAGGTCGTGGGCATGCATACCAATTCCGCTTCGTGGAGGCTTCCGATGCAGTACAGATTAAAACCGACCTTCCGGAGCGAGTACAATATAACCAAAATGCTGCCGCGGAACCATTAAAGGTGGAGATTGAAAGACCGGAAGGCAGCAAGATTCAATATACATGGTATCAAGGTGCAACACCGGAAACTGTAACGACGGTAATTGATGGAGAAAATACAAACACATATACACCGGCAACCGATACGGCAGGCGTAATGTATTATCGCATGGTGGCAACTGTTACAGAAACAGGAAAGAACCCTGTTACTCTGATGAGTAAGATAGCCAAGATTGTAGTAAAAGACCCAAGTGTTACCTTCTCATTCGGAAATTGGAAAATTACTAAGCCTTATAAACTGGAAAAGCATCCGAGCAGCGATTTGATTTACACCGTGAAAATCCCCGTAGCTAATGGCGCTGCTGGCTATTATGATTCCAAGAACATCTACACTTTCCGTGGACAGCTCAGCGGCACCATTCCGGATGGCGTGAATATCGAAAAGGTGTGGAGCGGTTCGTCAGTCGACGACTTTGACTTAACAAAGGAAGGTGCACTGACAGTAGACTACGATACCAATACCTTTGTTCTTGACCTTACAAAGGCGGTAAACCCGGTGGTAGCTGATATGATAAAGAATAACAGCGAGGAATACTGGCATCTACTGGGGCGCTGTCTTTATCTGAAGACCAGCGACGGAAAGACATATACCATTGTAGCAGACAGCGAAAGTCTGGCAAGCAGGTGGAGCCCGTATCTGCCTTCCTCAGTGAACCTTTTGAAGGAAGATGGTACGACTCTGTCTGAACTTCAGGTGGAATTTCCTACAGATAGTGAAGCGACAACCTCTGTTCTTGAGAAAACGTTGACCTCTGAAACACCGGTTATTTTACGTGCACAGGTCTGCAATCGGGATGAGGGTGTCGAAGGATTCAAGCTGAAGACACTTACCCTGCCGGCGGCAAGCTGGAAGGAATCGCACTTGAGCTGGGTCGTAGTAAACGGACAGAAGCTTGACGGCAGCTTCCATGGCAAGACGGACACAGCAGATGGCCTCAGCCCGGCATTTACCCTGCAGCCGGGTTTAAATGTGGTAGAGGTATATACCAATACAAAGCCTTACTACTTCTCAAATGGGGACGGACGAGGTATCTATGCGACATGGAAAGGTAGCACATATACCTATGAATCCACAGGGACATCCTGCGTGATATATTTGATTGACTATCAGGGAACAGCAGCAGAAACTGTACCGCAGGCTGATCAGACGGATACTTCCCTGCAGGAAGTACAGGCGCTGCGTTTTGGACCGATGAACTCCTTCGTTACCGCGTGCCCGCTGAAGCAAACAGCAGAAGGCTATGAACTCATCGTTCCGGACAGCTTCAATACAAACCAGATGGAAGGTGAAGCGGGCAGGGGTAAGGTATATACGCATGCAGTGCTGCTTGCCGCGAAACCGAAAGTTCCCGGAGCGGTGGCAGTATTCTCCGGCATAGACGATCTTATCATTGGTGAATCCGCAGCCGACAGCGCATTTTTAGATATTGAGGCATTGTATGAGGCAAGGGACAAGTCCTTTACGATTACCGTAACAGCAGCAGACGGCAAGACGACAAAGACTTATCCGGTCAAGGTCATCTTTGGCTCCGATGTGACAAAGCCGGAAATTCGGATTGTAGGCAATCCAAAGACAGAGAAAATAATTTTTGATGAAGATACCCATATCTATTATTTTGACTACTTTAATCAAAAGGACCCGGCAAACTATTTGAACCTCTCACTTCCTGAGGGCATGACAGCCGTGATGAGTGGTGGGCCATATGCAGATGGGCAATCCTTCGTGAACGGAAATCAGATTGCGGTAATGGCAGCGTTAATACCGTCGTTCAATCTCTATCAATTGACCCTTACGGATGCCAATCAGACCGCAAGAAACTACTACTTTATTATCCACCGTACAGCGGGGGTAGAGGTTTCCCACCTCGGCCACTTCGCTTCCGCGGTTGCAGACGAAATGCCGCAGCCGGATGCGTTGACTTCTGAAAATTTAAGCCGGCTCGAAGTCCTCATCCTGCAGTATGAGGAGCTGGATGAAGAAAGCAAGGCTCTGCTTGAAAACGTACCTGAAGAAATGCCTGAACTTACTGGCGTTTTAGAAAAGTATCAAGTACTGGTAGCGGCAGGGTTAAAGCTGAAAGGAAGCGAAAACGCCGCAAACCTTTATGAGAAGATCTCAGCACTTCCGAAGGCTTCGGAAGTAACAGAGGCAAATGCTGCTCAGGTTAAGACAGATGTCGCAGCTATCCGCAAAGCTATGACTGAGGAGGATAAAGCCCTTCTTGGCTGGGCTGGCAGCTCGGTACTTGCAAAACTTGAAGCAGTCGAAAAAGCCGCAGGAGGTGGCACCGGCGGCGGAAATACCGGCGGAGGCGGCGGTGGCGGCGCCATCGGGACGATTCCATCTTCTGTAGATGTTATCACTGTAAAGGAGACAACCTCCGGCGAAGTAACAACCGTAACTAAGACGACGATTGATGGCGGCAAGGCGCAGCCTGCAAAGAACGAACAAGGAGAAGATGTCTCTAAGGTTCTTGCAAATGTTTCCAAAGAAATCGCAAAGGAACTTGCAAAACAGGCAGAAGCAAACAAATCAGACCTTGTTACCATTACCGTAAAATCCGGCGATGCAAGCTGGACGGACATTGCGATTCCAAAAGATAGCCTTGCTTCGATTGCAAAGGACAGTAAGGCAGATCTTCTTTTAAAGACAGACCGCACGCAGATGCGCTTTGCACAGGATGCACTTACCGCACTTACGGCAGCGACAGGCGATACCATTACCATCAGCATCAATGAAAAGGCAGCTCTTACTGACGCACAAAAATCGGCAGAGCCGGTAATCGGAAAAACAGGCAAGCTGTTTACTGTCAGCGCAAAAGCAGGAGACAAGCTTCTTACCGACTTAGGTGGAGCAAAGGCAGGCGTGAGCCTTCCGCTTTCCGATGCGCTGAAGGGAAAAGACATTCTTCTGGTTTCGATTGACGAAAACGGCATTTGCACTGTTTTACCGCACAACGTTGAAACGATTGGCAGCGATAGCTACCTTAGCTTTGAGACCGACCGTCTTGGCACATTTGTGGCGGTAGAAAAAGCAGACGCAGAAAAAGAGATTTCCGCGCAGAAACAGGCACGCGTAAAAGCACTTTTACAGGACGTAAAGCTTCAGGTAAAAACCACAAAGACAAGCAAGAAATCGGTAAAGGCTCAGGTAAGCGTAAAGAATAACAAGACAGCGATCAAGGAGCTGAAAGCGATGGGATATACCGTAAAATACCGTTTCTATCGCTCGACGAAGAAAGCTTCCGGCTACAAAGCTCTGAAAACAAAGAGCGTAAGTACCTTCACAAATACGAAGGGCGTAAAGGGCACGCGATACTACTACAAAGCCCGCGTGCTTGTTTATGACGGAAAGACGCTTGTTGCAAAGAGCGCGCTGAAGCAGTGCAGCTATGGCACGAGAATCTGGAACAAATAAGAGGTGTTACATGAACACACAGACAAATCTTTTCAAACAAACGCTCACTGTGCTTTTGGCATTTATCATGGTCTTTACCATGATGCCAAGCATGGTCTTTGCGGATAGCATACCGGAGTACGGCAAGGCGAAAACGCTGGTCTTTACCACGGATTTTGATGAGACTTCCGTACAATTTTACCCAAATGATGGCACTCAGCATATCATTGAAGCACGGGTTACCAAATATTATGATGAAGACGGCAAGCTGCAAGACTTGCCGCCAGAAACCACGGTAAACTATCAATGGTATCGAAACAAAAATGAATGGCCATCCTTAGCGCAGGTTGGCGGCGAGGCATGGAAGACGGTCATTGGTTTTAGCGAATACAGTAGGCCGGTGCAATATCATGTCATTGCGACCGCTGAGATTAACGGCGAAACCTATACCGCACGCAGCAAAACCTTGACGGCTAAAACCAGTTCGCAGTCACCGATACAGGCAGAGCTTACGGTAAGTAAGGCGGGGCTCTTAGGCACTACAGAGGACGGAACAGTAGCGGCACATCTTTCGGTGACCGTTGTAGACTTAGACGGTGACGGAAAATTCACTCTGGATGAAGCACTGAAAGCCGCACATAAGGCATACATGACGGAAGCGGACTATATAGCGGAGACCTCCGATGAGGGGTTTGTCATCCGTAAGTTTTGGGGCAGCGAGCTGCAGAGCCTCACTTTCTTTAAAAATGGCAAGCGTGTGAAAACCGGGGCAGACAAAACCTCGTTGCAAGCGGGCGATGAAATTTATGCTTCGCTAGATGCTGCTGCGGGCTACTGTAAATTTGACAGTGCCGAGATAAAGGTTGCACCGGGAGAGGAATTTACTCTGACTTTAATGGATGGAAATGAGAAAGTACTCAGTGATGTCCAAATCGGAACATGGAAGGAAGGTGCTTTCACTCCACTTACAGGAAAGATGACGGATGAAAACGGCGAGGTAAAACTTGTATTTACCGAGTTAGGAGAATATCTATTAACGGCGCAGGGCGATGCGGAAAACGCCCTGCTTCCGCCTGCCTGCCATGTCATCTGCGCGATGCCAAACGGTGACTGCGGACGAAATGGACAGGGCAATGCAAAGTATTTTTTAGACCTTGATACGCAGATTCTGACTATCAGCGGAAGCGGGGAGACAATGTCCGGAACTTCGCCGTGGCATAAATATGCAGACCGAGTAAAGGAAATTCGGATTGAAGAAGGCATCACTGCACTTTATATCGATTTCAGCGATTGCACGAATTTGGAGAAGGTAAGCTTTCCAAGTACTCTAACGCAGATTACAGATAAGGGCTTCTATAACTGCCAGAAGCTGACGGACATTTCCTTTGCCGAAGGCTGCGAGGCAGTGTTAGGCTCTGCAGCCTTTGCGAAATGTACCGCATTAACCGAAATTACGCTTCCGAAAGGAACGAAAAGTTTTGGAAGGGCGACCTTTGGCGGATGCACCGCTTTAAAGAAGGCAACGATAGGAGCGGTCAGCCTCGGCACCTTTGCCGGCTGCGATGCGCTGACAGAAGTTATCTATCAGGAGGGCGTAAAGAGCTTCGGAAATCAGACCTTCCGCGCGAGCAGTTATGCCTATGATGCCTATGGCGATTGTACTTCCCTTGAAACGGTGACAATCCCTGCGTCGCTGACCGAATGGGGCGAAACACCGTTTTCCGAAGAAACGCTTGCAAAGGTTACCTTCACAGGAGAAGGAAAAGCAAACTTTATTTTTGAAGAAAACAGCTCGGGTGCAGGCTACAGCGCAATCTATAACAAGGATAAAACCGCGCTGTATTATGTGAATCCTTCTGCAGTCGAGCTTACGATTCCGGCAACGGTTCGGGAGCTGAATGCGAGCATGTTTTCCGGGTTTACAAAGCTTCGGAAAGTGACCTTTGGCGAGGGAAGCAGGCTTACCGAAATTCCAGCAAAGTGTTTTTCGGGCTGTAGCGCGCTTACGGAAATTTCCCTGCCGCAGACGGTTATCGGCATTGGAAGCGAAGCCTTTTCAGGCTGCAGTGCGCTGAAAAAAATAGAACTTTCCGCTTCCTTAAAGACGATTGGCTACGCTGCCTTTTCCGGTTGCAAGGTGCTTGCAAACCCTGTGCTTCCGGAAGGACTTTTGGAAATCAGCGGAAGTGTGTTTGACGGCTGCGAAGCGATTACGAAGCTTACCTTGCCGCAGAGCCTGACCGGCCTTGGCATGCGCGCGTTTACAGGCACGGCGATTGAGGAGATCATCCTCCCGCCGAAGGTTACCACCTTGGAGCTGAATCAGTTTGCGAACTGTCACTCCATCAAGCATATTGAGGTGCAGGGGGAAGTGACCGAAATTCCAAGCGGAGCCTTCTTTCCTTGCAGCAGCCTTGAGAGCGTCATTCTTCCGAAATCGGTAAAGAAGATTCAGTATCAGGCGGGTGTTCAAAATGTTTACTTCAGTGAAAATGCAGTAATCTATTACGGCGGCACGAATGCAGACTGGAGAAGCGATGCAATGGATCCGTGGGGACGAAAGTGCCTGAGCACGGTTATCTGTAACTATGTGAAGCCGACAACCGAAGAAGGAAAATTAGAGGTTGCAGAGCCGCTGCCACAGGACATTGTCGTAGACGATGCAGCAGAGCTGACGGAGAAGGAACTCACTTTGAACCTGAAATATCCGGAAGGCACGACTGCAGAGAGCGGCGGCCGCATTACCGCAGACTGGTACTATACGGCAGGAACCCTGAACGGCTTAAAGGGGCTTTCGCTGGTGCCGGAAAGTGATTACCGTCTGGACGGTATGAAAGCGACGGTAAACCTTGCGGAGCAGGCAAAGGCAAAGCCGGGTACGTGGAGCTATCTTTGCGTCATCTTTAAAACGACTGCAAAAGGCGAGACTACCATGCTGGTAAGCGAGCCAATTCGCGTAAGGGTGCGTGACACTTCCTTTACCCTTGCAGGTGAAGGAACGAAAGAGGCTCCGTATGAAATTGAAACCCTCAAGCACCTTGAGCTCATTGCAGAGAGAACTGCAGGAGGTGAAACTTTTAAAGATACCTACTTTGTCCTCAAAAACGATGACATCGTTATTCAGGCAGGCTGGCAGCAAATTGGAAACTACCAGACGCCGTTTGAAGGAACCTTTGACGGAGATGGTCATACCATCACCTATGCAAAAGGCGCAAAATGCCTCTTCCGCAGGGTCGGAAGCGGCACGATTCGGAACCTGAAGGTGCAGGGCGCGTACATTGCCTCCGCAGGAATTGCATCAAGCATGGGCCCGGAGAAATCCGGCGGCAAAAATGCAAGTCTCATAAACTGCACGCTGCTTAGCGGTTCCAATACGCTTAGCTGCGGACTAATTGGAGGAAGCGGCGGGGTTAGCGCCATCGGCTGCGAGGTCGAGTCCGGCGTTAAAATCGGTGTTGATGAAAACGGACAGCCGGCAGCAAAAGGCATCCTCGGCTCCATTGTGGGAAGCGGCGCATTCAATTTAGTAAGCTGCAGGAGCGGCGCAGACCTTTACAGCAGCGGTAGCTATGTGGGCGGTCTTGCCGGCTACAAAGCCTATTCCATGCGTGACTGCACGATCAAGAACTCACAGTTTACCGGAAATATCTATGCAGACGGCGAATATATCGGCGGCATCTTAGGTGGCGGCTATGACGACCAGACTGCACCGAACACGCGCTGCGCGGTGATCGAAAACTGCTATGTAAATGCCAATATTACCGGCGCGCGTGCCGTTGGCGGCCTGTTTGGCGGCGAAGGCGGCTGCGACCAGTGCTATGATAATGGCATCGGCTATATCCGTAACAATGTGTTCTACGGCTCCCTGACCTTAAACGGTAAGACCGTTCCGGCAGGCTCGCCGCTGCAGTGCGTGCCGGCAGATAACATTAACGGCTCGAAAGGCGCTGTCGCAGGCTTCATGCGCTCCCTGAATCAATGTAATATCATTGAAAACAACTACTACTTCATCACAAACAGTGAGAGCGTAAAGGGAATCGGTGCAGTAGAGCATATCGATACGAGCAAGATTCGTCCGATGGGATTCAAAGAAGGCGCAAATGACGGCACGTTCTACTATGATTCCTCCAAGGACAATCTCAAAGACATCGGTGCATGGGTAGACCGTGAGGACGCACCGGACATAGAGTTCTTCGGCGTGTCAAAGAGCGGCATGAACCGTGACGACGATCCGCTTGGCGAGGATAAGGATAAACTTGCGAAGGCTTGTACGCAGGAAGAAATGACAAATGACTCAATCGTAGAACTGCTGAACGCGAATGCAAACAGCATGCACAACTGGGTGCAGGGTGAAAACTGCCCGGTGCTTTCCGATAAAGCAGTGCCATATAGGATGGAAGCAGGCGACACTTACAAGAACGAATACTTTGTCGGCGATACCTTCCGCAAAGAAGATCTTACAGGTATTACCTTCACCCTGACATGGAGCGACGGCTCCGTTACACATCCGGAGCTTTCAGAGGTTGAAATCAGCGGCTTTGATTCTTCCAAGCAGGCGATTGTGCACCTGACGGCAAGCTATCAAAATGTGACCTGCGACTTTACGGTAAAGATTAACAAGAAGAGCGGCACGGCAGTAAATCCGAAGAGCACGATTGATGTAAAGTTCACACTCAAAGGCGATAAAAGGCACGGAGAGGACGGGACAAGCCATACCCTGCAAAAAGGCGGTCTTACGACATGGATTTCAAGCAGAACCTATACGGTAGACCTTAATGCAACGGTTTGGGATTTCCTCAAAGAAGTTGAAAAACAGACAGCTTCCCCGAAAGTCCGCTTCAATGCTGAAGATTCGCCGTACGGAAAGTATATCTACTCTGTGAACTATGGCGAGGATTTTGAACTTGCAGAATTTGATAACGGAAATTTCTCCGGCTGGATGTATACCTTAAACGGCAAGCACCCGCTTCTGGCAGTTGATGAGCAGTTCTTAGAGGACGGCGATGCAATCGTATTCCACTACACGGACGACTACACGGTTGAGGAAGGCTCCGAAGCTTGGGATGACGCAGGCGGTATGGCAGGCGGCGTTATTGAAGCGGTAAGCGATGTCACAACCGACGCCAAGACGAAAACGACAACCGCACCAACCGAGGTCAAGGTAAGCGAAAAGACAAACGCAGATGGCACCAAGACCAAGGTTGCGGATGTCAAAGTTTCTGCTGACAATCAGAAGGAAATTCTGAAACAAGCAAAGGAAAAGAAATCAAATGAAATCATCTTGGTAGTTCCAAGCAAAGAAGTCGGCGACGCAGCAAAAGCAGATGTAACGCTCGATAAGAGCTTCATCGACTCCATCGTAAAAGACACCGACGCAAAGCTGACAATCAGAACACCGTTTGGCGATAAGACTTACACGCAGGAAGAGCTAAAAGCGATGTCCGACGCGGCGACAGGTTCAACTATAACTGTTGCAATCGAAAAGGCAGCAGAAGAGCCAGCCGATGACAGCGCGGCAAACATCGCAAAAGCGAAGTCCATCGTAAAAGAGCTGAAGCTCACAGCTCGCTCCAGCAAGACAGCGAAGAAGAACATCAAAGCAGTCCTGAAGAACGACGCGAAGGTTAAGACTTCCATCAAGGAACTGAAAGACCTCGGCTTCACTGTGAAGTACCGCTTCTACCGCTCAACGAAGAAGGCAGGATCGTATAAGTCCACCGTGACGAAGAAAACTGCTTCCTACACGAACACAAGCGGCAAGAAAGGAACGAAATATTTCTATAAAGTTCAGGTAAGAGTTTACGACGAAAACGGCAAACTTATTGCAAAAACAGCATTAAAACAATGTAAATACGCAAGCAGAACTTGGTCAAAAGCAAAATAACGAAGCTTTTTGAAAAACTTGTATGTATAAACGACGGTAATCCGCTCGGCAATGCGCTGGGCGGATTATTGTAATTTTTTTCAGAATACTGCTTGCATAAATATGCGAAAAATGATACAATATTTTTTGGAAAAACGAATACAAAAGACAATTTATGTTCTTCATTCGCGGTGCTTTGCAGAGCGATATTCTTTGCGGGCAGTTGGGTATGAAGCTAAGATGGAAGCAGGTGCGATTCCTGCGCGGTCCCGCCACTGTATTGATGGAGTTTTGCCAATGAAAACCACTGGATGAGATGTCTGGGAAGGTAGGTAAAGCGTTGAAGTCTGAGTCAGGAGACATGCATAGACTTGGTATTTTTTCCTATGTCGGTCGAACATAGTGAGATGAAACATACAAAGCACAGCAAAAACGGACTGTGGTCTTTTGGTGTTTTCCACACCATAGGGGCTGCAGTCCTTTTTAATTGATATAACCATAAATAAGCTGAGAAAAACAAGAGTATAACGAATCATAAAAAACAATCAGTGACTAAAGTAAGTAAAGTAAGTAAAGTAAGTTAGTTGTAGTAAGCAGAAGCATCCTTTTTAAAATAATTTTGTAATCGTATGCAGCCCCTTACAAAAGCAATTTTATAAGCAAAATGCCTTCCTAATAAAAGAACCGCGGGACATAAGTCTCTGCGGTTCAAAGTTTTTTTGAATAATTCTGTGTTTTTGTCTCCGAAGTCTATTCTTCATCAAAGTCGCAGTCACATTCGCAGCTTTCCCAGTCAAGAAGCTTTTTATATGTGCTGCAGCCGAAAATAATTCCGACGATTAACACCCCTGCAACTGCCACATTTCTTACAATTTTGGAAACATCTACATTAACCGTAACATCTACGCTGCCTCTTTCTTTTCTTCCCGGTACCATTGGTATACCTCCTTTGTCTTGTGTTTTATGATGTAATCATATCATAAAACCGCGGAATCCTCAAGTATCTTTTCGAGACGGAAATTAGGCGTGCGCAGGTATCTTCCCAGTCCGTAAAGGCTTTCCGGATCTCCCTGCGTGATATGCGCCATGCGCTGGTAGGAGTTGACCGAGAGCTTCAGCCCCAGACTTTTCAAAACCTCATCGGCATTTTTATCCTGCGGGTAAGCGCCGTAGGGCCATGCAAACATAAGTGGTGCCTTTCCTGCGGCCTGCTCGATTTTTTCCTGATTTTGTGTCAAATCCGCAGAGAGAATCGTGTGATAATCGGAAAGGGACTCTCCTTTTTTCTGGTCAGCGCCTTTGCGCCCGTCTGCTATTTGGTGCAGGTTGTAGGTGTGGTTTCCGAACTCGACGAGACCCGATTTTGCCATGACGGCGACCTCGCCCCATGACAGATTGCAGCTTGAAGGGACACGGTAAATATCATCGGATGAAATTTCCGAATCGGCACCGATAAGCGAAATGACTGCCTTCATGCCATACTTTTCGAGCAGCGGATAAGCATAGAGATAATTATTGCAGTAGCCGTCATCAAAGGTTAAAAGAATGGGTCTTTCGGGCAGTTTCGCGCCGTTTTCTGCGTAAGCGATGAGCTGCGAGGGCAGGACCGTGGTAAAACCGTTGTCTTTATACCATTTTAAATCACTTTCAAAGCGGCTTTGGCTTATGAAATATTCGCTTTCGCTTCTTCCATTTTCCGTAATCCCATGGTACATGATAATCGGTATTTCTACTGTTTCACGTTTATCTAAAAGAAGGCGGGAAGGCGCGGAGACGGTAAAACGGATGCTGCCGTCGGAAAAGACGGGGATTTTGCTTCCCATGCAGGAACTGATTCCGCAGACAATGCCGGAAGCCATCAAAAAAACAAGAAAGATGATAAGAAAAAAATCCGTTTTCTTCATAAGGACACTCCAATCTGAAAAGCCAGAGACTCTTCCGTAAACGATATTCGACAAAGATATAAATTATGCGGAAATCATATGGTTTTGTTAGAACAAACAAAAAAAGAGTGAAAAAAGCGTGAAATATTCTGAAAAACTATTGGCAATTCACAAAAATCACGCTATAATTAGGAGCGGAAAGGAGAGTGACAGAAATGCCAATCAGAATTAACGAACAAATGCCGGTGGTGCAGAAGCTGAACGAAGAGAATATCTTCGTTATGGCGGAGGATCGCGCGGCGAGTCAGGATATCAGACAGCTGAAAATCGCTGTTGTCAATATTATGCCGGAAAAGGAGTCTGCGGAGCTGCAGCTTTTAAGACTGCTTTCCAACTCACCGCTGCAGGTGGAAATTACCTTTATCCGCATGGATTCCCATGAGTACAAGAATTCGACGGATGTTTATCTCCAAAAATTCTATAAGTCCTATTCGGAAATCAAGCACGACTATTTCGACGGCATGATTATTACGGGCGCCCCGGTGGAAAAACTGGAGTTTGAGGATGTCGACTACTGGGACGAAATTACGGATATCATGGAGTGGAGCAAAAACCATGTAACCTCGGCGATGTTTATCTGCTGGGCGGCGCAGGCAGGACTTTACTACCATTACGGAATTGAGAAATATGATTTTGATAAGAAGCTTTCGGGAGTCTTTCGGCACGAACTGCTTTCGGACGATGAGGAAATTGTCAGAGGCTTCGACGATGTTTTCTATGTGCCGCATTCCAGACACACGGGCATTAAAACGGAAGAAATTCGCAAACATCCCGAATTGAAAATTATGGCGGAGTCAGACAAAGCAGGAGCTTTCCTGATTCTGGACAAAGAAAACAGCCGCATTTTCGTGACAGGGCATCCGGAATATGACCCGAACACGCTTTCAAACGAATACTTCAGGGACATCAAAAAAGACGCAGACACCTGCGTTCCGGAAAACTATTTCCCGGGTGACGACCCGAGCAAAACGCCGAAGGCAACTTGGAGAAGCTGCGCGAACCTGCTGTTTTCCAACTGGCTCAACTATTATGTTTACCAGATTACGCCTTACGACTTGTATAAGGACAAAATTTGAATATTCTGAACAGAAAACGAAGATATATAGGAGGAAATGAAAATGACAGATATTAGAGATTCAAGAAACTGGAGCTTTGAAACAAAGCAGTTACATATCGGACAGGAACAGGCAGACCCGGTAACGGACGCAAGAGCGGTTCCAATCTATGCAAGCACATCCTATGTGTTCCATAATGCACAGCATGCGGCAGACCGTTTCAGCCTGAAGGACGCAGGCAATATCTACGGAAGACTCACAAATCCGACGCAGGACATTTTCGAGCAGAGAATCGCGGCATTGGAAGGCGGCACAGCCGCTTTAGCAACCGCATCCGGTGCAGCAGCCATCAATTATACAATCGGCGCGCTCGCACGCAGCGGCGAACATATCGTAGCTTCCAAGACCATCTACGGCGGAACTTACAACCTTTTGGCGCACACACTTCCGCTTTCCTCAGGCATTACGGCAACTTTCGTTGATCCGGAAGAAGAAGGCGCATTCGAGGCTGCTATTCAGGAAAACACGAAAGCAATCTTCATCGAAACCCTCGGCAACCCGAATTCCAATATCATCGACATCGAGGCGGTTGCAGAGGTTGCGCATAAGCACGGCATTCCGCTGGTCATCGACTCGACCTTCGCGACACCTTATCTGATTCGTCCGATTGAACACGGCGCAGATATTGTCGTACATTCTGCAACCAAATTCATCGGCGGCCACGGAACTGCGATTGGCGGCGTGATTGTAGACGGCGGTACTTTTGACTGGAAGGCTTCCGGAAAGTATCCTTGGATTTCCGACCCGAATCCGAGCTATCACGGCGTTTCGTTTGCTGAGGCGGCAGGCCCGGCAGCATTCGCAACCTATATCAGAGCGATTCTGTTGAGAGATACTGGCGCGACACTTTCCCCGTTCCATGCTTTCATCTTCCTGCAGGGACTGGAAACGCTTTCTCTCAGAGTAAAACAGCATGTGTCGAATGCTCTTAAAATCGTGGAATATCTGAACAACCATCCGCAGGTTGAGGCGGTTCACCATCCGTCCCTTCCTAACGACCCGAGCCACGCGCTCTATGAAAGATATTTCCCAAGCGGTGCAGGCTCCATCTGTACCTTTGATATTAAGGGCAGCGCAGCCGACGCGCAAAAATTCATCGACAATCTGCCAATCTTCTCGCTCCTTGCGAATGTTGCAGATGTAAAGTCACTGGTAATTCACCCGGCAAGCACGACGCACGCACAGCTTACACCGGAAGAGCTGGCTGAGCAGGGAATCAAGGAAACGACAATCCGTCTTTCCATCGGCATCGAAGATGCAGACGACCTGATTGCGGCACTTGATACCGCCTTCGAAGCGATTAAATAGATGATAGACTTCCAAGCGGAATTTTAGTATAATAATTGTGGATTTATTTACCGCGTAAATTGCATGGAAGGAATTAAAATAAAACACATGAAAGCAGCATTTCACACGCTCGGCTGCAAAGTCAACCAGTACGAAACGGAGGCCATGAAGGAGCAGTTTGCGTCCCGCGGCTATGAAATCGTAGGGGAAGAGGAAGCAGCCGATGTATACATTATAAATACCTGCACGGTCACGAACCTTGCAGACCGCAAATCGCGCCAGTATATCCGGCGCATGAAAAAGCAGTGCCCACAGGCAGTGGTTGCCGTAACGGGATGCTACGCGCAGGTAAGGCCCGAAGAGCTTGAGGCTCTGCCGGAGGTCAACATTGTGGCGGGCACGGGCGAAAAAAACAACATCGTGGATTATGTGGAAGAGTATTTTACAAACCACACGAAGCAGAAACACATTTTGGAATACGATGCACTCACATCCTACCACGACAAGGGAATCATAACATCCATGGACTCGCGCACGCGCGCTTACGTCAAGATTCAGGAAGGGTGTAATCGGTTCTGCTCCTACTGCCTGATTCCGTTCGCACGGGGAGCCGTCAGAAGCCGCAATCCCGAAGAGATCATAGAAGAAGTGCAGGCTTTGATTGACAAGGGCTTTCGCGAGGTCGTTCTGACGGGAATCAACACGGCACTTTACGGCACGGAGGAAAACTTCCCGTATCCGCTTACGGACGAAGAAAAAGCGCTCGGCATGCACGGAATCGAAATCATCATCAGCCGGATTAACGCCTTGAACGGGGAATTCCGCATCAGGCTCAGCTCTCTCGAGCCGACGGTAGTCAATGCCGAATATGTGAAGAGGCTCATGCGCTATGAAAAGCTCTGCCCGCATCTGCATCTTTCGATTCAGAGCGGAAGCGACAGCGTGCTTGCGGCGATGAACCGCCATTACAGCAGGCAGGACTATCTGGACATTGTACGCGTATTGAAAGACTGCGACGCGCATTACGGCGTGACAACCGATATTATCTGCGGATTTCCGGGAGAAACGGAAGAGGACTTTGAAGACAGCCTTCGCATGACCGAAGAAGCCGACTTCCTCAAAGTCCACGCATTCCGCTATTCCAAACGGGAAGGCACGGCAGCATACGAGATGAAGAATCAGATTGACGGCGAGACGAAAAATAAACGCGTAAACCGCCTGATGGAAAGGGCAGAAGAGGTAACGCGGAGATTCTTTGCAAGTTCGGCAGGCGAAGTGCGGACGGTTCTCTTCGAGCAGGAAGGAAGTCTAATCAGCGGCTACACCGAAAATTACATCAAGGTGTACGCGGACGGCGGCGAGGAACATTTAAACAGTTTTCAAAAAGTTAAGCTTTTAGAACCATATAAAGACGGTATGAAAGGAGAAATATTATAATGGCAGATTGTGTATTTTGTATGATCGCGAATCATGAGATTCCGTCAACCATCGTTTACGAGGACGATAAGATTATTGCGTTTAAAGACTTAGACCCGCAGGGCCCGGTACATGTGCTGGTTATTCCGAAAAAGCACATCGCATGTCTGGACGATGTTAAGCCGGAAGATCACGAGCTGATGGGACACATTATGTGCAAAATCGGTGAGATTGCGAAGAGCCAGGGCCTCGAAAACGGCTACAGAGTTGTAAGCAACAACGGCGACGACGCTTTCCAGACGGTAAAGCACATTCACTTCCACATTATCGGCGGCAAACCGATGGGCTGGCCACCGTTCCCGGTACAGGAGTAGAATATACGCAGGGCAGATAGCAAAATGATACAGCTCTATTTACAGCTTCTCGATACGCAGACCGAACAGGAAAAATTTGAACGGCTTTATTATCAGTACAAAAAGCTGATGTACTGGATTGCAAATCACATTCTGGGTGACAGCCATCTTGCGGAAGACGCCGTGCACGAAGCATTTCTGAAGATAATAAAAAATTTTCATAAAATCGGAGAAATTAATTGTCCCCGAACGAAGAATTTCGTGGTTATTATAGTTAGGAACGTTGCGCGCAGCATTCTCGAGAAAGAAAACCGCGGGCCTAAGACGCAGAGTTTTACGGAAGACTTCGCAGGAAGCGACATGGCGGAATCTTTGGATTCCTATTGGGAAAATTTCTCATCGGGATTTGATGAAACCTCGGATGAAGTTCTGCGAAAAGAAATCATCAGAACCGTGGACAGTCTGCCGGACTGGGCGGCGGATGTTTTGACGCTGTCGGCAATCTATGGGTGCAGCACAGCGGAAATCGCAGCGATTGGGGGAATCTCCACGGAAGCGGCAAAAAAACGATTGCAGCGTGCGCGCGTTTTGTTTCAAAACAAGATGAAAGAGGGCGAGACGAAATGAACGGTGCAGAATTTCAGAGTGTTTTAGCAGAAGCCTTGGAACGAAGATATGCATCCATACCGGATCCCGAAGAACTGTCCTTTGATTATGAGTTTTCACCGCAGTTTGAGCGGAAGATGAAGCGCATGATTCGTCGGTTTGACTACATACAGGGCAAAGAACAGCGAGCGGAGCGGAAAGAAACCAATTTCCGCTTCCGAAAGGTGGCTGTATTTGCCCTTGTTTTAGTGCTCTTAATGGCATTGGCGGCGTGCGCGGTACACTATATTATTATCTGGAACGAAGAAAACAACGAAAAACAAGGCACGCTGGATGTGACATTTGAACTTGAAAATCCTAACACTGAGGATTTGTTTACTTTCAAGGAGCCTGTTGTGCCTGACAGCTACACGCGGGAAGTGACATTCCGTGATGGAGATATTCAGGATATTGAATATACTGATGAAAAGAACGGAAAAACAATTCTCTATCACCAAACAGGAATATCAGAATCTATAGGCCTTAGTATAGGTAATGAAGATGAGAGCTTCACGCAGATAGAAATAAATGGGTTTAAAGGCTATGCGGAAACCGAAGGAGAGACACCGTTTATTATATGGAGTGATGGGATTTCATTATATACCATTTCCTCTAATATTTCGTTCGATGAACTTTTCGTGATTGCCGAAAGCATACAGTGAAATGTACTGAAAAAAATACAAAAAATATTTTAAATTTCTTGTCCCCAAATCACCTTTTCAGCGGTTTTAGTGTATAGAAGAGAAACTTCTGATACTGAAACGGGAGGAGGTGAATATTTCCGCAGCTATAACTGGAAAAGCCGGAAAAACAACAAAGGTTACAATCCATCTGTATTTACAGCAGTATAAAAACGGAAAATGGACGGATTACGATGATTGGCTGGAATCAAAAAACGGAACCAGCTTAACGGTCAGCAAAACAGTTACTGTGCCTACAGGTTATAAATACCGTGCAAAGACATCCTGCTATGCGTATGCGGGAAATAACTGTGAACATGTGGTAAAGTATAGTGGAGAAGAAGAATGAAAAAGAAGATTATAGTTTTCGTTATGTGTTTAGTATTGATACTCACAGGCAGTATGCCTGCGGCTGCAAGTGTTGTGGAAAATGAAAATAGTATAATGAGAATTGGGGAACGCAGTGAAATTCCGATTACAATTATCAAACAGATTGATGGCAGTGCATGTGGGCTCGCTTGCATGCAAATGGCATTGAAATCATTCGGCTATAATCGAACTCAGGCGCAAATGCGAGAGGAGGGCTATGGCGTAAATAATGGGACATACCCCTATGAAATAAAAGAATATATGAATTTAGTTTTAGGGAGCAATACTTATAACACAAAAGATTTATCAACAACAGGGGGGCTGGGAGGTCGAACATTTTGGGAAGAAATAGTCAGAAGCATAAAAGACGATAAACCGGTTTTCTGTCAATTGGATACATCATTTTTGCCGATATATCATGGTGAAAGTGATATGCATTGGATACTTGCAAATGGGTACCTCATCCAAACAGGAAGTACAGTTCAATATGCGGTTATTTATTCGGATCCTACAAGAAAAGATGCGTACCGAGGCAAATTTACGGTAAGTCCTGAAACTTTAGAGTCTGCAATAAGGGGGCATTCTTCATGGATTGTATCAAAAAAATAGCGAAAGAAAGTATATTTCTGAGGTGGATATTTATTATACTCGCCTGCCTGCTTTGTATACTACTTTTTTCAGGCTGTGACAATGAAAAAGGTCAATACACGCAGATGGATATCAATTTAGCGCTTACTGAAAACGAAGATGCGATGACTGTTTATGCAGATGAAAGGGAAATTATATATATTGTCAGAGAAAGAATCAACCAAGAAATAGTTGGAAAAACAGATATTAATCATTCGCGTATTGTTGTGTATGATTATGTTGCAAACGAAATTACACAAGAACTACAAGTAAATGATTATAAAGTGAACGCTATTTCTTGTGTAACTCCATATCAAAATGGGATAATATACATAAATTATGCATATGCAGAAGATGAAATACCAGGGTCAAAGCAGTGGACAATCAAATACTACGATGGTCGCAAAACGCATCTGCTAAAAGAGGGGAAGACGCTTGATTCATTTGCAACAGTACCAATGCTTGCAGCCGTTGGAGATACACCAATCATTGCTTATCAGTTGTCAGAAAACGGAGAGAGTACTTTTGTAATTGAAAAAGTACTGAATTCAGGACTTGTAAAAATATGGAAAAGTTGTGAATACGTGCAAACGGATGATTACATACAAACCAATGGAAAAGAGTATTGTATCATGACTCACAAGGAAGGAAATGATTATGCTTCTCTTGTTGTCGGAAATGAATCAAAAGTTGAGTTTGTATATGACTTGGAAAATGTAATCAATTCCTTTGCAATTACGAAAGAACATATTGTCTGTTCTTTGGGAGATTTTGGTCAGGGAAAACTTCTCACCATGTCGATAGAATCCAAAGAAAAAAAAGAAGAAGAAGTAATTTTACAATTTTTCAGATTTGCGGGTAGCGATGATAATTGCGTACTGTGCGTTGACTCAGCTTTTACACCGTATCTTATCAATGCAAAAACATGTAAAGCCGAGATGATAAATATACCGAAAAGCATTGGAGAAGCTCAGAGATCTGTAAGATTCTTTCACATAAAAGGGCGAAAGTATATAGCTTGGTTCTACACCCATGATGAGCAAAAGTTTTATGGGTTAAGCACATAAAGGAAGCGAATCAGCAGTACGATTCTTGATAATGACTACTTTAATCAACTATCATAGGCTTTAGCAAGGAGGCTGCGATGTAAGTGCGCGGTGCCGCCTCAGCACAATCATAACCACCGGCTGAGCCGGTGATTATGATTGTGAGAAAAAGATTTTTATAAAAAGAAAAATTTTTGTTGCACTTTGCAAGTTTTGTCGTCTTTATTTATAGAAGGGGAAAACATCCGGCATAAAGCCGTGAGGAGGTAAGAAAATGAAAACGAACAAAATCATTATTTCTGTTATAGCTGTGATACTTCTGATAGCGGCGGGCGGAATTTACTTAAAATTTTCCTTAGGTGAAAATCTTCGCAGTATGGGGTTTCCTTCGCTTAATACTGTGCCGGCTGGATTTTCTTTCGTGAACGAAAAAGCTATAGATACAGGGGATTGGTGCGAGGTAAGCTATGAAAATGACGGCGGAAATTTCTTGTCCTTGGACTGCTATGAATTAGGGACTTTTGATGCTGCGTTTCTTCAAAATTATGCGGAATCCTCAACGAAAATAAGCATAGGCGATAAAGCCGCGATGTTTTATCAAAATTTAGCCGGTAATGATGATAAGATTCAGATCCTTGCATGGGAAGACGATGAAAACAATACGCTGTGCCTGCTGAGCGGAAATGTTTCCATAGATGAAATGGTTCAGGCAGCAGGAAGTATCAAATATGATATGAAAAAAAGCGTAACAAAATCTAAAGACAACAAAATTACATCTTCAACGCAAGAAAGAGGCATGATTGAAGCTGCGGCACTTAAAGACTATTCAGATATCCTGAAAAGAACAACGAAACCGCTCTTTGACAAATATATGGAAAATGATAAAGCAATCGTAGAGTTTGACTTAGAATCCTTTTATAAGTCTTTTGAATTTCATATAGCAGACGATTTGCTCGTGGAAGTTTTCGACTACGACTATTTTATGAAAGCTAAGAATGATGTTATTCTTGCCGGAGGGATGCAGCGAGGTGATGATGGAAATATCAGGGGGTTTACAGGAGCTTTTGGGCAGATTGCGGCGGTAAGCAGGGGCGGACAACTCATAAAAGCAGTGCCTGTTTTAGGCTTAGATGTGCAACTTGAAGCAGAGAGCACAGATGAAGAGGCTTCGCAACAAATAAAAGAAAAAGTTCTTGCGAGCATAAAATCGCCGGCTTATTTTATAAGAGATGCATTGTATAACTAGAGAGGTGAAGAATGATGGAAAAAGTTAAAAGAAAAATATCGGAGAAAAAAATAATGTTGTTCATACTAATCGCTTCGATTGCAGCGGTAGCAATCTATTTGATTTTTTTAATACCGCATTCAACGACGACAGAATTTTTTCAAAGTGATATAAGAGATGAAGCAATTACAACTTATCCGCTGTCCCGCGAGGAATATATTATAGAATCTGCGAAGTTGATTTTAATAATAAACATCCCGAATGTTTTAATTCTCATAAAGCACTTTAGCCGATTTCTTGCGGAAAAGTTAAGCTGGATGGGAAAATGATGCAGATGTACAAGGGAAAGATATTCTGAGCTTAAAAAGTGTGCGAAGTTGGGAAAATTCTTAACTTCGCACCATTAACTCAAAAATGATACTGTATTTGCATGCGGTGCGGATATTCTCTGCTTATTGGAAAAGTATACGCCGTATTTGCTGATATGCAATGAGGACGGCATGAAAACTTTTGTTGCACTTTGCAGGTTTTGCCGTCTTTATTTATAGAAGGGGAAAAGGAGGGGATTATTTTGGAAAACACGAAATGGAAAACCCACAAAATAGGAAGCATCCTACTTGCAGAAGCTGCCTTGTTTTCGCTGCTGGGCATCTATGTATATGCGTTTCTTTATTGGCCGTGCAGCATTACAGGCGATGCGCCGAATATGGGCGTGAGCCTTTCGGCAGCACTTCCGACTTTCTGGATTGGCTTTGCGGTAATGCTTTGTACTTGGATGGCTTTTCAGGCATACTTTATTCGACAGTGTGTCCGCAAATAGGGCTTTCATTCTGCCGAAGAGGGGAAGAGGTTTATAGGAAATAATGGAAAAACACAAAAGAAAAATATCAGAGAAAAAATTTGAAGAGGGGGAGGCTTCAATATGAAATGTCCGTACTGCAATAACGATATGATTCCGGGATATGTCCAGAACGGCAGGAGACTGGTTTGGGATACCGAAAAACTTGACGGTGCATACCTGCCTTTTACCGAGAAAGGCAGATTTGTAACAAAGGGTTTTTTCAAGAACACGGAAATGGAATCCTATCTTTGTGAAAACTGTAATATCTTATTGTCACTTTTGGAAGAATGACGAATATGGGGCTTACGACTTGGGGCGGATTGGGAGTGTCGCCGGTGGTCTTGGGGTGGCAGTCATGACCTTGGGTCGACTGGTATGACCTTGGGATGTCTGGAAAAATTAGGCAATTCCTACCAAGTGCCTCAAAAAGACCCCTGTTTCGTGTATTTTAGCCAGTTTTACACCGCGTTGAGCCTGTTTCACGCCGGCTTTGTACTGTGATTTTACCCCTTGCAAAAATGTAAGGTTTTGGGAGGCTGGAATTTCAACGTTTCACGGGGATAGCTTTTCGACACTTTTTTACAGTGCGATTTTTTCGCCCATGCAGGTCCCTAGAGACACGAAGTGCCCCTTCATAGAAGCCCTCTTCGTGTAAACGCTATCTTTGACCCCGCGGCGCGGTGCTGTGTAAACGCTATCTTTGGCCTCGCACCCATGAACCCAAGCACCCAAGCACCGTCCTTGGTCATCTAGACACCCTGCGCCGCCCGGCTCAAGAAAAAAGCGTCCTTGAATCGCAGGATTCAAAGACGCAGTTTTTTTCGGTTATTTTTTCAGAAATTCCTGGACGAGCTGCTTAACCTGGTTTCCGTCAGCGAGACCCTTGACTTTCGCCATGACAGGGCCCATGAGTTTTCCCATGTTCTGCATGCCGCCTTCAATACCTAACTCAGCAGCGGTTCCTTTGATGATTTCACGAATCTTTTCGTCGGAAAGCTGTTCCGGCAGGTACCTTTTCAGTATTTCAATCTCTGATTTATAGGAATCGATTAAATCGGTTCTTCCGGCTTTTTCAAAATCAGCGAGGGCATCTTTTCTCATTTTAACCTGTTTTGATAAAATTGCTGCAATGCCGTCATCATCCAACTCTTCGCGGTGGTCAACTTCGTATTGCTTGATTGCCGCACGCGCAAAACTGATTGTATTCTTGGCAACTTCATCGTGAGCCTTCATAGCTTCTTTGAAGTCTGCCATCAACTTTTCTTTTATTGCCATTTTTATTCACCTCTATTCGTGAAGCCTTGACTAAGCTGCCTGCTCAGGCAAGAAATGACTTGTGAAGGTATTAGTATTTCTTAGCCTTTTTTCTAGCGGCTTCAGATTTTTTCTTTCTCTTTACGCTTGGTTTTTCGTAATGTTCTCTTTTTCT
>ERZ827168.2039-NODE-2039-length-25018-cov-18.268638_pt1 | contig 25018 bp, 22 predicted proteins | sample MGYA00519868_ERZ827168 | MGnify/ENA primary metagenome ERZ827168 (study PRJEB31778, sample SAMEA3449271) | human gut metagenome | biome: human gut; feature: human-associated habitat; material: faeces | place: United Kingdom | collected 2010/2012 ...
GCCTGCTGCGCACCATCGTCAAAAAGGTGGTCTGGGACGGCAAAAATGCCTATGTTTACCTCTTTGCGGAGGATGGAGAGGCGGATTTGCCGCCCGTAGGGCAACTTATGTGTCCGTCAGGAGAGGATAGCGAATGAGATCCTCATGTACTTTCGCTCCCAGCGGAAGCTCCAGGGCGAGGTCTCCCTCAACGAGGCCCTGGACACCGGCCCGGACGGCGACGCCCTGTGCCTCAGTGACGTGGTGGGTGAGGAGGACACCATGCTGGACCAACTGCAGGACAAGGAGAACCGCCTGCTGATTCGCCGTCTGGTGTCGGAGCTGCTGACGCCCCGGGAGGCCGACATCATCCGCCGCCGCTACGGTTTGGACGGCCGCGTGCCCCAGACCCAGCGTCAGGTGGCCGCCGCCTACCATATCTCCCGCTCCTACGTATCCCGCCGGAACTAATGTAAGTGATGCCCGGAAAGCCTTGAAAATCAAGGGTTTTCCGGGCATCGGGCATGTTAGGGTAGCGCCGCCGCTATTGTAAGCGGTGGCAAAAAATTAAGGTAAGCGGCCATTCATCAAATGTTTGAGATACTTGCCCTACTGACATTAGATATCAACTTGAGACCAAAAGAGAACAATTTATCGTTCAAAGTCGTAATACAAATATTGTAGAGCATTATCAACTGTGATTTCTTCATTCTTTCGATTTTCTAACTTTTCATCCATAATCAATACTGACAACTTATGATTTGTAATTGCATCATATATCGAATCATTATATGGCGAAATTGAAATATGTGTAATTACCTCCGAGAAAAGAGTATCTACATAAGAATGTAGATTAATCACAAGTCCTTGATTTAACCGATTATTTGAGTTGGCATCATGGATAATATAATTGCGAGCACGATAAATTCGATGTAAATGCCATGTAACGCGTTGAGTATGTGCTTTTATTAAGGATTTAATTTCTTTGCTATTTTGTAGTGAATCAGATAAAGTACAAACACGATACCGCAAGAGCGGATAAGTTTCTGTACTTGCAAATAGACAATCGCGATCTGGTTGTGTAAACTTAAATGCTAAGAACGCAAATGTGTGTTCTAAATCATTTGAACCAAAACCATTATTTGCGATGTGGTTATTGAAAAAATCTATATCCCATCGAATAATATCCGTCATACAGGTTTGAACAAGTTTTTGAATATGGGTACTCTTTAGATATGGAATAGTATAAGAAATGACATTACCTATCTTGCTACGATCTTTTTTATCCTCGTTTCCTTTATCTATTTGTTTCTCATCTGTATCATTATCCTTATCAACTATAGATTCGAGAATAGACCAGAGTGATAGCAGTGAATCACTTGTATTTTCGGATAATATTGCTGAATTGTGAATTCTTGTAATTCCTGAAAAACTTGATAAATTTTCGAGATTTTTAAAGAGAACTTTTATGAGTGATTCTGCATTTTTTGTTGAGGATTCACGAGATAATGTAGAAACACGATTTTTTAGGAGTTTTTTGGGGGAAATAGTTGTGATTTGATTTTGCGCATCAATAACTTGTCCGTAAGTACGCATTTGATTTGGGTCATGTCTAAAGAATGCATAGGAATTAGCAACACATGAAGAAATTGCATCTGCAATTTCAAATGCCGAGTACATATCATAGCTCTTTATGCACTCAAACTTGAGAATGGTCTTTTGACGCTTGGTCTTGACTCCAATTGGAACAGAAGTTGGATCAACAATGGAGACATTTAAATCTGAAACCTCCATCTTTTCGTACAAAGGCAACAGTGAGGATATATCTTTAGAATATCCTATGAATACGTCGTAACTTTTTTCAGAAAAATCAAATCGGGAAAAAAAGTCATCAAGACTTTCGAGCGAGGAAACTTCCTTGTGGAAGAACACTTCATGAAGCATTTGAAACACATAGTTTTCGTTATAGCCGCAGTCTAAAAGTTCTCTCACAAATGCAGAGGCCTTTACATCAATTTCGCATTTTTGTTTATTTTCATTGATTAGATGTTTAAGGCTTTCAACGATATGGTTATAGTAGGTCTTATTACTTAGTTTCCGCCCAATATATTGCACATTTTCAAATTGCGTTTTTATGTCCCACGATTTATGGCTTTTGATAAATCGGGAAGAGAATTCTTCCGTTAATATATTCTTGGCAATATCATCATGGTCAAGTCTACCAGATAATTCTTCTATAATATGCTCTAAATTCTTTTTATTTACGGTACCAGCTCTAACATCACTATACACGCTACAATACTCGGCAGCTAAACCCCGTAATGATAAGGAAGGATAGCGATATGTGTCTGTTGTATGGTGAAAAAGAAGTTCGTCTAATCGCTGTGCAAAAAATAAAAGGCAATTCAAAGAAGAGTCATATTTCCACTTTGTAATGTTGTTTTGTCGCATATTAACCTCCTACTACTAAAAAGTAGTTCCTACCATTAATTCCAGCCTAATAAACCAATTTATATGCCCAATGTCCATTTCTGCTGTATTTCACGAGTTTTCTCTCGGCTGTCAATCCTGCAAGAACCCGATTTGCCGTTGCGGCCGAAACGCCGCACAGCGCACGGACATCTGCGTTCATAATAAACTCATGCGTTTCCAGGAACTTCTCAATCTGCCTCCAGCGAACCGTCGCCTTATCCATCGCTCCATCGCTCATTTCATCACTCGTATTAATGGCATCCATGAGCGATGCTTTGATAGCTGAGAGCATGAACTCGATAAACACCGTAGACTCTCCTGCATTGTTGGAGGCATTGATGGCCTCGTAATACTCCTGCTGGCGGTCATGGATGATAGACTCCACCGGCAGCCAAGCAAAGGCAGGATTCCACTTGGAAAGCAGCAGCGTATGCCACAGGCGTCCGACGCGGCCATTTCCATTGGCAAAGGGGTGGATCAACTCAAACTCATAATGGAACACGCAGCTGCGGATCAGCATATGCACATCGCTGTTCTTGACCCAATCTAGCAGTTCCATGACTAAATTGGGAACATACTGCGGCAGCGTGCCAAAATGTAGGACATGCCCTTCCTGGTCAACGACGCCGACGGGCTTGGAGCGGAACACCCCGGACTCATCCACCAGCCCCCGGGTCATGATGCCGTGAGCGGTCAGCAGGTCATCCACAGAGTAGGGGTCAAGCTCCTCCAATCGCTCATAGATCTCATAGGCATTTTTAACCTCGGCAATATCTTTGGGCGGAGCCAGAACCTGCTTGCCGTTCAGAACTGCGGTGACCTGTTCTAAACTCAAAGTGTTCTGTTCAATGGCCAGAGAGCCGTGGATCGTCCGGATACGGTTTGTCCGCCGTAAAGTTGGGTTCGCAGACAGCTGATTGGTGGAAGTCAGCTTGCCCACCAGTTCGGCGATTTCCGCAATCTCATGGATCATCGTATTTGTAATTTCAAAAGGAGGTTTCTTATTCCTCATAGAAACACCTCATGCAAAAGATTCATTCGACCGTATTATACCACACATCGCTCAGTTCATCAATCATTTTTGGTGACATGATTGAGTGATGGAGCGTATTGCTTATATAAAAATGAGCCCTGAGAGGCAACTCTCCGGGCCGTTTCAATTTAGATGGTTATTCTTCAATTCGAACCCATGCACAGATATCCCAAACTGATTTCGAGTCAAGCCGTTCATGCCCACTCGCATAAATCTGTAGAAAATAGATTTGCTGTGGCTCAAACGAGAATTGCAGGCCTCCTTTATGTAAAATGAAAGCAAAAACGGGAGGCGCTGATATGGTCGCAGGGCACATGACAAAGAAAAATGGGTATTGGTACTTGATTCTTATGGTGAGGGATGAGACGGGCCGGTTAAAGCAGAAGTGGATTTCAACCCACCTTCGGGTGGAGGGAAATAAAAAGAAAGCAGAAGCAATGCTCCTTGCCGCTCGACGGGAATATACGAATTTCGCCGAAATACAAAAGCGCAGCAGCGATGTTCTCGTCAGCCACTACCTCACGACCTGGGTCAAGAGTTGTCGTGGAAAAGTTTCATTTGGCACCTACGAAGAATACCAGAACTGCATTAATAACAGAATTGCCCCTTACTTCAAAGAACGGAATATTTTGCTTTTAGATCTGAAACCGGCAGATATTCTGGATTACTACAATTCGCTATATGCCAAAGGCCTTACGGGAAATACAGTCTTGCACTATCATGTGCTTCTCCGCAAGGCCTTGAAGGAGGCAAGCATGCGGGGTTTCATTCAGAATGACCCGACAGACTTTATTCCACGACCTAAAAAGGAGCAGTCTGCTGCGGATTGCTATTCTCCGGAGGAATGCAGAAAATTACTCAATGCGCTTCATGATGATCCACTTGAACTTCCCATTACGTTGGCCGTTCTGTATGGACTGCGGCGCAGCGAAGTTTTGGGGCTGCGATGGGGTGCTATTGATTATGAGCGAGCCACAATTACCATTTCACATTCCGTAACATCGACCGCAGTTAATGGGAAGCGGCAGCTGATCGCGAAGGACAAATTAAAGCGCAAGTCCAGCTTTCGAACATTGCCGCTTATGCCACAGGTTGCAGCTATGCTCCAGAATGCCGCGATCCAGCGTTATGGGACACAGCCTCCGCCTAATGAGGAATACATCTGTGTGAATGGGACGGGGCAGTTGTTTACACCCGACTATCTATCTGAGCATTTCAAAACAATTCTCGCAAAGAACAACTTGCGCAGGATTCGATTTCATGATTTGCGGCATAGCTGTGCCAATTTGCTGATCTCTGCCCGTGTGCCGCTGATAGAGGTACAGCAGTGGTTGGGGCACAGCAGCCTGTCAACTACGGCGGATTTATATTCGCATCTGGAGTATGCCGCCAAGGAGCAAAATGCTCGCGTCATCTCGCAGATGTTACTTTGACAAAAGAAAGGAGAACACCATGGCGTTTGATATCATGAATCTTTTCGAAGAAACGGAAAACGTAATTACAGAATTGGACGAAGGGAACGAGCTGGCTGCGGTGGATTTTGCCAACCGTATTTCATCTATGTCGCCCTCGTGTTCGGCAACCAAAAGCTATGCAGTCTACCAGGACGATGCCGTCATAAGATACGCCCAATGGTTTATAGCCTGTAACAAGGAACTCGGGATTGACCGTTGCATAGACGGCCTGCACCAATATGCCAGTAGATTCTGGTATGCGGATACACCGATACTCACGGAAGAAGGCGTGGCAACGGCGGTTCAGATGGTGGACGCCCTGTTTTCCTATTCTCAAAAAGTACTGGACAAGCATCCGGTCGACATTTTACTGATTGATGCCCAACACGAGTGCTTGAATGGCGAAACCTTTGCTATGTTTACAGCGGGAGGAATGCAGAGTTGCATCTGTATGTACCGAATGCAAAGTGAGGAGGTAAACCCTATCCATGTACTGCTGCACGAATTGGGTCATTTGCTCCACATCAAGGCGACCGGGACACTGACTGATGTTCCTGACTCTTTCAAGGAACATTTGCTGGGACTGGGCATAGATTGCAGGAAGCTGACCACAGCGCAGCTTCGGGAACTGTTTGCAGATACATTTATGCTGGCTGTTGTTTGCAGACAGCCTGAATTAGGAATGCCGAAACCGGGATTTTCAGAAAGAGTACTTATGGCTTGTTATACATACATTCGCTCACTTTTGACAGCATAAAATAATTCGACAAACTGCGCTCTACAATAGCAATAGAATAATGCGGAAAGGAGTATTGCGTATGGAATTGATTGCTTCACTCTTCTGTCATATTTCCGAAAGTATACCTGAAGCGGAGATACAGCGGGAACTGCAAAGACAACATGATATACTTGCTCAGAATGCAGCGAGCTCCGGTCGGACAATTGAGCATTGCTTTTTCCATGTGGGCGAGTTCAACTTGGAAGATCCGGATCAGGTCTTGCTTCGTTTTTTGCAACGCGCGCAGACCGATGATCTTGGGCTTGTTCTTGTAGAAAGCAAGGATTTATTTCCCTTGTCGCAGCAAGCACATATACCATGCATGGAGGTGTGCTTTGTACGGGAGGGTGTGCAAGAAATCCTTGGAAATAAAGATGTCCAAGTGGCTGAAGAAGACCTCCGGCCAAAGAATGTATATATGTACTGGGGCTTTTAGTTGAAATTTGTCGGAAACTATGCCACAATAGGAATACCTTTCCAGAGAGGATGTGTATGTTGTGGACGCAGTTTCCCATTATCTGAATAGTATCCTCGCACCCAGGCTGCGCGGCTATGGTGTTTCGGAACACTTTCTGCTACGTACCATTGGTATCATTCATACACAGATGACCTCTCTTCTGCGCCATTGGGATGATCGGGTTTTCAAAAATACCGTTTTACTGCTTGGCCTGGAAGAAGGCAGCTTTTATGAACCTCGGGCAAAAATCGATATTCGCTGTTTTGTGGTCGTCGCCATTCGAAACAGTCCCATTGAAACGATCCAGAGTGACGCCTATGGAGAGGCCGGACTGAGTAAATCGCTACCCAGCAAAGATGTGAAGGAAATTACATCGGAGGCCATTCGCTATTTCAGTAAGCAGGATTTTGCTGAAATGTGCAGACAGGCAAAGCTTAGCGCAAGACAGGATTTGTATCAGGAACTCGCAAATGAGTACCCTGTCGCATGGGCTGCGCTGAAGTACCTTGCCGCAACGAACAGCAAGACCGTTGATTATCCGACAGTATCCGTTTCCGAACCTTATTTTCTGGAAGGCGTAGATAAAGAGACAGAGATTACTGCAACGTCTGGTGAGATGAAAACAGGAATTTACGATGGCTATTCTCCCGAAATAGAGCCGCCGCTTATGGCTTTTCTAAAAATGCTTTCCGCCGACTCCAATGGCGCGTTGATCGTTGATTCGTTGAAGTCCGTTACGAGAAACATTACCAAGTTACTCAGTATCCTTGAGTTTCTTCTTACGCGAGACCTTATATTTGCATCAACAAACTACTACATGGAGAACGGACATGTCGAACGTCGTATGAAACCTTTGCGTGCAGGCCATAGTACGAATGACATGCTGCGCAACGTCTCTAATACGAGTGGTCTGGGCTATAAGCACAAGGCAGCATTAAGCCAGTATGCCAAGCAAGCTAAATCAACTGAATAAATGTTGTGAACCCGTACCTAACCCGGTACGGGTTCTTTTTTGTTCGGCAGCCGCAAGTTGGCTGCCGTTTCTTCATAGTATCAATACAGGAGGTGTCTCATGAAAAATAAGCAAATAATCGTTCGTTGTACGTATTCCGATACGGACCAGATGCTGGCAGAACTCATCCAAGAGTCCTTTCGGTTCTTTCTTCAAAAAGAGCTTTTTGCCCTGGCTATTCGCCAGCCGATGTAGTATTGTTGTGACGATGAATGGTCGCTTATTTCGGGAGGACAGTTTATGTACTTAGAGATAAGCAACCCCATGGATTACCATGTGGCATTATACATCAGACTATCAAAGGAGGACGAAAACGAAGGGCCGTCAGAAAGCGTCAACAATCAGAAATCCCTCTTGGATGATTTTGTGAAGAAGCATCGGCTGTCGGTCTACGACACTTACATCGATGATGGTTGGTCTGGAACTAACTTTGACCGCCCGGATTTTCAACGGATGATCGGCGACATCGAAGCCAAGAAGGTCAACATGGTCATCACCAAAGACTTGTCCCGTCTGGGCCGTGACTATATCATGACCGGCCACTACATGGAGCGGTACTTCCCGGAAAAGCGGGTGCGGTACATCTCACTACTGGACGGTATCGACACTGGTGTGGAATCCAGTGCCAACGACATCACCCCGTTCCGTGCCATCATGAATGACATGTACGCCAAGGACATTTCCAAGAAGATCAAATCTGTAAAGCGGGATAAGCAGCGTAAGGGACAATTTATCGGCGGCAAACCGGTCTATGGTTATAAGATGCATCCCACAGAGAAGAACAAAATCGTCATTGACGAGGAAGTAGCGCCCATAGTGCGGCGCATCTTCCACATGGCGTTGGAAGGTATGAGCTGCAGGCAAATCGCCACACAGTTAAACGAAGAGGGTGTACCCACTCCGGCAACCTATGCAGGACTGCCTGTGGCAAACCCAGGTCCCTACACCGGTCTGTGGAGCAGTGAACGCATCTCAGATATGCTTCAAAATGAGACTTACATCGGAAACATGGTTCAAGGACGAACGGTGAAGATCAGCTACAAGTCCAAGAAGTGCCTGAAGCAGGACCGTGAAAACTGGGTCGTGGTGGAAGGAACGCACGAGCCGTTGATTGATCGGGAAACCTTCCAAAAAGTACGCATGTTGGTCAACAGCCGCAAGCACACCAGAAGCCGAACCTATGACTTTCTGCTCAAAGGCATGATCTTCTGCCATGAGTGTGGTTACCCGCTGGCGGTGCTCAATCGCAAAAATGCTGCCGGAGAGGATGTGCTGTACTTTGTCTGCCGGACTTATCAGCGCTTCACCAAAGCCGGTGTCTGTTCGTGCCACAGCATCAAGGAAAAGACTGTGACGGACGCCGTTGTCGCCAAGATACAGGAGGTCTGCGAGGCCTATTTGGATCCGAGTCAGCTGCAGCCAATTGCCATTACTGCTGTGGAAGAAGTGCGCAAAGCAGAGAGTCACGATAGCGAGATTCAATCCCTGCACAGCAAGATCGACGGCCTGACTGCCAATCTGGATAAGATGTACATGGATCGGCTGACTGGCCTCCTTGCTGAGTCGGATTTTGAACGGATTTATCAGCGCATCAAGATGGAGCGCAACTCACTTGAGGAAAAGCTGAAGGACTTGGAAGTGCAAAAAGAAAGCCCGGTCAGCACCGAAGACCGAGCCAGAGAGTTGGTGCAAAGGTTCATCACATCGGCTTATGCCAGTCGTGAACTGCTGGTGAGCCTGATTGAGCGAGTGGAATTAACGGAAGACAAGCAAATCATCGTCAAATTCCGCTTCCGTGAACTGGAAGCAATTTCTTAGGGCAAATCGTTTACAATAGGCGAGTCGCTACGTCTCCCGCCTGGAAAAGAAAGCCCTTCTCAAGCTGGAAACTGCCCTCCGCAGCCATATCTAACGGTTTCTTGCCACCTTCGCACCACCTCGTATAAGAATTTTCTCTTCTAACGAGAATTTTTATGCTCTTCGCCATATTGTCTTTCTCCGTCCGGCTTGTTATACTTATTTTATATTACAAATTACCCGGAGGACCTTCACCCTATGAGAAATTTCAAATGCTCCATCGCCGATATGCGCAAGCGCGTCTTTGCCGAGGTGGCCAAGTTGGCCTACGAGGGCGGCGATTACCGGCGTATGGAGCAGCTGCCCTATGAGATCGTACCAGGAGAGGTGGGCAACCACCGCGATTCCATCTTTTTGGAGCGCGCCATCGTGGGTGAGCGTATCCGCCTTGCCATGGGCCTGCCCCTGCGCTCCGTGGCGGAGCATTCCGTTCTGTCCGAAGGCGTGCAGGAAAGCGCTATCGCCGAGAAATACTACGACCCTCCTTTGGTCAACATCATCAAGTACGCCTGCAACGCCTGCACCCCCACCCACTACCAGATCACCGATGCCTGCCAGGGCTGCCTGGCCCGCCACTGTCAAAACGCCTGCCCCAAGAGCGCCATCGACATAGACCGTACCGGCCGGGCCTGCATCGACCAGAGCAAGTGCATCAAGTGCGGCAAGTGCCGGGACGCCTGCTCCTATCACGCCATCATCAAGTTCACCCGGCCCTGTCAGGAGGCCTGCGGCATGAACGCCATCACCAGCGACGAGTATGGCCGGGCCTGCATCGACCAGGACAAATGCGTCAGCTGCGGTATGTGCCTGGTGAACTGCCCCTTCGGCGCGATCGTAGATAAGGGCCAGCTGTTCCAGCTCATCCACGCCCTGCGGCAGGGTGACAAGGTGGTGGCCGTCATCGCCCCGGCGTTTTGGGGACAGTTCGGCGACAGCGTCACACCCGGTCAGATCAAGGCCGCCATGCAGCAGCTGGGGTTCGCCTCGTTGGAGGAGGTGGCCATCGGCGCAGACCTGTGCGCCGTGGAGGAGGCGGAGGAATTCCTCCGGGTCGTCCCCGAAAAGCAGCCCTTTATGGCCACCTCCTGCTGCCCCGCCTGGTCGGTGATGGCCAAAAAGGAGTTCCCCGGCTTCGCACCCTATATCTCTATGACCATGACGCCCATGGTCCTCACCGCCCGCCTGCAGAAGCAGAAAGACCCTGACTGCCGCATAGCCTTTATCGGCCCCTGCGCCGCCAAAAAGCTGGAGGCCAGCCGCCGCAGCGTCCGCAGCGATGTAGACTTCGTCATCACCTTTGAAGAGCTGCGGGGTATGTTCGAGGCCAAGGCCATCGACTTCTCCCAGATCCCCGACCTGCCCTCCCACTACGAGGCCTCCGCCCCCGGCGTGGGCTTCGCCGCCGGCGGCGGCGTGGCCAAGGCCGTGGAGGACGTTATCCACCGTCTCCACCCGGAGATAGAGGTCAAGACCGTGGCCGCTGAGGGCCTGAACGAGTGCCGTCAGATGCTCCGCATCGCCCGTACCGGCAAGTATGCCGGCTACCTGCTGGAGGGCATGGCCTGCCCCGGCGGGTGCATCGCAGGCGCAGGCACCGTGCAGCCCCCGGAGCGTTCCCGCCGCAATCTGGAGCGCTACAAGGCCGCCGCCCCCATGTCCAATCCCATGGAATCCCCCTATATGGAGGACATACGTCTGCTCTACGAAGACCCGGACGATTGGGATCGCGTGGGCCGTCACTGATGCCGAAAAAGGACGTTTCCGCAGTTTTCCTGTCGTTTGGCGCAGCCGCACCCCATTTTGACAAATTCATGTGGTAGAATAACACCATCACAATTCGTTTCATCTGCGCAGCCGTCAGGCATTGCCGCACGAGGAAAGGGGTAGATCCACATGACTAAGATGGGTAGACTGAAAAAGGGTGACATCTTCAACCGCATTGCTTACGAGTTGTTCGGCGTCAAGATCGGCGAGGATGAGGAGGTCGTTCCCTCCGCCGGTGTGTCCGCCAAGCCGGACAGCAAGCACCCCGCGCCCCAGCAGAAGTTCGCGCCTGCCGCGCCTGTGGCCGAGCCCGCCAAGCCCGTCCCCGCCGTGGCCACCACCTATATCGCTCCCGGCACGGAGCTGACCGGCACACTGAAGACCGACAGCAACGTGGAGATCTGCGGCAAGTTCGAGGGCGACATCATCAGCACCGGCACGGTGCTGCTCCGTGCGGATCATCACGGCAACGTCACCGCCAAGCAGCTGGAGCTGAACGGCAAGTCCATGCAGGGCGATGCCGCCGTCAGCGAGACCATGACCATCGGCGAGGGCTCTGTCATCACCGGCAATCTGGTGGTGGGCACGCTGATCTGCCGAGGCGTCATCAACGGCGACGTGCAGTGCTCCGGCGATGTCACGCTGGGCAAGACCGCCCGCGTCACCGGCAACATCCAGGCCGCCACCATCACCATGGAGAAGGGCTGTTCCGTCAAGGGCAACATCACCGTCAGCTGAAAGCAAATAGTATATACCAAGAGGGAGACGGCTTCGCCGCCTCCCTCTTATCGTCATTTCATACAGGTCATTCCAGTCCCAGCGCCACCCGGTAATAGTCCCGGGCGATGAGCAGCTGTGCGTAGTTGTACTGCAGTGCCACCTTGTTGTTGATACGGCTCACGTAGTCCTCCTCCACCGTCACACCGGGGCGCGGGGTAAACGTCCAGGTGGACGCCTCGTATACGCCGGCCGCCGTGGCCCAGCTATTGCCGGAGGAGGTGGGCAGGATCACCAGCGGGATGCTCCCCGCCGCGCTGCCCGCGCTGTAGTCCTTGTCCAGCACATCCCGTCCCGACAGCAGCCGGGAGTCGTATTCCAGCCCAAACAGGTTGCTCAGCGTCGGCACGATGTCCACGGCGGAGCACGGTTCTGTCACCGTCACCGCCTCCTCCATGCCGCCGCACCACAGCACCAGCGCGTTGCGGTAGCGGTCCGTGTCCCGTTCAGAGTCCACCACGCCCCGCAGCTCGTTGTAATAGTCCGCCTCCGTCTCCGCCAGCAGGTACGGATAGTGGTCGGCGCTCATGCAGATCACCGTGTCCTCCGCGATGCCCGCCGCCTCCAGCTGCTCCAGCAGGTACGTCAGCGCGTTTTCCAGCTCCAGATTGGCCGCCACATAGGCCTGCACCTGGGTGGAGGCGTTGGGATAGGCCGCCTGGGCCTTGGACTGGTTCTTGGCCGCCATAGCGTGACCCCAGCCGTAGCTGCCGTGGCCGCTGACGGTCATGTAATACACATGAAAAGGCGTACCGCCGTTCACATATCCATCGATATAGTTCCCAATGGTGTTCTCCACCATCTCCAGATCGGAGTAGGGCCACGAGCCGTCCTCCGTCACCTGCAGACCGTTGCCCACGCCCTGATAGTCATAGCCCAGGTTGGGGTGGGTCTTGTCCCGGTTGTAGTAGCTGTAGATGTTGTTGTGGTACGCGCCGGTGCTGTATCCCAGCGATCGGAACTGGTTGCCCAGCGCAAAGGGCATGGCGTCATTGACCGAGGCGTAGAAGCTGACGTTGCTCCCCACCCAGGTGGGCAGCAGGCCCGTCATCACCGCATACTCTCCGCCGGTGGTGGATTGTCCCCATCCCGGCTGGTAGTAGTTCTCGCACACGAACCCCTCGTGGGTCAGCTTATACAGGGTGGGCGTCAGCTCCTGGCTGATAAACCAGGGGGAGAACGCCTCCGCCGTGATGAGCACCAGGTTTTTCCCCTGGAACAGTCCGGTGTACCCGTTCTTTTTGGAGGGCGTCAGGCTGCCGAAATACTGGGCCATGTTCCGCATCGTCCCATCCCCGGCGCTGTCCGCCAGCGCCTGAAAATCGATGTCCATGGCGTTCTCGCCGTATACCGCCGGCTGTGGCACCACCGACGTATCGTCCAGCGTATCCACCGGCTCTGCCGGCAGCACCAGCTTGGGCTGGGGCGTGCCGAACACCGCGTATTCCGCCTCCAGCCGCACCGCCGTGTGCAGGCCGAACTGAGACACAGCTGCGTCCGTCTGGAAGTTGTAGGTGTAGCTGTCACCGTATGTGCCCCGGTGGGCCAGCACCTCACCGATGACCAAAAATACCACGCTCACCGCCGTTACAAACAGCAGCGACCACTTGCTCATCCGGTACTCCGTCACGATCCGCTTGCGCAGTAAAATACACAGCACCAACGGGAGAAGCGCTAAAATGATAAAGGGCAGGCGCTGCAGGACAACACCGGGTATGGTGCTGCCGAAGCCGGTGACCACGTTTCCGGCCATGGTGCAGATGAAGCCCACGGAGAAGTAGGACTTGAAATAGCTGCGGCAGCAATACTCCACGCACAGCAGCAGCGTCCACAGCACCGTGACCACCAGCGTCAGCACCCAGGCCAGCTTTCTGTTATGCAGCAGGTTCGCCAACAGGCTCAGCAGCAGCCCCGTGGCAAGGGAAAACAGCGTTACAAGTACCAAAGTTCCCCGGAAAAAGTCGTTTTGTGTGTCAAAAGCCCGGAGTAAAAGTTCGTGATACAGCAGTGCCAGCGGGGAAAAAATCCAGTTCAGCGGGCCGCGCGGCATGGTGGATGTGTCCAGCCGGGACGGCACTGTTCTCTGCGTCGTTTCGTTCATACCTTCGCCCTTTGCGGTCTTATATTTTCCCCCATTTTCCGGGAGAATTTCAGTATACCACGTTCCCGGCGTGTTTTCAACAGGTCTCGCCAAAGGTCTCTTTTTTCGTCTCAAACGACCATCCCCGTCGCCCCTAATTTCCATTTTTGCTGCTGGTTTTTCCATCTGCACCTTTAATTTATCTTATAAGACATTGAAAAAGATACGGATATTTATATATACTGATTTGAAATGATCTTGAAAAAGTGTAAAAGAGGCATCCCGCCGGGATGCCTCTTTCATCATATAGGGTTCATTCGATGGCCACGATGTAGTAGTACACCGGCTGACCGCCGGACAGGGCGGTGATCTCCGCGTCGGGGCAGCGGGCCCGGAAGATGTCGGACGCCTGCTGCGCCTGCGCATCGTCCACGCCCTCGCCGGTATAGACGGTGATGAACTCGGCATTCTTGTCCGCCGCCACCTGGGCCAGCTTTTCCAGCAGAACGTCCAGGCTGCGGTCCGTACCCAGCAGCTTGCCGTCGCACAGGGCCAGATAGTCGCCCTCGTTGATGGCGAAGCCGTCAAAATCGGAGTTGCGGGCTGCATAGGTGATTTGGGCGGTGGTAACGTTCTCCGCCGCCGCCGTCATAGCCGCCAGGACGGACTGGGGATCAGCATCCTCCGGGTCGACCGCCATCATGGCGGAGATGCCCTGGGGCACGGTGGCGGTGGGGACGACGATGACCTCTTTTTCAGACAGGCCCACGCACTGCTGGGCCGCCATGATGATGTTCTTATTGTTGGGCAGGACGAACACCACCTCGCTGGGGGTGCGATTCACCTCCCGGAGGATGTCGTCGGTGGAGGGGTTCATGGTCTGGCCGCCGGACACAATGCGGTCCACGCCCAGGTCGCAGAACACGTCCGCCAGCCCATCGCCGGCGCACACCGCCAAAAATCCGTAGCGCTTCTCCGGCGCGGCCACAGCGCAGGCGCCGTTCTCCAGCTCCTCCTCGATGGCATCCAGGTCATCGGTGCTTTGCGCTTTTTTGCCCGCCGCCAGGTCGGCGGCCTGGGTACGCATATTCTCGATCTTGGCCAGCTCCAGCGTGCCGTATTTCTGAGCTGCGTTCAGGGCGTCGCCGGGGGTGTCGGTGTGGACGTGGACCTTAAAGGACTCGTCGTCCTCGCCGATGACCAGGCTGTCGCCGATGCTGCCCAGGTAGGCCCGCAGACCGTCCAGGGGCTTATCCGACGTTTTGCGGACGATGAACACGGTGTCAAAGGCAAAGGTGATGTCCTCGTCACCGATGGCGGCAAAATCGGCCTTCTCCTCCGTCGTCTCCTCCACCTCGGGGATAGGCTCACCCCGCAGGGCACGGAGCATACCCTCCAAAATGATGAGGTAGCCCTTGCCGCCGGCGTCCACCACGCCGGCCTTTTTCAGCACCGGGTTCATCTCGATGGTCTCCGCCAGGGTGGTATAGCCGGTCTTGATGGCCTCCTCCAGCACATAGGCCGCGTCGTTCTGCTCGCCGGCAGCCTCCAGAGCGCGCTGGGCCGCCAAACGGGACACGGTGAGCACCGTGCCCTCGGCGGGCTTCATCACCGCGCCGTAGGCGGTGCTGACGCCCTCCTGCATGGCCGCCGCCAGCTGTGCGCCGTCGGCCTCGTTCAGGCCCTTGAACACCTTGCTCATGCCGCGGAACAGCAGGGAGAGGATGACGCCGGAGTTGCCGCGGGCGCCCCGGAGCAGGCCGGAGGCCGTGACCTTGGCGGCTTCTTCCACGGTGGCGGGCTGCACACGGCGCAGCTCGGTGACGGCGGTCTGGATGGTGAGGGACATATTGGTGCCGGTGTCGCCGTCCGGCACGGGGAACACGTTCAGGTCGTTGATAGCTTGCTTCTGCTGGGCGATGCAGGCGGCGCCGAAGGCGACCATATCCTTGAAGGCACCGCCGCTGATCCTATCTGTCATGTCTTTTCTCCTTCCGGGCGCGTCACACCGTGACGGAATCCACGCAGACGTTCACCGCCTTGACGGTGACGCCGGTGTTGAGGTTGACCACATATTTGACCTCGCCCATGATGGAGCGGCAGACTGTGGCGATATTGACGCCGTTTTCCACGACGATGTGCAGCTCGATGGACACCGTGCCATCGTCGTTATAGGTGACCTTCACGCCCTTGCTCATGGCCTCCGGGCGCAGGAGATGCACCAGGCCATCGGTCATGCTGCGCTGGGCCATGCCCTTTACGCCGAAGCAGTTGGTGGCCGCCGCGCCGGTGATGGTGGTGAACACCGCGTCGCTGATGGTGATCTCGCCATTTTCAGTGGGGACTTTTATCATATCGGACTTCCTTTCTGCGGAAATGGAACTGCAAAGCTGCGTTTGTGCATAGTAATATAGGGTATTATATACCACTTTCGCCGGGAGTACAAGAGGAATTTGCGGGAGGGATGTTCCGCGCTGCGGCGCGGGGCGTCTCCGACGGGTCACTTTCTTTTCTTAGACAAGGAGGGGAGTTCCGCGCCCCGGCGCGGGGAAGTTTCTTTATTTGTCTCCGACGGCCTCTTTTCTTTCAGCAGCGAAAGAAAAGAGGAAAAGAAACGCCGCCAAAAACTACGTTTTTGGATTTCCTTACGCGCCTTCACATGGTTTTTATCTTGTATGCTTTTGCCACGCGAACGTTGTGCCGCGCAAATTTCACCTAAATATTGCCCTGTCTCTTCTTCTCTTTTCGCTGCCGCTTTTGCTCTGAAATGTAGAAGCACAGGGCCCTACCGTGGCTGAGGTCAGCGGCAGCGGCGCAGACGCAAGGGCAGTCCTTTTATCCGCACGACAAAGCTAAATCCCCGCGACCGTGTGGTAAAAGCTGCCGATAACTATACGGCATAGCGCGCAAGAAGTCTTGAAACCTTTGGTTTCAAGCAGACCTTTTGGTCACTTTTGGGGCTGCGGCCAAAAGTGACCCGCGCCGGAGCGCGGAATGCCCTTTGCACTGCTGAAAGAAAAGAGGCCGTCGGAGACAAAAAAAGAACGGATTGCGAGACCAGCCTGAGGACTGGTCTCGCAATGATTGACTTTCGGCAGGCAAAAGAAGAACCGCCAAAGGCGGCCCTTCTTTTTATATCCCGGCGTAGAGGGTCACGTCGCGGCCATGCACCGACAACAGGTCCTCCTCCCGCATTTTCTTCAGCTCCCGCATCATGGCGCTGCGGTCGGCGGAGATATAGTCCGCCAGGGCACTGAGGGAAAAGGGCAGGGAGAAATCGCTGCCGCCGGATCTGGCGGCCAGCAGGGAGAAGTAGCACAGGAGCTTGTCCCGGATGCTGCGGCGGCTCAGGACCTCCACCCGCTCGGACAGGGCGGTGGCCTTGTCCGCCACCAGGCGGAACATATTCTCCACCATGCGGCTGTGGTGGGCGCAGGCGTTTTCACAGCGCTTGGTGACCTGACTGGCGGCCATGAACCACACGCGGCAGGGACGCTCCGCCACCACGGTGATGCTGTCGCCGGCCACGTTCTCGAACATGAGCATCTCGCCGAACACGCCGCCGGCCTCCAGATGCTCCAGAATGGTGCGGCCGCCGTGGCGGTCGATGCGCTCCACCACGGCGCTGCCCTCGGCCAGGATGCCGATAATGTCGCGGTGGGCGTCAAAGTCGTAGATCACCTCATCGGCGCGGAAGCGCTGCTCCCGCACGTCAAAGCAGGCCTTCATGGCGGCACGGGACTCGGGGCTGATGCCCTCAAACAGAGGGGAACGGCTCTGCTCCACGGTCATGCCCCCTTTCGGACGGCCAGCCGGCGGTCGCGGCGGCGGCCTACGATGAGGTAGACGAAGATATAGGCGATGCAGCCGGTGAAGATGCCGGAGAGCACGTCGATGGCGGCGTGCTGCTTGACGAACACGGTGGCGGCGATGATGACAAGGCCGTACAGCGTGATGCCCCAGCGCCAGGCGGGCTTTTGCAGGCCCGGCGTGTGCCACACGGCGGCCAGCGCCGCCATGACGCCCAGCACGTGAACGCTGGGGAACACGTTGGTGTTGGTGTCGATGGAGTAGGTGTACTCCACCAGCCAGGTGGCAAGGTTGTGGTGCTCCATGACGGCGGGGCGAAGATCCTGGCCATTGGGCACGAGGATGCAGAACACCACGGCGGTGGTGAACGTGACCATGATGAACCACATATAGCGGCGGAAGCCCTCGCCGTCCTTCAGGATCAGGTAGATGCCCAGCACCACCAGCAGGGGACTCCAGGAGACGTAGGGGAAGATGAACCACTCGCAGAAGGGGATGGCGGCATCCAGCGGCGTCTGGGTGGCCCAATAGTTATCGGTGATGAAGTGCTCGATGATGAAGAACATGGCCAGATATACCGGCAGGTAGAAGCCCCACCAGGCGTGGGGATGGGTCTTGAAGAAATGCTTGATGGTCTGCATGGTGCGTGTTTCCCTCCAGAAACAGATTTGAGATAGCATTCCGCATTGTAGCAGATTTTACCGGGGGATGGCAAGCCCTGTGTGATATATGTCACAATTATTTTACAACTCAGGCAGGCGGGGCGGAGTGTCTGACGCGCTGGACAAGCGGCGAAGAATGGGGTATACTGTCTCCATTGCATGAAAATGAGGAGGAGCACCCCTATGGAGATCAAAAAGCGGCAGGACATCCCGGAGAACCGGCAGGTGCGGCTGACGATAGCCGTGGACGCGGAGACGTGGCAGCGGTCGCTGGCGCGCTGCTACGACGCCATCAAGTCCATCGCCCCGGTGGAGGGTGAGGCCACCCGGGCCAGCATCGAGGCCAAGTACGGGCCGGAGTTTCTGTATCAGGAGGCTGTGAACGACACGTATCCCCAGGCGCTGGTGGAGGCCATCCAGCAGGAGGATCTGCTCATCGCCGGGACGCCCACGCTGACGGTGGAGGAGATCGGACCGGAGGGGTACACCTTCGCCGCTGTGATCGACCTGTACCCGGAGGTGACGCTGGGTGCGTACAAGGGGCTGCGGGCCGCGTACCCGGAGGTGGAGCTGAGTGAGGAGGATACCCAGGCGGCGCTGGAGGAATACGCACGGGCGCATCAGGACGTGACGCACCCGGAGCGGGCGGCCATGGGTGACGAGGTGGTCATCGACTTCGAGGGCTTTCTGGACGGCGTGCCCTTCGAGGGCGGCAAGGGCGAGCAGCAGCCCCTGCTGCTGGGCAGCGGCTATTTCATCCCCGGCTTTGAGGAGCAGGTGGCCGGGGCGGCCGCAGGCGAGGAGCGGGACGTGCGCGTCACGTTCCCCGCGGCGTACACGCCGGAGCTGGCGGGCAAGGACGCTGTGTTCCATATCAAGGTGCATGAGATCACCCGGCGGGCCGCGCCGGTGCTGGACGATGCGTTTGCCGGAAAGCAGGGGTTCGAGGATGTGTCCGCCCTGCGGCGGGCGGTGATGGAGGGCGCGGTGGCCCAGAAGCAGGCGCAGGCCGCCCGGCAGTTCGCCGACGCGCTGGTGCAGCAGGTCATCGACGGCATGACCGTGACCATCCCCGACGCCATGGTGGAAAACCAGCTGGACGGGCTGATCGCCCAGCTGCGGGGACAGCTGGAGGGCCAGGGCGCGACGCTGGAGCAGTATCTGGAGTACAGCGGCACGACCATGGAGCAGCTGCGCGAGCACGCACGGGAGCAGGCCGCCACCGCGGCGCGGTACGAGCTGGCCATGACGGAGATCGCCCGGCGGGAGGGCATCGAGATCACGGAGGAGGAGCTGGAGCAGCAGTATGGCGCGCTGTCCGCCCAGTACGGGCTGAGCCGGGAGCTGCTGCGCCAGCAGCTGCCGCCCATGAAGCTGCGGCACGACCTGAAGCTGGCCCGGGCGCGGGCTGTGGTGGTGGAGAACGCCAAGAGGATATAACGGCACATAGCGCAAAAAAGAACCGCCCGGAGGCGGTTCTTTTTTATGTACTGTCACTTGGTCTTGATCAAATCCCGCACCACCAGCATGATGTGGTCTGCCTGTTCAGGTGTCAGGCGTTCGATCTCGCGCAGCAGTTCCTTTGACTTCTGCGGCGCGGTGGCGTCCGCGTTGAAAAACTCCTGCGGGGTGATGTTCAGGTAGTCGCAGATATAGAAAAAGCCAGTCATGGACGGCAGCGTCCGCTTGTTTTCGATCTTGTTGATGTAGCTCTCGCTCTGCCCAAGAGAAAGACTCATGTCCCGCGCAGAAACGCCTTTTTGTATACGCAGCTCAGAAATGCGCTGATAGAACCACTCCAAGTAATCCATAAAACCACCTCGCTGCGTATAGTATAATTCCTTATGCAGCAAACAGCGGAGAATATAAGGATTTAAAATCGTTGACATAGGGAAAAATGGGATATATACTGAATGTTGTATGGATATACAGTTTGCAAGGATTTCATTTATGTTTGGGAGGGCCTATGAAGAAAAAGATGTGGCTTTTAATTTTGACAGTAATTGCGTTGGCCTTGCTCACAGGTTGTGGAGTAAAGGTAGCCTCAGAAAAGCAGATGAAGGAAGACCTGTACAATAGCAATGAGTTTGCAAGATTTTCAAACGAACTCGGTATGGAGATCATTGATTTCGATGTAGAAAAAAGGCAAACAAGTCCAGGGGATAAGTTGGATACCGCGTGGATCAAGATTAGCGCGAAGAGCAACGCGGTTCATGGGGAAATGTATTATATGATGCTTTATAAGCTATACAACGACGGATGGCTTTTAGAGCAGATAACAGATGACCGCACAGATGCGTGGCGCTTTGAACCGTTGTGCGGGGTAGCAGATGAAACGATAGAACATTATTTACCTGAAGGAGCAGAAGTATTGGGCAACCAAGTAGATTTGGATACCGCAAAACATACGGTGACGTATACATACACGGAGGAGCATCGCTATTGCGATGTTGTATACAACCGGCAAGTAATTTTTGATTTTGGTACGACCTATTCGCCATTCGGGACGTGCATGCCCGGGCAATGGAGTTTCGGAGATGTGGTGGATGTCGGGAGTTACGAGGAGTGGGATATTGCGGGAACGTGGGTAGGAGACGTGATGACAAAGTATTATGGGTTTAGATCAGCTTCAAATTACACGGTAAAAATAACAGATTTCAGTCCAAGGGATATAGCCTATACCCAGGGCGAAAATGGCGATGAATTTGTAGTCCTTGGGTGGTACCGCAAAACGAATCAATCTGAGCGCGGAAGTGGCGAATCATTAAAGGTGTGGGACAAAACAATCATGGAAAACCAGGATGGTATGCTCTATGCCAGTGTGCGGCAGGATGAGAATGGCAACATATACTATTTGGTAAAAGCAAAATGCGAAATATGGCGGGATAACCATGAAGGCACGGAAGTTGTCGTCCGCGATGTTATGCGAATTTCGCCTGATACCGTAGAAGCAAAGAAGGGCGAGCTAGATAATACCTATTTGGAATTGGAAAGGGTAAACTAATTGATAATCTGCAACTTCCGATTCCCTTTTTCGTTCCTACGCTGTTTTGCGTCTGCCATTCCAAAGAGCAAAGCGACGTGGGAATCCGCAATCTTTTAGTTGCAAATTCCCAGAAAAGCGTAAAAATTGTGCGATTTGGGAACAGATTGCCACGCCAGTCTGCGGACTGGCTCGCAATGACAGGCTTTTTCGACAGCCTGAAAGAAAGCCCGAAAGGGCTTTCTTTTTTGTACGGTATTGAGATAGACGTGTGTAGGGGCGGACGACTCTGTCCGCCCGGTTGGATGACACGGATGCTCGGAAGACGGAGCGTAGGGGAGAGGCAAAGCCCCTCCCCTACGGAAAATCAATACATATCAATACATCTTCTGCATTACTGCGTTACGCGGCGGACGCTGCCGAAGTACCACGCGCCAAGGCCGTCGTTCACCGCGCCGGCCACGCCGTCACGGAGCTGGTAGGGCTGGCGGCGGCTGTAAAGCGGGATGACGCTGCCGCTGTCCAGCAGCAGCTGCTCCGCGTCCTTCAGGTAGGCGTCCCGGGCCTCGGCGCTGGCGCTGCCGGCAGCCACGCGCATAAGGATGTCATAGGCGTTCATGTGGAGCTGGGCATAATTGCGGCTGTCGCCGCCGCGCCAGGGGTCAAGGCAGGCGGCGGCATCGCTGCAGGCGGCGGTCAGCTCCATCAGGGCCAGGGTGTACTCACCGGTGGTCAGGAGCTGGGTGTATTCCTCGTTGGCGACGCCCTGCAGGGTGACCTGAAGACCCAGCTTCTCGCGCCACGTCTGCTGGAGCAGGCGGGCCAGGGCGGCCTGACCGCTGCCGCTGTCGTAGAGCAGCGTCACCGTGCCCAGCTGCTCCATGGCGGCGGCGCTGGTATAGCCGGCCTGGCGCAGCTCCGTGATGGCCTGGGTGCAGCGGTCGTTATAGGTGTCGGGGTCGTTGTCGATGAGCGAACCGTTGACGGCACGGAAGTCCTGACCGCCGGTGGTGCGGATGCCGTCGGGGACAAGGCCGTCGGCGGCCGCATAGCTCGCGCCCATGCTCTCCGCCAGGGCGGTGCGGTCCACAGACAGGCTGAGGGCGTGTCGCAGGCCGTTCTTCTCCAGGTTGGTGGCCATCTGATTGACCAGCAGCAGGCCCACGGTGGGGTCGCCGCCGCTGACAGCGGGGTCAGATGATGCGCCCACCACCACGTCCACGCGGCCTGCGTTGGCGGCGGCCTGCTCCTCCGTTTGCAGGACCAGCTCCACGCGGTCCAGGGAGATGTGCTTGGCGTTGTAGTGACCCTCCTGCTTATGGAGGGTCAGGCGGTGGTAGTCCGTCCAGTCGCCGCCCCGGCGGAACGGACCGTTGCCCACAAAATAGGTGCGGCTGGAGGCCCAGTCGTCATCGCCCTCCACCGCCTTCTGCCGGACGGGCATGGTGGCGGGGGCGGTGCAGACGCTGTTCAGGAAGTAGGCGCATGGGCCGGTGAGGGTGACCTCGAGGGTGTGGTCATCGGGGGCGCTGACCTGGAGGGCGTCAACATCGCCGGCGCGGGCCTCATCGTAGCCGGAGACTACGGAGAGAATGGCGGCGTTGGGGCTGGCGGTGTCCGGGGAGACGAGGCGCTTCCAGGCGTAGACGAAGTCCGCCGCCGTGAGGCGGCTGCCGTCGGACCACACCGCGTCGCCGCGGAGGTGGAAGGTGTAGGTCACGGTGCCGTCGTCGCTGCTCGTCTCCTGCCAGGACTGGGCCACAGCGGAGACGGACTTCTCGCCGTCCCAGCGCAGCAGGTTATCGAACACGTGGAGCACCACGGTGCGCTCCGCCGCCGTGGCGGCCATGGCGGGGTCCATGGTGGTGAACAGGCCGGTCATGACCACCGACAGCTTTTCCTCGTCGTTGGGGTCTTCGTCACAGCCGGTAAGCAGACCGGCGGTCAGGCACAGGGCCAGCAAAAGCGCCAAAAGGCGGTATATCCGTTTCATACAGTCCTCCAGGGGGGGTAGATTGCTTCTATTATAAATGTAAAATGTGAAAAAGTAAAGCGGGACGGGGATTTCCCCGTCCCACTGACTGTATGAGCTTACTCCACCAGGAGCTGGGCGATCTGCACGGCGTTGGTGGCGGCGCCCTTACGCACCTGGTCGCCGCAGCACCAGATGTTCAGGCCGTTGTCGGAGGTCAGGTCGTCCCGGATGCGGCCCACGAACACCAGGTCCTGATCGCTGGTCTCCAGGGGCATGGGGTAGCGCTTGTTGGCCAGGTCGTCCACCAGCTTGCAGCCGGGGGCGGCAGCGATGAGCTCCCGCGCCCGCTCCACGCTGATCTTCTCCTTCGTCCGCACCACGATGGAGACGCTGTGGCTGCGGACCACCGGCACGCGGACGCAGGTGCAGCTGACCTTCAGCTCCGGCAGGTGCATGATCTTGCGGCCCTCGTTCTGCATCTTCATCTCCTCGGAGGTGTAGCCCTCGAAGGCTTCGCCGCCGATCTGCGGGATGACGTTATAGGCGATCTGATACTGGAACACCTGGGGAGCGACGCTCTTGCCCTCACGCAGCAGCTCCACCTCCTCCATCAGCTCCTTCGGGCCGCCTGCGCCTGCGCCGGACACGGCCTGGTAGCTGGAGGCCACGATGCTCTCGATGGGACTGTCGTGGTTCAGGGCGTTGATGGCCACCAGGGAGACAATGGTGGTGCAGTTGGGGTTGGAGATGATGCCCTTGTGCTTTTTGGCATCCTCCGGGTTGATCTCAGGGATGACCAGCGGCACGTCCGGGTCAAGGCGGAAGGCGCTGGAGTTGTCCACAAACACCGCGCCGGCCTTGACAATGGCGGGGGCGAAGCGCTTGGCGATGTCGTTCTCCGCCGCGCCCAGGACGATGTCCATGCCCTGAAACGCCTCATCACAGGCCAGCTCCACGGCGATGTCCTGACCGTTCCAGGACAGTACCTGGCCCACGGAGCGCTCCGAGGCCAGCAGGTGCAGCTCGCTGACGGGGAAATCCCGCTCCGCCAGCACCTTCATCATTTCACGGCCTACCGCGCCGGTAGCGCCTAAAATCGCAACCTTATATTTTTTCATGGTAATGAATCCTCCTTTTTTATTTCACAAAGCTGTCATACAGAACACGGATGGCCTTCTCAAAGTCAGGGCCGTCCACGCCCACGATGATGTTCAGCTCCTCCGGGCCTTGGGTGATCATGCGGATGTTGATGCCGTTTTCGCCCAGCTTGCCGAAAATCTTGCCGGATGAGCCGGGCTTGAAGGCCATCTTACGGCCGACGGCGGCCACCACGGCCATGCTGTCGCTGATGTGCAGGCTGTCGGGCTTGATCTCCTTTTCCAGGTCGCCCATGGCCTGATAGATGTACGGGGCGGACTTGCCCGTCTCCACCACCAGGGAGACGCTGTCGATGCCGGAGGGGATGTATTCCACATTGATATTGTAGCGCTCCAGCACCTCCAAAATGCGGCGGATGACGCCCAGCTCGGAGGACATACCGTTCTTGGTCAGGGTGATGACGGAGAAGCCCTTCTTGCCGGCGATGCCGGTGATCATGCTGCCGGTCTCCATGTCGGCCTGAGACTCGTCGAAGCTCTCCCGGATCATCGTGCCGGGGTGGTCGGGCTGGTTGGTGTTGCGGATGTTCAGGGGGATGTTCTTCTCCCGCACCGGGGACACCGTGCCCTCGTGGAGCACCTGAGCGCCGATGTAGCTCAGCTCGCGGAGCTCGGCGTAGGTGATGCGCTCGATGGGCCGGGGGTCTTTCACGATCTTGGGGTCGGCCATGAGGAAGCCGGACACGTCCGTCCAGTTCTCGTAGACATCGGCATCCAGCGCCGCCGCCGCCAGCGCGCCGGTGATGTCGCTGCCGCCGCGGGAGAAGG
>ERZ827168.2042-NODE-2042-length-25006-cov-12.723218_pt1 | contig 25006 bp, 26 predicted proteins | sample MGYA00519868_ERZ827168 | MGnify/ENA primary metagenome ERZ827168 (study PRJEB31778, sample SAMEA3449271) | human gut metagenome | biome: human gut; feature: human-associated habitat; material: faeces | place: United Kingdom | collected 2010/2012 ...
ATAAAACCATATTGTTTACAATAGTTAACTAATTCTTCCATAGTTACTTTCATAAATAAATCACTCCTTTGATAAATATAATTATACCTAAATATATTAACAATTACAAGAAATATAAGACTAATTTTATTATTTTCAAAAGAAAAAAGACTAATTCTAGTCTATTTTTTCAATAGTTATAAATTAATAGCTTTATTTATACCTTCCATTCATAACATATTCTAAATAATGATCAGCACAAAGAGGAATATATTCAACCTCATCATTAGCACCATCAATAACAACTTCTTTACCACTTGCACTATATTTTCCATTAACACGTCTAGCATTAAACATCGCCGCTTTTCCACATAAACAATTAACAGTTAATTCATGTTTTTCATCACTTCGAGCAAAAAGCTGCTGAGAGCCCTCAAATAAATCACCTTTAAAATTACTTTTAAGTCCATAACAAATAACAGAAATATTATATTTATGAGCAATAAACCACAACTGATTAATTTGTTCTCTACTTAAAAACTGTGCTTCATCAACTAAAATAAATTCAGCATACATAAACTTACTCATATATTTTTTACTAAGCAAATTAGCACTTTTTGGAATTAAAACATCTACTTTTATATTTTCTCCAATTCTATTTACTACTGTATTACTACCTTTAGTATCTACTTTAGGTTTCATAACCACTATATTAATCAAATACTTAGAATAATTATAATGGTCTTGCAATAACTTAGTTGTTTTTCCAACAGCCATTGTTCCATAATAAAATGTTAAATTTGCCATACTATCACCCTACATTAATTTTTTCAAAAAATCTTTACTATTTAAATAAAGTCCTGTATATCTTTCATAATACAAATCTAAATATTTATTTATAGTATTCTTAGTTAAATCATCAACTTTTATTTCTTTAATTGAATCAATATTTACATAATAATACATTCTTATCATTTTTATTACTTTTTTATCCACAATTATTTCATTAGTTAAACAATTTATACAAATATAACCGCCTTTATCAGCATCAAATGTAGCTATATTATTTTTACTTCCACATATAACACATTCATCCAAATTAAATAAAACACCTAAATATTCCAAATATTTAATTTCTAAAATATTAGTTAAAACTATCGGATCCAACCCATCTTCAAGTTTTAAAATGGTCTTTATAAAATCATCATATATATTTTCTATATCATTACTTTGCTTAACAACTTGACTAGTAAGTTCCGTTAAATACGCCAAAAAACTTACCAAAAGAATATCACTTTTGACAAGTTTAAAGGGATTAATTACATCAGCACTAACTAAAGTAGATAATTTGTTTTCTTTATACATTATGTTAAAATGACTATAACTTAGCTTCATCGTAGGTACTCTATATCTATTTTTTAAAGACTTAGCACCCTTACACATAATACCAATTACTCCATACTCTCTAGTTAAAACATTTATTATTTTACTAGACTCACCATATGGAATTTCACTTAAAACAAATCCATCTACTTCTAGCATATTTAATCCTTCTTTTCAGCTTCCTTATAACGTAAATAATCTTCTACTTTGCCACTTTCTTGGAACTTTTTCCATGCTTCTTCTTTATTCATTTTTATCACCTAATTATATATTGGGTGACATCTCTAAATTTTATTCATTATCTATAAAACCTAATTCAATTAAGTATTTTTCTTTATCTTTCCAATTTTTTATTGTTTTAACAAATAACTCAAGATAAACCTTTTTACCTGTAAGTTCTTCTTCAATTTCTTTTCTTGCAAGTGTACCTACAGTTTTAAGTCTACTACCATTTTTACCAATAATTATTCTCTTTATATTATCTCTATCCACAATTATATCAACATTAATATTTACAATATCTTTCCTTTCTTCATAAAGAGTTGTAAAACAAGTAATACTATGAGGAATTTCATCTTCTGTAACTTGAAGTAGTTTTTCTCTAACAAGTTCACTTACCATAAACTTAATACTACTTGATGTATAATATTCATCTGGAAAATATTTAACTTCATCATGTAAATAATTTTTAATAACACTTATTAAATGTTCAACATTATCATTTTTAAGCCCAGATGTTGGTACAACTTCCACAAAAGGATAAATATCTTTAAATTCATTAATAGTTCTAAATAATTTATCTGTACTTATTTCATCAATTTTATTAAGTACCAAAATAACCGGAACACTACTTCCCTTTAAGTTATCCAAAATAAACATATCACCTTTACCAATACCTGATGCAACATCAACTACAAATAATATAAGGTCAACATCTTTTGATGAAGCAAGCGCTTCTTTATTTAAAACTTTACCAAGTCTATTTATTGGTTTATGTATCCCTGGGGTATCCACAAAAACTATCTGAGAATCACTATCATTATATATTCCTTGAATAATATTTCTTGTTGTACCAGAAACATCACTTGTAATAGCAACTTTTCTATTTATAATTGCATTAATAAGGGTACTTTTACCAACATTTGGTCTACCTATAATACTTACAAACCCGCTTCTCATAAACACCTCTAAAATAGTGCAATAATCTTAGGAATAAAGATAAAACAACAAATAATAAATACCATAATGCTACTTACAAATGCTGCTGCACTCCCACAATCTTTAGCAACTTTAGCAAGTGGATGAATTTCCTTAGTAACTAAATCAACTGTTGCTTCAATTGCGGTATTTAAAAGTTCGACTGCTAAAACTATAACTAAAGCTATAACAATTATCGCCCATTGAATAAAGCTTATTTGTAAAGCAAAACCTAAAATTACAATTATTATTGTACACATAGCATGAAGCCATAAACTTTGTTCATTTTGATAAGCATTAACTAAACCATCAACTGAATATTTAATACTATTTAAAAATCTTTTAAAACTCATTTTCTTATGCTTTTCTTGTTTCTTCAAACTCATTTAATACCAACTCCTGACGACTAAACATTTCTTTTTCTTCTTTTTCACCTAAAGTATGATCATAACCTAGCAAATGAAGTATGCCATGAACTACTAAAAATGAAAGTTCTCTTGTTTCACTATGCTCATATTCTTTAGCTTGCTCCTTCATTTTAGGAATACTTACAAATATTTCTCCAAGCATTCTTATATCACATTCTACAGTTTCATTATCTTCATAAGCAAATGATAAAACATCCGTAGTTCTATCAATGCCTCTGTAAGTTTTATTAAGTTCATGCATCTTCTCATCATCAATAAATATTATTGTAAATACTGCATTTTCAACATGTTCCATTTCCAAACATTTATCAATTATCTTAGGTAAATAATCACATTTTACTTCTTCATTAAATTCATTTATTATTTCATAGTGATTCAAAATGCTAACACCCCCATCACCTTAAGTATATATAATACCATAATTATTAATAAAATAAAACATATAATGTTAATTAATCCTTCTTTTTGTAATGCTTTTGGCAAATGATTATGAATAGCAGCAAGTCCAATATAAAGAAGATAACCAATAACACAACCCAAAACATTTAAAATTATGTCATCAACATCAAAGCTTCTACCAATATTCAGTTGCACAAATTCAACTGTCGAAGATACCACTAAAGATATCAAAAACGGAGCCATAACTGTCTTAGGTTTTATATACATTGATACAATTAAACCAAAAACCACAAATGCTAAAATATTACCAACAACATTATATATAAATAAACTACTACCAACTTTATATCTAAATATTTCTGTAAAAGGCACTAAATTATAACCACTACCTTCATTAAGTTCTACTTTAGTAAGAAGTTGAAATAACAAAAATAGATAAACTATTGAAAGTATTCCAAAAAATTCTTTATAAAAAGCTCCCTTTTCTTTATGTGCTCTTAAGTAAAAAAATCTCATACTAACTAAAGTAACAATAAATATAACAAGTACTGGCCAATTATCATTTAAAACTGCCCTTATGGTATTTAGAAACATACTAATCAATCCTTTTCAATCTCTATTTCTTTTTGAGTACTTATAAGTTCTTTGACAACCACAAATACCTCTATATCCATTGTACTATTATTTTTAACTTTTTTCAAAACTTTTTTATCAATTATTGTATCTTTTTTAGTTAATTTTTTCTCTACAGTTTGAATTACCTTTTCTATGCCAACATTTAAAGCCTCTTCTTCGCTATATTCTTTCTCTATTTTTTTGACACTTACTTGCTTATCAAGATATAAACCAAAATCAAACACCTTAAGTAAAGTTTTATAATTACTTTCAAAACTATCTAATCTATTTCTAAATATTTCATGTTTTGTTCCATCGTATTCCCAAACCAAATTATATCTTTTTTTCTTCTCATTTTCATATTCATTATATTTAAAAGGAATACTTGCACTACCTGTATACCAAGTTGTGGCATAAACTTCACCAGCTGCACAAGTATATCTTTTATCTTCTTCATTATATTTAACTACTCCACTAATTAGTGTATTTCCTTCTCTAACATAATCATTTATTAAAACTAAAACATCACCATTTTCTACTTTAATATCACTAATAACTCCACTTTTTTTAGCAACAACATCACAAACTTTATCACTTTTACTTGTATCAGTAATAATTCTCTCTTCTATTTTAACACTTAAAACCATACCCTTAACTTCAAACTCAATCCAATCAAGTTTATCAGGGTATTTATCAAGAATACTTTGTTTTATTTCTTCAAGCTTTTTATAACTTTTCTTAAAACTTAAAACCTTTATTCCATAACTATCTAGTTCATCTTTGATAAGTTCTCTAATATTACTATTTTCATGGACAATATTTATTTTAACAATTAAATTTTTTAAACAAAGAAAAACAAGTAAACCTACCACTAAACTAATTACAAATATTTTTTCTTTCTTTATATTTTCAATTAATTTATTAATTCCAGTATTTCTTACAATCTTAAATTTATAACTAATAATATACTTACTTATTTTTTCATAATCTTTTTTTGTAACCTTTAAATAAAGAACTTTTTCTATATATTTAACTTCATATATTTTAATTGATAAACTTTCTATTTTTCTAATCAATCTATAATAATTATCACATTTACTACTTATCCACACTATATTTTTATTCATAAGTAATACCTACATTCTTTATTACACCTTTAATAAGTATTTCATTTGGCATCATTTTAGTTATAAACAAATCTTCACCTTTTATTTCTAAACTAAATTTATCCATTTTTAAAACAATTAGTTTACTAGTTAAACTAACTAAATCTTTATAATTAAAAACGTGAATATAAGTATCATAAATAGATATAAAATAATCTTTATCATATAAAAAATTAATAAGGGTATCTTTAATATGCATAAGCTTCACCTTATTAATTATATGATTGTTACAGCTTTTTAATCTCCAAGAATTATAGGATCGGTTTTTGTTCCTGTACCAGATTTATAAGTAACATCAGAATTGAGGTAAAATGTGGGTCTTATAGCTGCAATATCAGCATATGTCGAAGCAAAATACAGATCACCTGCTGACCCTATAATAATTCTGTTACAAGAACTTTTAAAATCAGTTATAACATTTTCATTTACCCCCATATACATCCAATTATTAGTAGTCATAATCGTATCATTATAGGTATCTAAAGTCTTTTTCCAAGCACTAGGATTTGCTGCAAATCCATAATCACTTACATACATTAATCCTATTTTTCCCTCATACGTTATCCCACCAGAAGCACTTTCAACCAAAAATATATTTTGTGCTGTAGAAAACTGGGCTGAATTATCAAAATAATTAATAATCCAATTACTATTTTTTATTTTTTGTTTGAAATTTTCTGGCAAAAAATTTATAAAATTCGTATTTAAATTTATTTTACCTAAAGGTGTATAATTAATTTGAGATATAACGTTATCGTCACAAGGATCACCTACTGCCAACGAATCCTTACAACTAGAAAGTTTTATTATTAACGATTCATTATATGCTAAAGATTCATCAATCATCATTTCATACATTGCAATATCGTTTAAACTTCCTTTATAGTTTGAATAATCTGTTGATGAAACTTCTTTTGAATATAAACCATCAGTCCCTAACATTTCATTCGTAGCATAATCATATTTAATTAATTTTACATTTTCACCAAAAATACCAATTATACGATACAAATTATCAGTTGGGCATGGGTTTTCATTTGTGCCAAAACATACAAAATTATTTGTTGTTTCACTTGAACCAGCATATCTATATGAATTATCACCTGCTCCATTGGCTAAACTGCTATCATGATAATAAATATTATTGTTTCCTTGAACTCCATTATATTGTGAAACAACATATTCGGCCAAAGTTGGATTATACAAATCAAAATAAATATAACATTTATCTGAGACGTTTCCACTCATAAGTACACTTTTATTTACATCATCCCACGAAAGTTCGCTTCCATGCTCACATTTTGATAATTCTGAGTTAAATTTATAGCCTTCTGTTGGCCAACTTTCTCTTGTTGTCATTTCATAATTTCCACTTCCAGCTTCTGTTTCAAGCATCATTGATAACATATCTTGATTTTTTTTAGGAATTGAACTTTCAACATTTTCATCAATTTGTCCTTTTAACATAATATTTTCCCTAATTAGGAAGGCAATTAATAAAATTACCACAACAGCACTAATTACAATTATTATTTTTTTCTTCATACAGCCTCCATACATCACATATGATTTATATATAATTATAATAAACCATTTTCGGTGTGTAGTCAATACATTTTAAATGGTGTATGAGAAAATAAGCTTGAGGTGTAAAATATGAACATATCAAGATTAAAAGAAATAAGGGAAGATAATGATTTACTTCAAAAGGATATTGCAGAAGTCCTAGGTATACCACAACAAAACTATTCTCGTTATGAAATTGGTGCTATAGCAATGCCGATGGAAAAATATAACATTTTAGCAGACTATTACAAAACAAGTATTGATTATCTAATAGGTAGAACCGATGAACGTAAACCTTATCCAAAATCAATTTTAAATAACAAAAAATAAGAAGTTATCAACAAAAATAACTTCTTATTTTTATAATACTTTTCCTTCTTTGTAGCAAGCATAAATATACGGTGGATTTTCATAATAAATACTATTACCGCACTCTACAAATTAGCAACAATTTACCTCATTTTTTTATTGACATTTGTATGAACTAGTGGTATATTGTTACTGGATGAACAAACTGAGGCTTTCGAATTAGACGAAAGGTTTAGTCATCTAAGCAAAAAACTGCTTATAAGGCTTATTATTATCCTGTAGAAAAGACTACAAATAATATTAAACAAAGAAAGCAACAAATATAAAAATATATTTGTTGTCTTTTTTTATAAAAAAAGAACTTTTCAGCTCTTTTTAAATCCACTTTGAAATATAAATAACTCTTGTTGTATATTCTTCATAATTATCAAAAATCTTAATAATTGAATGAATAATTTCTTTTAAAATATCTTTAGCATCTTTTTTAATTCTAATTTGAACTATTTGTTTTTGCATTTCTTTTCTAAATAAATAATCATCTATATATTTACTAACTACTTTATCCAAGTTAATAACACTTTCAACGTCTTCAGGATTATTTATATCAATTCTAAAAATATACTCTTGATAAAGTTTAATTAACTTTTTTGATATAACATCATCTTCATAAGGACTAAATTCTATTATTTTATAAAAATTTGGACATAAACCAATGATTTGTTTATTTGTGTACATACTATCACCATCTTTATTGTTAACCTAAGTGTACTACATTTATAAATATTTGTAAATACCTAAAATAAATGTTATAATAAATTTATAAAATGGAGGTAAAAAATGACTAAAAGAAGAAAAATGAAAAAAGGTGTTTACTACATCATAATACTAATTATTATAATAATCGGAGGAATTATATTTGGTAATCAAAAATACAAAGAATATAAATACCATCAAACCTATGAATATAAATTATTAGAACATGGATATAAAACTGAGGAAGTAAATAAAATACTAAATAATTTTAGTGAAAAAGATTATAACTATTTTCTAAATAATGAAGTAAATGAAAAATACTTAAAGTTAATGGAAGAAAAATATTTTTTGAAAAAGAACTTTTATAAATACATCGATTACATGAACCAAAATAAAAAGTTAGATTTAAGTACCATAGTTAGAAATATAAATATTCATTTAGATAGCAAATTTTACGAAGTTGAATTTAACACAGACACAAGCAAAGATACAAGTATGCTTGTAAACAAATATTATTTACTTGGCAGTGACTATGAACCAAATGATTTAGTAACAATATCTCAAACATACTCATGGGGAGATCAAGGAAGTCAAAAAACTAGAAAAGTAACTTATGATGCATTTTTAGAAATGTGGAATAGTGCTAAAGAAGAACAAGGATATTACTTAATGGTTAGCTCTTCATATAGGTCATATAATGAGCAAGAAATAGTATATAATAACTATAAAGACAAAAAAGGACAAAAATATGCTGATGGAATTGCAGCAAGACCAGGTTCATCTGAACATCAAACCGGACTTACCCTTGATATATTTAGTAAATCAAACAGTAATAAAAACACATTCAAAGATACAGAAACTGCCAAATGGCTAGCAGATAATTGTTACAGATTTGGATTTATTCTAAGATATCCCGAAGACTTAGTAAAAGTAACTGGTTATAACTATGAATCATGGCACTTTAGATATGTAGGAAAAGAAATAGCAAAATATATATATGAAAATAATATATCATTCGAAGAATATTATGCCTATTTCATAGAAAAATGAGTTTAATCAAATAAACTCATTTTAATTTTATTCTAGATAAATGACTTTTATCATTTTCGAAAAAAGTAGGATTAAGTTCAAGTTCAACATTTGGAATATTTCCTATTATCCTTTTAGTTTGTCTTATAACCTTAAAAATTTCCATATCTATAAGTGGTTCAATCATTTCCATATAAATTTCATTTGTAGTCTTTTTATCATTAAATCTATTATAAATAACTCCAAAATCTGCAAGAGTTTTTGAACCATTCATTGTCAAAAAATAAAGCAAAGTTTGAAAATCTACACCACTTAATTTATGTTTACATGAAGAAGCAATATCTTGCATAATATGTTCTTTTTCAAGTTCTAGTTTTAACGTATCAAGCATCATTTCTAAAAAATAAGTAATATCGCAACTTTCTTTAGCATCTTTAATTACTCTATCATATTTAGAACCTTTAAAACTAATACCACGATTAAATATTATATAAGGATATGCTTGTTTTTTTAGTAAATACCACATAGCCATAGTTCTACTCGTTCTACCATTAACATCAAAATAAGGATGAATATAAACAAAATAAAAATGCATAATTTGTGATTTAATATATTCATCTATTTGTGATAAATCTTGAGTTTCATTAACAAAAGCAAAATAATAAGACATAAGTTTTTCAATATTTTGGTAATCAGCACCTTCCGACAAATCCATATCTAATCTTCCATTTTGAAGTATATAAACTGCTTTTTCTCTATATAAAGGCCCCATGTTTTCTCTATCATATTCACACAAAAGATTTTCACTTAAAATTTGATATAACTCATGAAGATGTTCTGCATCCATTTTTCGGTGATGTAAAATATAATAATATCCATGATAAAGATTTAAAATTCTTTGTTTAATTTCAGCATCTTTTATAGTATCAATCTTTCTTTTAATAACAGCTTCAATTAATTCTAAATCATCACCATAACCTTCAACTAAATTATTAGCTTTAAGTTCATGTGAATACATCATTTTTCTAGCAAAAGCTAAATTATTCATACTTTTATCCCATTCTAAAAATTCTTCAAGTTCATCTTTAGATTTTTGAAGTGGTTCACTTCTATAATAAAATCTTGGTCCATTTTCTTTAGGTAATTCTAAATAATTTTTTTTTTGCATAAACATCCCCCTAAAAGTGTTAATTATTATACAATTTTTAAATTACTTAGTCAATTGAAATTTCACAGAAAAATTTCTAGTTATACCCATGCCTGTGTTTGGATGATTGTGTGTATAAGATAAATCAACTAAGTAGCATGATACTAAAATAGTACACATAGCAATTTTAATATATTTAGGAATTTTTTTATAAACAGTATCTAAAAGTGGTGCAAAAATATAAGTAAAGCCAAAACCACCTAGCCCAAATAAAATTAAGCCTTCAAGACATATTCTCCCATTAATATTTAAAAAATAACCACTATAATCCCAATATTTCAAATGTTTAACATATTCTAAATACATACTAGTACCATATTCGACAATTCCACATAAAGTAAAAGCTAAAATAAATAAAAGCCAAGGTTTATCTCTATATTTTTTAAGCAAAAGTAAAATTAATACTCCACCCCAACCATAGACTGGAAGCCATGGACCATACATAGTGCCTCGATTAATAAATCTTCCTAATTTTATAAACTCTAAAAACACTTCCCAAAACCATCCGAAACAAGCGAATGTAAAGAAAAATAAAATATAAGTAATAAAATCATAATCTTTATTATAGTCAATTTTTATTGATTTTTTATTCTTAATATAAGGATATTCCCTATAAACTGGTACATTTATATTTAATTTCTCATCATTAAGTAAATCAAAATTATATTTATTTCTAAGTTTCATATAATATTCAGCAAAAATAAAATTTTTATAAGCATCAGAATAAAATATTGAACTAATATTAAAAGAAAAAATACTAAGAATATCCCATCCAATTAGTGATAAATCCATTTTAAATAATTCTAATTTTTCCCCAACAGTTAGTTTCTTAGATAACAAAAAGGCATCTTTTCTTTTTATATTTGGATTTTCTGCCAGAATATAAGGTATCATACGATACTCATAATACTTAATAAAACCTCCAACAATAGTAAAAGACCAAAGAATTTGATAGATAAATTTATTAAATAAGATAAAAGCAATATGGAAAGTCTTTTTCATCTTATAAGGAAATAATATTCTTTCCATTTTTGTTTCATAATATCTTCTTTTTTCAAGAAAAAAACGATTTTTACCAACTTCAATTACTTTAAAGAAAAGCCAATTAATCCCCCACAAAATAAGACTACTAATTATAATTATTACACCGGCACTAATTTTATTACCAAGTATTAATTTATTTATACCATTAAAAAGTGTTGTAACTATATTACCATTATTTAAAGTTTCATTAATTAGATATGATAAAACACCATATTTGTAATTTTTTTGAATTTTCTCTTGTATATTTTTATTAAAATCATAATCAAAAATTTTATTTTCAGGAATCTTTAAATTTGAATCATTGGTAATTTTACTAATAATATTCGTAGTTAAAGAAAAATCAGTGAAATTTTTAGTTGTGTAAGTAATTCCGCTAGAAAGAATAATTGCTGTTATAAAAGTAACAATAATATTTCTAAAATAGTGAATCTTCAAATTCTTTCGAGCTTCATTTTTCAAAAACTTTCTTTCATTCATACGCACACATCCACTTCAAAGTTTTTATTGAAAATATTATACTATGAAGATTAAAAGATGTAAATATTAATTAAAGGCAATTTCTGTATCAATGTTATCATCTAAAATAGCTATTATTAAAAATATAATACCACTTATAAGGATTAGAAAAGAACCTACGAAAGACGCATAACGCAAAACAAATTTTTTCTTAGAATCTAATGAAGTTAATTCCCTGACATCATCATAAGAGTCAATTGTAAAATAATAATAGATAAAAAGTAATATGGTAAAAATTAAAATCATTAAAGCCTGATATTCTTTTTTTGAATTTTCATTTTTATTAATTATAAAATCTTTTTCTTTACTATTAGCATACCAACTTAAAACAATTATACCAATGTAAATTATCCAGATATAGTTTTCAACTTTAATATCCTTTAACCGATTTAAATCTTCATTCATAATTTAATTATATTAAAAAAAAGAAAATAATTTAAATTTGTTTATTTTCTTCTTTAGGAATTTCTTTTAGAATATCATTAAACTTTATATCAATTTTATCAAATAATAAGGAAATATCACTTTCATTTATTACAAAAGTTGTTTCACGATTGCGAAGCTTTCCTTTGTTTTCACCTGTGTAATATGGATATAATTTAAGATCAACAGCAATTTTACCTTCTTCAATTAAATCAATAAAGTTTTCAAAAGATTTTAATTGGTATAAATTAATATTTGCATATTTAAAATAATCAGTATTATTTTCTTTCAAAGTCATTTTCCAAGCATGAATTATTGCAAGACATGATAGTTTAGTGGTAAGTCTTAATTCAAGCTCATCGAAAGACCATGACATATCATTGTAAACTGGTGTTTTGTTCCAATTGTTATACATAAGAAGTTCTACACACCTCTTAAGCCGATTAACCTTTAGCTTAAATGCATATTTTCTATGTGTATTAGAAAATTTTGTAGAGTTTATAAAATCATATAATTCACGCTCTCCTTCATTTCTAGTTCTTTTCCAAGAACACTTTTCATAAAGTTCATTCATCACATTAGGTCTATTGTCAAGTACCGCACTAAATAACCTAAGTGGATAATTACTTGTACAGAGTTTAGTTTTTAATTCAATTCCGTAATAGTCTGGTAAAGCTTTTGAATCCTCCTTTTTTCCAAGTAAATATTCAAGTGTCATACCTGCAGCGCTTGTACCTTTACCTTGGCTCTTTACCCAACCCTTACATTGGATTAAATAAAACTCAATTAGTAATTTCTTAATATTTTCATCTAATTTCTGTTTCATGGTTAGTTATTATAGCACGTTAAATATGCAAAATTTGTCGTTTTTTGTTGCAGATGTCAAATTTTTTATTTTTTTTAGTAATTTACCCTATTTTTTGGATAAAAAATTGGAATTTTAAAGAAAAAATAGAAAAAATTTCTTTAAAAGTATGAAAATAATAAAAAAATTGGTATAAAATATTGACTTTAATAGAAAAATTGTAATATAATATTAATGCACCTGAAGTAATACGCGCCCATAGCTCAACTGGATAGAGCGTTAGACTACGGATCTAAAGGTTGGGGGTTCGAATCCCTTTGGGCGTACCATTTAAAAATTTTGGTTAAATCGAGAAGTAGCACAATTTGGTAGTGCACTAGGTTTGGGACCTAGGGGTTGCAGGTTCAAATCCTGTCTTCTCGACCAGATTTGAAACAAAAAACTAGGCATGTCCTAGTTTTTTTCATGCAACCCCTAGGTTCTTTAAAATTTCAATTTTTTTAAACATATTAATAACTTTAATAAATATAAAATAGTTAATATATATTTATTTTATATATGTAAAATAAACCAGTTTTTGCATACTATCTCCCCAAATTTTATGCCGACAGAGAGAAAATTACTAAAAATTAGACAAAATTTATAAAAATTACTTGCATTTGCGTCTGCCTTCTGGTATAATCTTAATTGTCATCAAGACATGGGCGCTTAACTCAGTTGGTTAGAGTGTCTGCCTTACAAGCAGGATGTCATAGGTTCGAGTCCTATAGCGCCCACCATTTTATTTAATATATTTTGTTTGCCGACATAGCGTAACTGGCAGCGCAACTGACTTGTAATCAGTAGGTTGGGAGTTCGACTCTCTCTGTCGGCACCATTTTTTTGGGGAGATAGCGAAGTGGTCAAACGCGGCAGACTGTAAATCTGTTCCTTCGGGTTCCATAGTTCAAATCTATGTCTCCCCACCATTGTTATTGCCTCGTAGCCAAGTGGTAAGGCATCAGACTTTGACTCTGACATTCCGCCGGTTCGAATCCTGCCGAGGCAGCCATTTATATTTTTAAAATTTTTGATTTTGGTTCGTTAGCTCAGTCGGTAGAGCATTTGACTTTTAATCAAAGGGTCCTGAGTTCGAATCTCAGACGAGCCACCATTAAAAAAATTAACTCCGTATTTGCGGAGTTTTCTTTTTGTTTAAAAATACTCAGGACCCTTTGATTTTAAAAATATAAATGGCTCTTTTAATTCCATCGCCTTTATCTAGTGAGCAAAGATACTCCCAACCAAATTTTTCATAATAATTTATTAATCTAGTATGTGAGTATAATGTATCATAACCTAAATCTTTTAAAACAGATGGAATTGTTTTTAGAAGTTTTCTTGAATATCCCATTTTTCGTTTTTGTGGAACAATATAAACATTTGCTAACCAAGGGGAGTAGTTTGTATTATCATTATCATGGGCTTTTATTTGGTAAAATCCAACTAGTTCATGATTATCTATAGCTATAATTGTAATTGCTTCATCTTCAAAAGTCTTATTATTCCAATCACTAAGACATGCAATAACCTCATTTTTAAATATTTCATTATTATTCAAATAATCTATTTTTAACATATAATCACCATTATTATTTTATTAAAATACCCATTAAAAGTCAAATTTAGAACAAAAATGCAAAAAAATAACAAAAAATTTGATATGTTTGACCTGGTTCGACAAGTTTTTTGCATTCTTTATGCTATACTAGCCAACTAAGGAGGTAAATTATGAAAGAAAAAATCAAACAATTATTAAAAGAGTTTTATTTGATTCAATGTAAAGGTTGGGTAAAAAGCACCGGTTCTGGCAAAAGTGCTGCTGGAACTACACTTGAACATCTATTCGGAAAACAAGAAGATACATTGCCTTTGCCTGATTATTTAGGAATTGAATTAAAAACGAAATTAATTACTAGTAATTATAATGTTAGACTTTTTAGTGCAGTTCTTGACAATAAACCAGATTTAATGAATAAATTGTGGAAATTGTGTTCTTGGAAATGTACAAGAAATGGTGGAACGCGTGAACTTTATGATGATTTTAATGCGATAGATTATTCTAATACTCATAGAAAATATGCGTTTAAAATGTATGTTAATTATGAAAAAGAATGTGTTGAATTATTATTATACAATAATTGGGATAAGAAAAATGTTAATATCGATATGTCATGGTCTTTTAGAGAGTTAGAACAACGATTAAAAATTAAACTTTCATACATGGCTCTTGTTCATGCTGAAAAATTTGTGAATAAAGAAACTAAAGAAGAAAAATTTAAATATTTAGATATGACTATTTACAAATTAAGAAGTTTTGATGTTTTTTTGAAACTTTTAGAGCAAGGCATAATAAGTGTGAATTTAAAAATGTATCCGTTTAAAGAACCTGAAAGACAAGATAAGTTTAGAAATCGTGAAACAACATTTTGTATTTCTCAAGAAAATCTATCATTATTGTTTGAGAAGATTGATACAAGTGATTATGTAATTAGTTAAAAAAATCAGCCATCGTGCTGATTTTTCTATTCTACAGTAACTGATTTTGCTAAATTTCTTGGCTTATCTATGTCACAGCCATTATCTTTAGCTACTTTATATGATAAAAGTTGTAATGGTATAATTGTTAAAATTGATTCTAATATTGGATGTATTTTTTTGATTGTTATTATGTCATCATAAAATTTTTCTTGAGGTGTTTCGTTTGTAACATAGACAACGTAAGCACCGCGAGCTTTTACTTCTTTGATATTACTTATTGTTTTTTCTCGTAAACTATCATCTGTTGAAATTGCTATTACAGGAGTATCTTTTTCAATTAATGAAATAGTTCCGTGTTTTAATTCTCCGGCTTGGTAAGCAATACTATTTATATAAGATATTTCTTTTAATTTCAATGATGCTTCAAGAGATAGTGCGTAATCAATACCACGTCCAATGAAGAAAATTTGTTTTTTATCATAAATTTTATCTGCAATAGTAGAGTAATTATCATTATTTATTGTTTCTTTTATTAATGCAGGTAAATTATTATATTCTTTAACTAATTCATTGAATTCATTTTCATTAATATTTTTGTTTTCATAACCTAAATATAAAGCAATTAAACTGAATATTGCAAGTTGTGCTAAGTAAGCTTTTGTAGTTGCAACAGCAATTTCAAATCCAGCTTTAATATAAGTTACATAATCTGCTTCACGGGCAATGGAAGAACCAACAACATTTACAATTGCCATGGTAGTTATTCCATCAACTTTCGCTTTTCTTAAAGCTGCAAGAGTATCAGCGGTTTCTCCGGATTGAGAAACTAAAACTACTAATGTATCCTTGTCATAAAAACATTTTTTATATCTGTATTCACTAGCAACTTCAACATTTACAGGTATATTTGCATAGTTTTCAATTAAATATTTTCCAACAACACCGGTATGATAAGCTGAACCACATGCTACAATATCAATTTTTTTGAAATTTTTTAGATAACTAAAACTTTTTTCTAAAGATTTTATTGTACCATCAAAATAGTAATTAACAGTATCTTTAAATACTTTATCTTGTTCATTTATTTCTTTTAACATAAAGTGTTCAAATCCACCTTTAGTGGCAGCATCCATTGAACCTTCAAAAAACTTTATTTCTTTTTCTATTTCATTTAAGTCTTTATCATAAATTTCAATTTTATCTTTTGACAATTTAACAATGTCATAGTCATTTAATAACATGTATTTATTAGTATATGCAAGTATTGCTGGTACATCAGATGCAACATAATATCCATCATTACCAATAGCTACAATCATAGGACTGGCACAGCGTGATGCATAAATATTGTCATCGCCATCAACTAAAACCACAAATGCATATGAGCCACGTATTATTTTACTAGCTTCATGTAATGATTTAACCATATCACTATTTTTGCTATACAATTCATCAAGTAGGGCAGCGGCTACTTCACTATCGGTTTCACTAGTAAATTTATATCCTTTTTTCTTTAAATCTTCTTTAATTTCAATGTAATTTTCAATTATACCATTATGAACTAAAGTGACTTTACCATTTTTATGAGGATGAGCATTAATATTATTAGCTTCACCATGAGTTGCCCATCTTGTATGTCCAATACCTATATAAGCATCAACATCCATATCTAAAGTATCTTTTAAATTCTTGATTTTTCCTTTTTCTTTCTTTATTTCGACGTTGCCATTTTTTATATAAGCAACCCCGGCAGAGTCATAACCTCTGTATTCTAGAGCTTCTAGAGCTCCGATTAGTTTTGGAACACATTTTTTAGTTCCAATATAACCAATTATTCCACACATAAAAAAATCCTTCCTTAATGTATGTGATATATTTTTTATTACAATGTTAATTTTGCTTTTTGTAATATATCTATCGATTATACTAACCGTGTTGCATCCGCCGAATTTTCGATAAACAACATCCTCGTTAACCTCTTGGGTCTGGCGCTAACAAATAATTTTACCTCCATCAACTATTTTGTTTTCTTTATCATTATATTATATGTTTTCGTTTTTGTCAAAGTTTTATCTAGACATTAATTTATCAATATTATATAATATAAGTGGTGATTATTTATGGTGAAAGTCGAAGGGACTTTAGAAAAGAAAAATGCAAATAACAATTATAATGATTATAAGAAAAATGAATTAACAAGAACTTTAATCCTTGGTTTAGTGGGATTAGTACTAGTATTAATGCCTGGTACTTTGAATAAGATTTTAGGAATACTTGTCGGAGTCGTTTTACTAGTAATTGGAATTGCTGGAATTTATCAATATTTACAAAATAAAATTGGAACATCAACTTCTTTAGTTAGTGGAATATTTTACAGTATTCTAGGTTCAATTATTTTGCTTTATCCAGGTTCTGTTGTAAGAGCTATAGCTATTGGAATAGGTATTAGCTTAACAATGTCAGGTTTAGCAAAAGTAAAGTGGGCATTTACCTTAAAGGGTTTAGATAATACATGGATTGGTACTTTAGTAATTGGTATACTTATAACAATTTTAGGTGTAATTTTAATTTTTAGTCCTTTTTCTGGGGATGCAATTACCAAAGTAACTGGTGCGTTCTTGCTAGTTGTTGCAGTATTTGATTTAATTGATAATTACATTTTGCAAAAATAACTGAAAAGTTATTTTTTTAACCTTTAAAAATAATCTATTTTATGATAAACTTATTATAGTGGTGAAGCATAATGGATAGAATAACGTTTATATTAATTGCTTTGTTAGTATGGATTGTAACTATTATTTTGGTAATAGTAGTTTTAAATGTGATAAATAATAAGGAAAAGAAAAAGTTGAAAGCTGAAATAGAAAAACTAGAAAAGGGAAAAAATATGATTATTTCAGCATCAATGTTGTCTGAACTTAATAAAGTTGAAGCATTAGTTAATAATGATGAAATGAAAGAAAAATTAGATGATTGGAAAGCTAGATTTAATGATATTAAAGATAAAGATATGCCTAAAATAACAGAAACAATTAATGAAATAGAAGAGTTATTTTTAGAAAAAAACTTTAAAGATTTAAAAGGTTTAGTTTTAAAAGCTGATTTTGATTTAAATAATTTAAAAACTAAAGCATCTTTTTTGCTAGATGAAATAAAAGATGTGACTTTAAGTGAAGAAAGAAATCGCGAAACAATAACTAAATTAAAAGCTCAATATCGTGAAATATTAAGTACTTATAAAGATTATGAAAATGAATATGAAATAGTTAAAGTGCCTTTAGAATTACAATTTGAAAATATTGAAAAATTGTTTAATGCTTTTGAGGTTTCGATGGAACAAAATGCTTATACTGAAGTAGGTAGAATAGTTAAAGCAATAGCAGATGTAATAGGAAATTTAAAAGTAATTATTGAAGAGACAAGACCTATAGTTAGTTTAGGTAAGAGTTTAATTCCTAAAAAAGAAGATGATATTAAAAATATTTATGATAAAATGACTAGAGAAGGTTATAATTTAGAATATTTAAATATTGATGCAAATATAGAAGAAGCAAATAAAAAGATTAAAGATATTTTTGGAAGATTAAATGTATTAAATGTTGAAGATTCATTGTTTGAACTTAAAACTATGCATGATTATTTTGACTCTTTATATGCGGATTTTGATAAAGAAAGATATAGTAAAAAAATATATGAGGATTATAGTAGAAGTATTTTAATTAAAGCAACTAAGTTAGAAAAAGTTAATAATGAACTTTATAAGAAAATTGGAGATATTAAATATAGTTATGATTTAACAGATGATGAAGTAAGTGTGATTTCAGAAATAAAAGATGAAATAATGAATATTAGAGCTAGTTATGATAAGGTAGTAGATATTGCTAGAAGTAAAACTTTAGCTTATTCTAAGCTTGCTCGTGAGATGGAAATTATTAATTCAAGACTTGTTAAAACTGAAGAAAAACTTAATGGAGCCTTAAAAACTTTAGGAAGTTTAAAAGAAGATGAATTAAGGGCTCGTGAACAACTAGAAGAAATTAAGAGAATACTTTCTCAAACAAAAGAAAAGATACGTTCTTATAAGTTACCAATAGTACCTAAGAATTATTATGTGGAAATGTCTGAGGCAATGGAAGCTATAAATGAACTTGTAAAAGAACTTGATAAAAGACCTATATCTATAAAAATATTAAATTTAAGAGTTGATACTGCAAGGGATTTAGTTTTAAAAGTGTATAATACTGTAAATGAAACTGTTAAAACTGCAAAAATGGCAGAAACGGCAATAGTTTATGGAAATAGATATAGAGTTACAAATAAAGAAGTAGATTTTGGTCTTATTAAAGCTGAAAATGCGTTTTTTAAAGGAAATTTTAAAAATAGTTTAGAAAATGCTATTAATGCTATTAATATAATTGAACCAGGAATACATAAAAAATTATTAGAAGAATCTCAAAGTTAAGGATGTGATATTTTGGTTTATTTAGATTATAGTGCAACAACTCCGGTGGATATTAGAGTTTTTGATACACTTTCAAAGGTTACAAAAGATTATGTGGGAAATCCTAATTCTATGCATAGTCTAGGACAAAAGTCTATGGAATTACTTCTAAGTGCTACTAAACAAATTGCAGATATTTTTGGTGTTAATCCTACAGAAATTGTTTATACTGGTGGTTCAACTGAGTCAAATAATATGGCAATTATCGGAGCTGCTTTAGCTAATCATAAAAAAGGAAAGCATATAATTGTTTCAAAACTTGAGCATCCATCTATTTATGTAATATGTGATTATTTAAAATCTATTGGTTTTGAAATAAGTTATGTTAAAAATGATAGTGATGGTTTAATTGATTTTGATGATTTAAAAAATTTAGTTAGAGAAGATACAATTTTGGTTAGTATAAGTGCTGTTAACTCTGAAATTGGAATTAGACAACCATTAAAAATGATTAGACAAATTATAAAAAAAGAGAATATGGGAACTGTTTTTCATTCAGATATGACACAAGCAATAGGTAAAGTAAGTGTAAACATGCGAGACGTAGACTTAGCAAGTGTTTCTGGGCAAAAAATCTTTGGACCAAAGGGCATTGGCTTTTTATATAAAAGTAGCATGGTAAAAGTAACACCACTTTTATATGGAAGTACAAAAGAAACTTTAAATCCTGGAACACCACCACTTCCTTTAATTGCAGCTTTATCTAAAGCTATTAGACTTGCAAATGAAAATATAGAAAAAAAAGAAAGATTTGTTACATTATTAAATGATAAAATAACAAATACATTAGGAAAATATCCACATATTTTATTTAATAAAACTAAGTATAGTATTCCACATATATTAAATATAAGTGTTATGGATGTAATGCCTGAGGTAATGGTGCATGCACTTGCTAATCATGAAATATATGTAAGTTCAAATACAGCTTGTTCAAGTGGGGAAGTTTCAAATGCAGTTTTAGCTGTATACAATGATTTAAATAGAGCGAAGCACACTATTAGAATTAGTTTATCTCATGTAACAACAACAGAAGAAATAAATAAATTCTTAGAAGTATTTAAAGAAGAATATGAAAAATTAAGTAAATTACATTAAAACTATTTAAAATAATAGTTTTTTTTGTTAAAATATTTTTTGAAATGAGTGATGTGTTTTGAAAAAAATAATTATTATAAAATATGGAGAATTAAGTACTAAGAAAGATAATAAGAATTATTTTATTAGTAAATTAAAAGATAATATTGAAACAACTTTAAAAAATATTAATCATAATACTTATTATGATTTTGGAAGAATGTTTGTAGAAACAAAAGATACAGATGAAGTAGTTAATCACTTAAAAAATGTTTTTGGTATTCAAGGAATGTTTATTGGTTATACAAGTAATAAGACTGAATTGGAAGATATAAAAAGTGATGTAATAGAGTTACTTCAAAATAAAGATTTTAATACATTTAAAGTTGTTACTAAAAGAAGTAATAAAAATTATCCAATTAATTCTATGGATGTAAGTAGAATGATTGGGGGGCATATACTAAAAAATATTGATTGTAAAGTAGATGTACATAATCCAGATATTGTGGTAAATATTGAAATTAGAAATGATGAGATATTATATTACTTTGAAGAAATTAAAGGACTTGGAGGATATCCAGTTGGTACTTTAGGTAAAGGCCTTTTAATGCTTAGTGGGGGAATAGATTCACCGGTCGCAGGATATCTTACTATTAAACGTGGGGTAAAACTTGAAGCAATATATTTTGAAAGTCCTCCGCATACTAGTGACCAAGCTAAAGAAAAAGTTATTAAACTTGCTCGTGTTCTTGCTAAATATAATACTGAGGTTAAAATTCATGTTATTAACTTTACAGAAATTCAAGAAACTATTCTTAAAAATATTCCACATGAGTATTTGATTACTATAATGAGAAGAATGATGTATCGTATCAGTGCTATTATAGCTAATGAAAATAAATGTAATATTTTAGTAAATGGTGAATCTATTGGTCAAGTTGCAAGTCAAACTTTAACTAGTATGAGGGCTATAAACGAAGTAGTAAAAATGCCTGTTATAAGACCTGTTGCTTGTTTTGATAAATTAGAAATAATTGATATATCTAAAAAAATTGGTACTTTTGATATTTCAACACTTCCTTATGAAGATTGTTGTACAGTTTTTGTTCCGAAGCATCCAGTTATTAACCCGAATGGAGCTTTATGTGAAGAGTATGAAGCATTAATACCATATAAAGAACTAATTTATAAGGCAATAAAAGAACATACTACAATAAAAGTTGGTATAAAAGAAGAAAATAAATTTAGTGATTTGTTATAAAATAAATAATTTTAGACATAATATTACCAAGGTGATATTATGTTTTTTAAAAATGCTAATTATTATAAAGGTTATGATATTGATAATAAAAATAGATTAGAAAAATTTCAAAATGAATATGCTAATCCATATGGTTATAATTTAGAAAGTAATGTAAGAAGAGAAATAGATTATGATAAAAATGCAACTTTTACAAATCAAAATATGGTTAAAAATAAAGAATATAATACAAAATAAAAAATATGTAAAAAAAGCCCTAAATTGCACATTTGTGCGAATATAGGGCTTTTTTTTTTTTTTTTTTCGGTTAAAATGGATATGTAATATAAAATATCCGTGCGTGATATTGTTATGAAGGAGTAGAATTTTCATGGAAAATAAAAAACAAGCAATAATATTAAGTGGAGTAGCAATAGTAGCATTACTAGCATTAATCATCGGAGCAACATTTGCCTATTTTCAAGCGACAAGTAATAGTAGTTCAAATACAAATGTAAATGTAACAACATATACAACGGATTTACTGACTTTTGAAATGGGTGGTGACATTAAAATAAATGCCGACCAAACATCATTTGCAGAAGGAAAAGGAAATGCAACAGGAAGTACATTCGCAAAAGCAATACTTACTGCCAATAATAAAACAAATACAGCTACAAAGAATTATTATATGTATTTAAATGTTTCAAATAATACATTTACATATACTCAAAATGAAAATACCCCAGAACTATTATTAACAATAACAGATGCAAGTGGAAATGAAATAACAAGTATAACAGGTTTAACATATAAAACCGTAACAGATGGAAAAGGTACAAGTATATCTGGGTTTGATATCACAACTAAAACAGATTTAATAACATTATTTGATAATAGGGAAATAACAGCCACTCCAGCAAAAACAGAACAATGGAATGTAACTGTTACTTTTGTAAATTATAATGTAAATCAAACTGGAAATGCAGGTAAAAACTTTGATGCCAAGTTAATGATACAACAAGAAAGTTTAGGCAATCAAACTTTAGCGGAATATGTTATATCACAATACACAGGAACTCAAGGGGAAAATTCAATATATTACCACAATGCTTCATTAGCAAATGGAGCCGGAGATAATTCATACAGATATGCTGGAGGAGATTATGTCTTAACAGATGCAGGAAAAGCAACCGGAGCAACAATGATGATAGGATATAATAATACAGTAACAACAGCATTAATAGATTTTTATTGTAATGGAACCAAACAATTTGTAGGTTATGTATGTAGTTCATCTCAAACACATTATTATTTAATAAAAGGAGATACAACGCAATATCAAAGTTATAATGAAGCATTAAGTGCATCAGTAGAAAAAGGATATTTAACAAAGGATAATGTAAAAAATTTTGTATGCTTTGGAAGTGAAGCAAGCACTTGTCCAACAGAAAATTTATATAGAATTATTGGTGTATTTAATAATCAAGTAAAATTAATAAAATATGATTATGCAAAATCAAGTCTACTCGGAACAGATGGAGACTTTTCTCAAGAATATTCATATTACTTTAGTGGAGAACAAGGAGAAAGCCCATCAAGCAATTCTTTGTATTATTGGAATAATGCAGGAACAAACACATGGAGTGCAAGTAAACTGAATACAGTTAATTTAAATACAAACTTCACTACAAATATAGGAACAGCATGGGCAAATAAAATAGCGACAACAACATGGAAAGTTGGTGGAGGTACATATGCAAATTTAAGAGATGCAGTACCCAAAACAGCATATCAATATGAAGTAGGAAGTAGTGCATCAACCACAACGTATGATGCCAAAATCGGTTTAATGTATGTGTCAGATTATTATTATAGTGCCAGTCCAAGTGCATGGACATTAGTTGGATATAATTCGGATTATACAAAATCTTATGCATCAGCAAAGGGAGAAAACTGGTTGTACGGAGGAGGCTGGGATTGGACAATTTCGCGCACTTCGGACTATTCGGACGGTGCGTTCGGTGTGAGCTACGGTGGCTACGTGAGCAGCAACCTTGTCGGCGGCAGCTGTGGTGTGCGCCCGTCCTTTAGTCTTTTGTCTTCCACAACCTATGTCTCAGGGTCAGGAAGTATGAGTGACCCTGTGAGAATAAACTAGTGCTTTAGGTCATTGTTTGTCTAGCGACAAAGGTGCTAAACAAACGGGGTAAAAAATTTTAATAGAATGAGAAGGAAAGGAGTAAACTTTGATAGAAAAATGTCTGTCGTGGCTGCGTTTTGTGCAGGCGTGACAGTAGGCGAGTTGGCATTCAGTAATGATGTAAGTCCAATAATATAAGGAGAGGGTAATCTTGTGGTAATTTCGCGCAATTCGGACAATTCTAACAATGCGTTCAATGTGAACAACAATGGCAACGTGAACAACAACAATGTCAACAACAACAATGGTGTGCGCCCGTAGACCTTTATAGTTCTAGTGATTATAAGATTAAGGTTTTATAATGAATGAGATAAAGGACAAAGATTATCCTAGGGCATAATGCTCTAAATAGAAAATACGGATGGGAATGCATACGTGCAATCCCTAGGAACCGTATTACATGATTTACTTATTTAAATTATGTAGGGAAAGTTTGAATAAGTTGTCTTATAATTCCTACTAATTAGGTATTAAGAAAATGGTGTAGGTAAGGTTGTAGGTTTGTGGATAGATTAGGTTTCCACTTATAAAGGTAGTAAAGGAGTTGTTTTTTTAGTGGATAAGAATAGTATAGTTTTATATAAGTCAGGAAAGTTTTATAATGCTTATGGAGATAATGGTATTATAATTCATAATTTGTTAGGAT
>ERZ827168.2044-NODE-2044-length-24992-cov-3.633677_pt1 | contig 24992 bp, 27 predicted proteins | sample MGYA00519868_ERZ827168 | MGnify/ENA primary metagenome ERZ827168 (study PRJEB31778, sample SAMEA3449271) | human gut metagenome | biome: human gut; feature: human-associated habitat; material: faeces | place: United Kingdom | collected 2010/2012 ...
AACGTCTGCAATACCGCAACGCATTACGCCTGGTCAATGACAAACTGAAAACAATAGCCGGACTGGTCGGGCTGCACACGAATCTCACGATGTACACGAGCAGGCATTCATGGGCCAGCATCGCCAGGAACCAGAATGTCCCACTTGCAGTGATCAGTGAGGGCATGGGGCATGATTCCGAACATACGACCCTAATATATCTTGCCTCGTTGGATAATTCAAAGGTGGACAAGGCGAATGAATTGATACTTGAAAAATTGTAAGGCTGGAGGATTCGGTGTTTAGCAAAACGCACGCTCTCTTACCAAGAGAGGGATGGTTGACGACAAAGTTACATAAAAGAAAGCAAAGCAAAACATCTTTTAGGGAAAAATTTCAAGATTTATGCCGAAAAACATATAGATGTTAATCAAAACAGTTTCATTTCAGCTATTTGATGCTAATTTTCAAGCTAATAGCACATCTATCCCTCTCTTGGTAAGAGAGAGATGGAAAATGGGTTACGGACAGTAACAATTACTCGTATGTACACATTGCCTAATGTGAAATCCCAATGGGACGTGAAAAAGTTCCAAAGTGTCGGATTTACCTCCGATGCCCTCCCCGAAGTCCAAAAGCCATCCTTGGCTGAGAACTCACAAACAAGGGGTATTACTATGTATGCACTATCATGTATTACTCCAAAAGTTAGACAATGGGGCAGAATATTTTCCATATGTGTACACCTTGAGTATATTTACGGATTCGAAAAGGATATATGCAATTATTGGGTTAGAAATAGTTTCGGTCTCTTGTATCAAACCAGAAAATTGCTTTTATGGATTAAAAACATGCAAAACAGATTATGTGATTATGAATTGACTGAGTTTGCTTTCAGTCGAGAATGTGATGAGAGGATAGATATTCTTTTCTTAAGGCCTCATTATAAATAATAAGTAGTTAAAGTAGAACGATGGAAAAGTCAAAGTTTTATAATCCAGAAGTACAGCAAATCTTTCCAGACTCTTGCGCTATTAAATCCCAACAACTCATTTTGAATGATTTTGGGGTGGAAGTATCTGAAGTTGATTTGGTACAAACTGCAGCTATGAATGGATGGTATAATGGCGGTACTTTACCACAAGATGTAGGTAAACTGTTGGAGCTTGCAAATATTCCGGTAACCAGACAGGATCATGCCAATGTGTTCAATCTTGTGAATGAGTTGGCACAAGGGCATAAGGTCATTGTTGGGCTTGATGCCAATGAATTATGGAATAATGATTCCATAAGTGACAAATTAAAAAACTGGTTTGATGATTTTTGGGGAGGACAAGGTGGAAATCATGCCTTGATTGTTGCGGGTATTGACACCTCGGATCCCGACAACATTAAAGTAATTGTGACGGATCCAGGTAGTGGGGAGGAAGGTAAACCTTATCCTCTTGAGCAATTCATGGATGCTTGGTCTGACGCAAATTGTTATATGGTATCCGCCGATATACCAGCGTCTGGAATGGCGTCTGGAATGCAGAATTTCGATTATGAGACTGGACATATAGAAGAAGTTGCCGGTGCAAATTATGAGGACTTTCAATTATTCAATGATATAAGTATGGGACTTCCACAATGGATTCCAATGGATATGGGCGGATTTATGTCTCCGATGCCATCCTTGACAAATGCATATTTTGATTTTGCTCAAAACAACATTGCATTCAATGATATATTTTCAAACAATTATGCATTTAATAATTACATGGATTGTAACCTCGTGAATGATTATATGCGTCCTACGTTTTTTGATGGATTTAATAATATTAATTGGAACGCTCTTCCACCAATGAATTATGATATTCCTATGAATTTTACTCCTGATGCCTTGGCGGGCATGGGCGTAGATTATAATATGTTCTATAATGATTGTATGAGGCAGTTTTGCGACATGGGCGATTTCAACTCGATGGATTTATGCCAACAGCAACTGAACATTATCGGATACTGTGGGGGTAATTCGATAGACTATTATAATGACTTTTTAATGTATATGTGAAATGATGACAGATGCTGATAAACTTCGTACATTCATAAATCAACTTTCTCCTATAGCAGAGTCTTATGGGAAAAGGAGCGTGATTTCCAATATTAAAGTCCAAATAGCTGATTTGGAAAAATCAATTTCTGTGTTGTTCTGCGGTGAATTCAAGCGTGGTAAATCTTCATTAATTAATGCGATCATTGGGGAAGCGTTATGTCCAACAGATGTAGGTATTGCGACATCCGTGGTTTCAATCATCAGGTATGGCGCAGAGAAAAAGGCATACCGATATTATGGAAATTTGTTGGAGGATGCGGATGCTTTGAAAAAGGAAGAAATAGGATGGCAGAATATCGAGAAATACGCTATGGGAGGTGTGTTGGATATTGACAACACAATTTTGATTGAATTGTTTTACCCTGCACCATTCCTTAAAGACGGGATTACCATTATCGACACTCCGGGTGTTGGAGGCTTGGATCCCAGGCATGCCATTCTGACACATATGGCATTGCCCAAGGCGGATGTCATCGTGTTTGTTACCGATGCAGGTGAACCTATGACAGAGGCTGAATTAAAGTTTTATCAAGATAAGATTGTTCCGTGCGAGAAACAAAATATAGTATTGATAAACAAAGCTGATAGTCTTACGGAAGATGTCCTAAACACACACATAGATAGCACAAAGTTGATATTGGCAGAAGTGGGTGCTCCAGATGTGTTGCCTGTTTCAGCAGCACATTGGATAAACTACAATGTGTTGGAGGATGATGATTTGTTGGTCAGTTCAAACAAAGAGGGTGTACTTGCCTCCATTTCCATGCATGTTGAGAAATGTAGGAAACGGCAATTAATGGATTTACGTGATATGCTCATGGCGGAGGTTGCGGACATTTCCAAAGCTGTTGATACAGAAATAGAACAATTACGTGCTGATTCCAAGACTCATCAAGGTACAATGGAATCATTGAAACAGCAGATGGACGAGTTGAAAAATTTTATCAATGACATTAAAAATCCACAGTCTGCAATAAATCTTCGTATAAATTCAATTTTTGAGGATGCTCGCAATGAAGTGTCAAATACAATCTCCCATGAAGGTGTAATTCTGACATCAACGGAGTTTGATGATTTGTTGAACAGCGAAAATGGATTGGCAAATGACGGAAAGTGGTTTGTATCACAAATAAACGACAAGTTGCAAAAGCTTTCATGCAGGGTTGATGTTGAAATAGAAGAGGCTTTTGAGAAAATTTCAGAGGAAATAGAATGCGAAATATCAGATGCATTTGCTTCAAGAAGTTGCTTGGTGTCAGGAAATCTAAAAGAGTGCAGTATAATAAATAGCCAATTGGCATTTTCCATAGCGGGAAAGTTTATGACGGGTAGTCTCATAGGAGGTGGTGTCACATTGATTGTAACAGAATTGCTTGTTCCTTGCATTGGGATTGTTGCAGGTTTGGCCACAGCGGCTGCATTGATATGGAAACAAGTAACAAGGGAAACACAGCAACAAAAAAGAGCCTCAATACGCCAACAGGTTCTTCCTAAGGTGAACTTAGCCATAACGGATTTACGGAATCAGGCAAATACACGTTTTTCTAAATTCCATCAAAATTTGCTTTTGGCTTTGCAGACATTGGCATTTGAAGCAGGGGGAAAAATAAAGGCAATTCAGGGTTCAATGCAAGAAAATTACGGTAATGAGCAAGAATGTAAAAATAGGATTGCTGCATTGCAACAGCGTGATAAATTTTTGCATACCCTCATCTCACAATTGAATTTATTATATTCAACTCCATTCGCAAATGCAAAGTAACGACTTGGTATATAATAGAATCGCGGATTGTTTGAATGATTGCAGACGCATCATTTCTTCCTCGTCATGGCTGGTAAACACCAATCGGTCAATAAACGAGGTTGAGGGTGGTATGCGAGAACCTATGCAGTTGGCAATTGTAGGTAGGATTAGTAGCTCTAAATCAACCTTGGTGAATGCTATATTAGGAAAGCCGGAAGTGGTCAGGACTGGGCATGAGGCAGAGACATTCAATGTCAGTTGGTTGAAGTATGGTGATGACAATGCTCCCATTGTCGTATATTTTAGAAATGGCGATATTGAGAAAATCGACAGACGTGCATGGGGTGATTGGGCTTCGCATAAAGGTGAAGCCTCTCTTAAAGCAAAAGTGAAATACATGGAGGTTACTTCCAGCGATGATATGCTCAAGTACATCAATATTATTGATACGCCTGGATTGGATGCCGCAAGCAAAGTGGATTCCGAGAATACAATAGATTTCCTGAAAACGATTCATCCTGATGCGGTAGTTTTGCTTTTCTCAAAGAGCTTGTCCGGGGATTCACTTAGGTTGATACAAGATTTTCAAAATCCCGATGCGGGGGTGTCTTTTCCCATAAATCCAATGAATGCTTTAGGGGTATTGTCCAAGATGGACATGAATTGGAATATTATGGATAATAATGATGCGTTGCAAACATCGGCATCTGCGATTCAGCGTACGTTGTCTAACCGCTCAGATGTTAATAAATCATTGTTTCGGATTCTTCCAATGTCGGCATTGATGGGATTGGCCTCATTCTGTATTTCAGAAGAGGATGTTGCGGATTTTAGAGAGTTGGTATCTATCACTGATTTAAAGAATTTCACTAAGCTTTTTATTAGTGTTGATTTCTTTGTCAAGCCGCATGATTTTGTCTCAGTTTCGGTAGAGCGCAGAAAGAATCTGATATTAAAATACGGGTTATATGGAATTTTTGTCTGTGTAAATGCCATACAGCAAAATCATGATACGACAGTTCGGGAATTATCACAATTACTGAAAGAAAAAAGTGGCTTTAGTGTGTTTTTTAACCTTTTGAAATCTCATTTTGGAGATAGGGCATCTTTGATAAAGGCGCAGCAGGGGATTATAAAACTTCTTGGCGCATGTGATAAGGACAAACAGTATGCTAATACGGCTGAACGTCAAGAACTATTAAGTAAAATATATGCGAGAGTCCTGAATATAGAAACAGAACTTCATGAACTGAAAGAATGGTCTTTGCTGTTAAGTATTTATGAAGGAAAAATATCCGTTAATGATGAATTCATGCGAGAGTTTCTTTTAATTTGTGGGGAGAATGGTCATGCGGCTATAAATAAGCTGAATGTCAGTCCTGATACGAATATAAAGGATATGATACATATTGCGGAGGAAAAATGTCAATATTGGAGGGCGAAATATAACTCTATTAGGCATATCTCGGTGAAGAAGGCACTCCCCTACGAAACAATTTCAAAATCGTATGAATTGCTAAGTGCTCGTATTAGTGAGCAACATGAAATCTACGAAAATGCAATAAGGGAAATCTCATTATATAATCATTATATATATGGAAAGGATTAAAAATGAATTGGGTCGCAATTGACATCGGTTATAGCGAAGTCAAGGCTTCGGTGCTAGACAAGAAAAATACTCCTGTCCGATTAAATTATTCAATGGGCGGATATTATACCACGCGGTTATCTTCGGATGTCGTCATTATGGCCTCCGGTGAAATTGTTGTTGGGGATGATGCCATGTTATTGGGTGTGATGAATCCGAGTTTGCTTGTCTCAGATTGGCAACATCATTCTCGCAAGGAAGACATATGTAAGGCTTTTCTGTCTTTTGTCTATAATGCTGCTAAAAAACATTATGATGATAATGCCATAGGGGTTGTTGTTTTGTATGAGAGGGTGAAGGATGAACGTTTAATCAAAACCTGTGAGCAGATATTTGCTGAAACAAAGCCGATGGAATTGTCAATGGTGTTTGCAAAAGCAATGCCAAGTATAAAATCAGGCGTGACGGTTATTGCGGATTTTGGAGCGCAAAACTTTAAGGTGTCAATGATAGAAGACGGAACACAAAAGTCGTTTACATGTAATCCTGATTTGGGGTTTCGAAATATAGATTTGGAGCTTTTGATAGATTCTGTTCAATGGGATACCCTTACAGATGTTGAGTCCTCATTGTGTGGTATTTTGATTCAAAGAGCTAAAGTTGCCTTAAATAGTGGGGAACCAGTTGTTTTACCCTATGCAACAAAAATAAAAGACTGTACCATTAACAGCGAATATGAGAAATGTATGACAACCTTCCTTTATCAATGTTTTGAAGAGTGTTCAAATTCACTTCGTGCATGTTCTAAGGCATGGGGAGATGTTACGAATGTCTTGTTTGTTGGCGGAGGAGCTAATAGCAGCATTATAAATAATGTTTTTGAACGATATATGCAAGGACAAGGATGTGCACTAAAATCGTACAATACAATAGATACTCTATTTGATCCGCCATATGCAGCTACGCATATGGCACTCCAACTACCGTTGAGACGAAAAACTGATGTGATAATAAAATATTGATGAATAATGAAAATATCTATTTTAGGACTGACAGGTTCAGGAAAGACTTGTTATTTGTATGCGGCTGCTCATATCCTTGCGCGAGGTATTAATGTCAATGGACATAAAATATCGGCAACTCCAAGCAATCGTCAGCAGGCTGTTCGTCTCCATCGTGGGATAGAACAAATGGCTCGTGGCAAATGGCCAGAAGGTAGTATGAATACTCTAACATATCCATTTGAATTGAAAATTGATGGTAAGTCGGTGTTCCCTTTTACCATTTATGACTATAGAGGTAGTATGCTTGATGGTTTGAGTGACGACGATCAAGATGACACTGAAGAAATCTTTGAAACATTTCGGGAATCAAGTTGTATCGTTATTCTTATAGATGGAGATACTATTATGGATGCTCTTGATTTTGATCGTATTGCTTTGAAGCATAAGCGGCGCACCTCATTTGCAGATCAATTATTTGCTCGAAATAAACTCAATTATATTGAGTTGCTAGTACAAGAATGCAATATGCGAATGGGAAATAATGTACCTGTATTGTTAGCAATAACAAAAAGGGATATTTTCTTTGATGATGAACTTGATGCAGGCAAAGAGTTACTTAAAGAATTATTACCATCGCTATTTTCACGAAGAAATGATATGATTGTTGGCATAACGGCTGTGTCGTTAGGTGAAGATTTACATAATGAGAATGGAAAATTAACGGGAACGTTGTGTTTAAATACAGACGGAAATGTTCATCTGCCTATATTATTCGCTTTATTCCAAGATATTGAAAACATAGGGGATGATGTTGATGAGGCTAAAAAATTAATTTTAAAATTGTTCTCTTCGGATAGAATTAGTTTTTATCGTGGAGGAAAAGAAGCATTTATAGTTATATAGCTATGAAGATATATCATTATTGTTATACAAGAGGTCTCCATATTGATTATGGTAATTTTTCATATCCTAATGATATTGCAAAGGTATTCGTGGATAGGATTCGTTTTATGGCTTTGTCTATATTGGGCGATGGTGTCCAAAAGAATTTGTCAATTCCAAAATGGATCCTTTACAAGGAAAAAGATTTTGCTGTTTGGGGGATATGTTGTGAAAACAAACTACTTAACAGTAATAAATACGTGGATCATAGGAACCGTCCTATACGAGGTTTCTTTGCGATAATATTCGAAGGGTGTAATGATACATATGTTAAATTGCCGTTCGATGTGAAATATTTCAAACAGTTGTATGCAATAGAAGTTGAGCCGTATTGGGAGCAGCAAGAACAGCATAAGAATAAAACTGTTGGCTTTATTCCTGGGGAATATAATTATATTTGTAGTAGCGTAAACAGTTTTGCGTTACATTTAAATACGGATGTTTTTAAATGTAAGTCTTTGGGGAATGTGAATAGAGATGATGTGTTGTCGGCTGCATTGACGTTAGACAATGTCTCTTTGGTAATAGATAATGATAATCTTGAGCAAGCTACGAATAGAAGAGGCTCATTTATGAATTGCCTGTCAGCAAAAGTTCCCGAGGGTAAATATTCTGTTAAGCAAAAATGTCCAAAATGCGGATTATTTGTATCTGCTTTTGCCGATGGGCAGATATGTGCTAATTGCAAAGAAAAGGAGTCGAAAAAGAAAATTGAGATAAAAAAGGAAGAGAAAATGGATAGGAAATTAAAAGCTGATTTGGATGTAGCGGTTCGCAGGATTGAAAATCTTGAATCAATAATTGCTTCAGATAAAAAGTCATTGAAGAAGAAAGGCTTACTCATAAGAATCTTATTAGGTGTTATCGTTGTTTTGTTGTTGATGCTTTCATATGCCTATAAGGATAGTCTTTCATTGCACATATTTGGGAAAGATAAAGGCAATAAAGTTGAGCAACAACAGAATGCCGCATTGAGTTATGCAGAGATGGGAAATGTTGATTTGCAATCGGTGATTGGTTCAATAGAAATAAGACAGTCTGATACATCTAATTGAATTATATGAATCCATTCAAACAGAAACAACTTGATGAGTTTACCGTTACGGATTGTGAGCAGTATATCGCACACTATCCGTATGGAGAGCATATTATTGAGGTAAAAAGACACCTCAAGCAATTACGGGCGGGAGGAAAGAAAAAAAGAGTTGCAGTGTCGAACGAATTTATGGGTGATACGCCACCCCAAAGGTCTGAGCCTAAATCGCGGAAAAAGAAATCAGCTAGGCCACGAATAAACGAAACTCAGCGGGTGTCGACAAACAATTATACCGTTACATCATCTAATTCTAAGGTGGATGATTCTGGAAAGATGGCAAAAAATATTTTGATGTGGATTTTAATAATAGTTGGTGTTTTTATTGCAGGGACAATCCTTATAATAATAATTGAAGCGATGTTTCCTGGCATAAAGTTAAATAGTGGGCTATTGAAATATGCAATATATCCTGCATTATTATGTGTAGGAAAATGGATTAAAGATCAGTTTGAGTAGATATGGTAATCAAAAACATAGAACAGTTTACGATTTCGGATTGTTGTGCGCTATTGGGATTAGATTCCCAGCATCCGGAGGAGGGGGTGAAGAAATTTCAGCCCTTGGCCTCACGGCAAGAAATTGTGGAGCGATTATTAGGGCTTTTGGAATATGTGCGTCGTACACTTTCTATCGAATCCGTTGACTCATATTTGGAGAATATCGAGGAAATGAATTTTATTGACATCGGTTTAAGCTCTAAATGGGCGAAGTATAATTGTGGTGCGCATTCTGAATTTGAATATGGAGATTGCTTTTCTTGGGGAGAAATCTTAACCAAAGAGAAATATGGCAGAAAATATTATACTCTCTTGAAAAAGAATCGTTGGAAGGCAGACGAAAATTACGACATAGGGAATGAGATAAGTGTAACATCATACGATCCTGTCGTATGGAGATATGGACTTGATTGCAAGATGCCTTCTATGCTTGATTTTTCTGAGTTGTTATTTAAATGTAAGTGGGAGTTTCAATTTAGCGATAAAATGAAACCTTATTATAAGATTATAGATTCTAATGAGAATTGCATATTCTTGCCATTTACTCCGTTGGATAATCGGAAAATTTTTGAAGGTGGACTTTTTCTTTATTGGTGTGGTGCTGTTTCGTCTAAGAGTAACTCGTTCGCCTATGGATTATGGTTGTCTGATATTAGTGAATACCACATAAGGGGATTTGAGATTAGGGAAAGAGGGCGTTATGAGGGAGGATATATTCGTCCTGTTTTGCATAGTGGAATGAAAGTTCTGTAAATTCAAGTAACGGTATCATTTATGATGGAATTCAAAAACATAGATTCATTTAGTATTACAGAATGCTGTGAATATCTAAAGATTAACAGGCAGGATTTGCCCGAAGCTATTCAGAATCTGAAAGATTTAAAAGGGCTTGACATGTTGGTCGTATCGCGGTTGATTTTTCTGATAGATACAGACAAGGCTGCTGTTGAGTCTTGTGGGAGTATAGAGCAGTATGAGAAATATCTTTCTACTTGGCCTGATGGTCTTTATCATCTTTTTGCAAAGCAGAGAATAGACCAGTTAAGGGCTGAATCAGAAGAACTTGCTTTTTATAAAAAGCATAAAGGCAGTATCTTAGGATGCAAAAAGTATTTGAAAAAATATCCAAATGGCAAGTATTTGGACAAAATTAGGGTCAACTTAAGGCATAAAAGGAGAATACGTAATATTATCATTGGGTGTGTTATAATAATTGCTTTGATAATTGGAGGAATATTCAGTTATGAACCATTACCAACAATCAATATTCCCCCAGTTATATACGTATCACAATACGGAGATACAATAATGTTTGATAAGTATATAAACAATATAGTCAATTCTGATAATATACATTTGGCCGTAAAGGAAAGCATATGTAAAGATGATATGATTGAAGGAATGGGTGTATATAGAAATGATTGCTATGAAAACAGATATCTTACTGAGATATCTTATTTTAAAGATTGGCCATATGATATATCTTTGTATGAAGAATATGTAATTCCTATGAATGTCTCATCACATGAGTTGGTAAAGGAAATATGTATAACCTCAGTTTCAAAAATATTTGGTTTTATTATTCAAGAAAAGGTAAATGTTGTGAGCATCAAACAAGAACCAGTGTTGGCAACATATTTAAATATGGTGTCTTTGGCGGACTGGTGCGGCTGCTTGGAATATGATGGTTTTAGTTATTTATCAGAGAGAGAAGATTCGTATGGGAATAATATTAAAATTTTTTTAATTTCAAGCAATGGCGTTCAAGATGGGTTTTATGTGTTCCCGGAAACAGATGGCTCTTATATACGAATTGAAAATCCAGATTCATCGTGGATATCTATCGAAAGCTCAAGTGCATATGAAGACTCTTTTAGTTTTAGAATTCGTGTATCGGAAAATAGATTGGCACATAAGAGAATTGGGTATATAACTTTTTCATGTGGGGATAAATATGTAAAATTAGTCATGGAACAGAAATCAGGCTATTCGTCATCTTTTGGTAAAAGTGAAGGTCGTAAAAGTGAAGGCCTTTCAAACAAGTCAAGAACGAAAGCTAATTGGTGATAAATGTTGTACTTATAATTAATACTGATGAAGTTTGGATAATTAATGCAAAATCGTCATGATTTGTTGAAGGTACGAGAAGTTGTATTTGATGAGATTGGATTTTAAATTAAGGAATATAATAACATCTTGAGTATGACTATAGAAATATAAAAAATGTTTTTCGTAGTTATAGACAGAAAAATTATAGTAATATATAGAACTACTGGACAATCTGATTAAATTTTATGGAGTATTATTACGATAAAATGTCTGTATTCTTTCCTTGCAAGGTCAAGTCAAAGGAATTGAAACGGTGGAATGGAAGTTGGAATCGGTTGCGCAAGAGGCAAACTGATTTCATACATCATACTCGTTCCCCATTGACGGATTTGCTGGATATGAGGACTTTCAGGGATTACAATGAGGCGGTATTGAGTGCTTTTCAGACTGTGATGGGTGGGGATTGCGTAATGAATCCGGCTGTTTCTCCGTATGCTGTAGAATGCTTGCAAAGGGCGTATCGGAATTCAAGAGAAGACAATGCTTTTGTGAAATACGCCCAAGTGGTGCTTTCAAAGTTCTCATTGCGCTATACTATAAATAGCGAGAAACGGGATATCTCATGTATGGGGAGTCTGATTTATAGTGTAAATCTAGACAATGGCGTGGGCACGTTGATTGTTACCCTCCAGTTCGCTCATGTATCGGCCAAGGATATTATATATTTGAAACATGTGTTTTACAAAAGGTTGCTTGTTGACATTGTCGATTTTGATATTGACGAGGTTACGAATAGCTGTACTGGGAGTTGTCATTTTACTTGCATTAAGCAAAAAGTAGACGGACAAAATATAAGAATGACAATTCAGGATTATGTGAATGAAAAATTTAAACGTATTGGCCATTTCAATCAATTGGAATATGATGTAGATTTCCGAGCAAGGTATTCGTTTGTTGAACTGAATCAGCATGGATTGCTTATAACTAATAACGAATTATATGGCATTATGCTGGCCGACGAAGGCTTTCAATATGTTCCCCAGTCGGTATGTGAAAGAGAGATACGAAAGGCTCATCCCCAAAATATCTCGACCCGCGTAAGTTATGACTTTTATATAAATGGCTTGAACGCCATTCTTGTTTTCAAAAGCTTAGTAAATAAAGCGCAATGCGACAATAACGTATGTAGATTTAAGGATGATATTAACCTTAATAGGGCACCTGAATTTGTTGAGACCGAACAACTGCCATGTTCCTGTCTGCCAGGACTGCAGGAGGACTTCTTCCCAGCGTATCTGAAAGCTGTTGAAGTGCATTACTTGGTAAACAAAGTGAATACAAACGAAATTGCAGTACATGACAGAAGTTTTTTGAAGCCTTGGATATTTCTAAAACGATTGTTCTTGTTGTGGGAGATTCTGTATGAACTGGACACGCATAGATATCATGTACATAAGACATTCATGGAACGTTTTGGGATATACAGAGAACTTGAAACGATTCGGGCGGAATATAATAGTCTTTTGACCCATGCAATGAGTTATTTTAGTGTGATTATTGCTATTTTTGCAGCAATATTAACGGTGCTACAGTTATGGAAATAAATCGGATAGATCCTTCATATTGGTTTGCAGGTCTGAAACGTAACGAACTGCAACTGCTGGTTTACGGGAATGGCCTGAAAGGTGTGACGGTCGAAACCACGATTCCTCATACGGAAATAGCCGTAAGAGAATGTTTGTGTGATAAATACCTGCTTGTGAATATCAGGCTTTGCAGTTCGGTGGTTGCGGATAAATATTCCATCTCATTTCATTCTGAAAAAGGTGGAATGACAGACATTCCTTATGAGTTCAAGGCTCATAGATTCTGGGATAGTAATGGTGAGGCCACCCTGTCAAATAAGGATGTATTGTACATGCTTATGGTTGACCGTTTCGCAAACGGCGGTATTCAGCTTTCAGATGGAAATGATAATAGTCCCAATTCATGGCATGGTGGTAATATTCGTGGTATGAAAGACGCCTTGCCGTATTTGAGTCAGTTGGGCATTACGGCCTTATGGCATAGCCCGATTTTTAAGAACAGCGAGTATCACGGGTATTCCATTACAGACCATTATGACGTGGACAGGCATTTTGGAACTAAGGAGGAGTATGCCGAATTTGTCAATGAAGCGCATAAGAGTGGAATTAAGGTCGTTGCTGATTTCATCTTTAACCATTGTAGCATCGAGCATCCCTTGGTTGCCAATCCGCCATTGGAGGATTGGTTCAATGGAAACCGAAGCAAAAACATTACAATTACCAATTATCGCCAAACTACAATTTTTGACCCGTATGCATCGGATTCAGACCGAAAGACAACGGTGAAGGGATGGTTTACGGAGAAAATGCCGGACCTTAACCTGAAAAATCCGTATGTTTTCAACTATTTGTTGGAGATGAGTATTTGGTGGATTGAAACATTCCAGATAGATGCCATACGGATGGATACCTATTTGTATTCCGATTTGGACGCAATGATTGAGTGGCAAAAGGCCGTCAACGAAGAATATCCGGGTTTTTCTGTCATTGCCGAGACTTGGATTGGGGATGCGGCTTATACAGCGAAGATACAGCGTCATGTTCGCAGACGTATAGACGGAGACAGTTCGTTTATTGTGATGGATTTTGCTTTCCAAGGTCATATTGATGCATGCTTTAATAGATTCAAGGTGCCTGATAAGGAAGTCCAAATTTATCAGCATTTTGTTTATGACTTTTTGTATGATGAGCCGCAAAACACCTTGGCGTTCTTGGACAACCACGACTTGCCGCGTTGGTGCTCTCGTGTAAATAGCAAGGCGAAATTGAAGCAGGCTTTGGCCGTCTTGCTGACTTCTCCAAGAATTCCACAAATATATTATGGTACAGAGTTTATGTTTGCAGGAGATGGGAAAGGCACAGGCGATGGAAACTATCGGCAGGATGCTTTCCAGATTTTGAATAGTTCGGAGGTGATGTCATCGGGGATTGTTCCTTTCTTGCGGAAGATATTGGAATGGAGAAAAGACTCAATGGCGGTAACGAAAGGGGGCATGAAGCATTTTATTCCACAGAAAGGGGTGTATGTGTATTTTCGCCAGTATGAGGATGAGAAGGTGATGTTGGTGGTGAATCGGACTTCCCAAAAAACAGATATCGACTTGTTACGGTATATGGAAGAGCTTGGCGGCTATAAGTCAGGGACTGATATCATTACAGATAAAAGGGTGCGGTTGGACACGGTATCTTTAGCGATTAAATCAAATGATGTATTAATTTTAAACTTAGAATAATTATGAAAATTTGTGGTGATTTTACAGCATGGTGCTTTGAATGCGATTGCATAAATTTGATTTTAGCATTAATTCTTGGAATTTCGATATGTTTTTCTGTTTGTAGAATTTTGAATTTCTTTAAATGGAAAATCATGGAAGAACAGAAGTTTGACAGGGAGATTTTTGAGAATTTCAGAAGAAGGACTCTCCAGGTTGGAAATGCTCAAAACAATGGTACAACACCTACTAATGAAAACGTCCAGAACCCATGTGGAACAAATGGGAATTGATAGAATCTGAGATATGACAGACAAGGAGATAGTGAACCGCTTGTTGGAGAATGACACGGAGACAATAAGGGATTTCTTTTTTGTCCGATGTCGTGCGATGCTTACTTATATCGGACAGTATTTTTGTCAGATGCGACAGAAACCGGAAGAGCTGATTGGGGAATTCTATGAATTTTTGGCGGCTAATGATTGGCATAAGTTGAGAATTTTTAAGTTTACCTGTTCGCTCAATGCGTATGTGACGATTATCGCTTCCCGGTATTTCCAGCGCAAGCGGGACAAGGGCATGCTGTCTCTCAATGAAGCCATAGAGATTGAGGAGACGACGGGTGCGCCTGCGGAAATCCGGTTTATCATGCAGGATGTTAATAGGGTGTTGCAGGAGATGCAGCCGTTGGATCAGTTCCTTCTGACCAGGATACTGGTAGAGGGGAATAAGCCTTCTGATGTTTTGGATGATGTGGTGGCGTATATGTCTACGGAAAGCAATAGTAACGCATATAAGGGAAGCCGCGAGCAGTTAGCGGGATATGTATATACACGTTACGGTCGGGCTAAGAAAACGTTTATTGATAGAATGAGAGGATATGGTTATGGAGAATGATTTTATATCAGAAGAGGAGTTGTGGGGACGCTTGTTGGATGGCGGTTTTATACGAGAGTTCCAAAATATACGAGCAGTTCCGTCGTTCTTTAATGAAATGTTTATAGTGGCTTGTCGAGCCATGAGTTTTTTATGAAAGGTAAAAGTATGGCTAAAAAAACGATAATTACAGATGAGCAATTGGCTGCTTATATAGAAGGCTTGACTTCTTGTGGTCAACAGAATTTGATTGAACGGAATATGGATGTGGACACGTTGGAGGTGCTGGGAGTTTCGCGCAGGGCTTTAGAGGAGTTTGACAGCAGCAATGTCATTGTTCTCCCGGCATGGGATGAGTGTACCCCGTGCGATGATTCCCCAAAAATGTATAATCCTTTGGCTATGTGTGGCTTTCTGGGGGATGAAGAAGAAACGGAAGATGAAGATGACGGGATAGATAAGGGGGTACATGACTGAAGCAATAGAATATAAGGACGCGAAGCGGAAAATAAAACGGGAGGTGTCCTATTTCTTGGTGGGTTGTGTGGTTTTTTTTGTATTGGCCATTGCTTCTATAGTATATGGATATTATGTGCTGTTCGTGAATTCTTATGATTGGCCTCGGTACAGCGCCATTTGGGGGATAGGCGGAATATTGCTGTTATGGGAAATGGGCAGGGCTTTCTGCCAACGTACTCCATTACCTCCTGATTTCAGGGAAATTACAGCATCGGATTATCCAGAGCTTTTCAAACTGGTGCGTGAGGTGACGAGTGAATTTCATCTTTCGGAGGTGACGAAAGTATATGTATGTCCGGATGTGATGGCAGCCGTATTCATTCGTCCGGATTTGAAAAGTCTGTTTTCTGCTTCTCAGAGGTCTTTAGTGATAGGGATGGGCTTGTTGACCCAGTTGGATGATGACGAGTTGAGAGCGGTGTTGTATCATGAATTCGGGCATTATGCGCAAGAAGAGATGGAGGATTCGGCGATGGTGTATCGCATAGGGCTGTTTGCACGGGATTTCATAGCCATTCGCGAAATTAAAAAGATTGGGGCCTGGGAGATGCAACTGAAAAACCAGTATGTTTTATTCAGCTATTTTCTGGATATGGTTTGTTCGCGTGTGAATCGGTCGTATGCCACGTTGTCAAGACGTATGGAATATGAGGCGGATGATGTAGCGGTGAGGTTTATGGGAGTGGCGGCATTGCAGAAAGCGTTGGTGCATGTGGCTTGGCTTAAGTATAATTACAAGGTATTGTTGTGGGGAGCTGCCCGGCTGAAGAAACAGGGTGTATGTGTGGATAATGTCTATGCAGCGTTGGCTTTGGCTTGCCGGATCCGAGAATATGAGAAACGTGTGTTTGGCCGCAAAATCTTGATGCGTCTGGAAAGATTGGGTGGGTTGGTTCCGGTTGATGGCAATGTTTCGGCTGTTGTCCGGAATGCATTCCCCATGGAGCTGTTGCCGTTTCGGCCCGTGGAAATGAAAGTGTGTCCGTATGGACAGTTCGTTTCATGGATGGAACATGGTTTTAAGTTTTATGAGCATCTGCAGAGGCTGAAGCGGGCTGTGAGGGTTGAAATCCATATGAAACCACATTTGCATAGACTCCCGTTTGTAGAAGGTAAATATCACATTGTGTTGGATGGGAAAAGCATAGGGGATGGTAACTTTAGGAAAGGATATACTTTGAAGTGTCACACCTTTGCAGGGCGGCATGTTTTGTCGGTAGCGGCTATTTCGGGAATCATGTCTGTTCCTTTGGAATTTGAAGTGGAAGCAGGTTGTGCTTATCGAATAGAGATGGATTTTAAGTTACATTATTGGCAAGCCGTATGGGAGATTTTTCCAAAATCAGTGGAAAAAATTCAGGCCGTGTGATAGGAAAAGGAAAGCATAAGACTCTTTATAGAAAACAGAAATAGCAGAAGTTTATGAAGAAAGGTGTTTGTTTACTGGCTTTAGTGGCGTGTTTGACAGTTTTTTCGTCTTGCCGTAATTCTGATAGGCAAGTTCGGCTCATTATGGATGAGTGGACTGGGGCAGGTGAATTCAAAGGGTATGCCACAGTTTATAAATATGATATGTTTGAGGATGAATATGTGCGAGAGAGTTCCGGGAATCCAGTCTATGAAGTTGAAGAAGGGTATTGTATCGAATGGGACGGAGATACTTAGACTTTGGAAAAACTTGATACACCAATTAATCCATTTGGGGGGGTGGTATTACGAAATTTCGATACAAATTCTATATTTATTATATAGAGGATATACCGCATTCGTATTGAGTGGAAAAAGAAAAATCGATTTATTGATTACGAATATTTGAATTTAGAAGTTGTGCCCGACACGGAATTAGGGTGATAGTTATGAAACGTTTGATGACGGTTTTTGTTTTTTTGATAATGTGCCATTTGGTTTCTTATACGCAGATAGTTGGTGGATTTACAATTGGGAATGATGGGCATATTTATTTCCAAGCAGGGAATAATACTTATTATACTTACCAGGTAACAATTGTGGCGGTTTCTTCTGACAGGAGAAATTCCGAACAAAGAGTGATTGTTCCCGGGAACGGTTTTTATCTTGGACCGACAACTCCTTGGCGGTGGTATTGGAAACAGGACGATAAGATTTCTGTGGTTTACGCCAATGGGCAAACACAAACATGGACTTGTCCACAAAGTGACAAAATATATAATGAGAATATTTCTTTTAAGGGTAAGCATTGCAGTGGAACAGAGGGATGTGGCTGTTCTGGGTTTTCCCCTAAAAAGAGTGGAGATGTATGGGAAGAAGCTTATTGCAAGAAATGTGGACATCATAAGAAATACCATAAGTGATGTGGCAGTCTTTGTTGAATAGTGCTGCCTAGGAAAAGAGCAGAAATATTTTTTATAAAGATTGTTAGACATGAACACAAATGAAATTGAAACCTTAATGAAAGAATTGAAGTCTGGAAATAGTAGCTACATGTGCTTTGATTGTAAGGAAGGTATGCTGTTCTTAAAATCACGCACTGAAAGGCAATGTCTATTGGTGGACAAAAAGGACAAGAGCTTTGTGGAACTTGTGGATAAAGATGGAAACATGGTTGCATTCACCTTGAAGGATGTAGAGAAATCGGTATTAGACCGTGATGTCGAGACGGGGAATGCCCATGCATTACTCGTCCGATACAGATTTTTTGTATATGAGTTCAAAGGGGGCAAGGCGGAAGTGGAATGGATAATTTGCCCCGATGGACGGTATTTTGCGGACGAAGACGGTTTTGGCGGAGATGACTGTGACGAGCTGACGGCAACAGCAGTGATTGACCGGAAAGGGAAAGTGCTTGTACCGTTCCATTGACACCTTCACAAGAAAACATGTTGACGGAAAATGAAATGGACGACAGGCTCTAAATTGTAACGATAAATAGGAGGAACAATAAATCCTCAAGCGATTTTATCGTAATGCCAAAAAAGGAATATCTAATGTCCCTTTTTATCCTTTAATTTGTAAAATTAAGAGCAATTTAGTTCTACGCATAAAAGAATAATGGATATGGAAACAGTAAAACAATTTGTATTTTTGGCGTTTTTCGCCTTACTTACCATAACCACTGCACACGCACAGCAAAAGTTGATTGTTCGTAACAGCGAGACCGGCGAATCGTTTGAAGTTGAAATACCTGATGGCCTGACCATCACGGCCGATGGATGGCCTGACAGCGTGGAGGTCTATCGCGAACGTGCCAGGCAAGGTGATGTAGAGGCTTACAGGAAGTTGGCAAGGTGCTATGAGGACGGAGTCGGTGTCGAGGCGAATTTCGTCAATATGATGTACCTATATGAGTTGGCTGACTATATGGACGGAAAACGCGACCATCATTATTTCCGTAAATCCAGGTTAGGTCAGATGCTTGAAGACATGGACAGGAAATACCAAGATAATGACAGCGTTGGTGCAGAGGAAATATTGGCGCAGATAAATAATGAGTGGCCCTCATCCCTCTGGATTATGAATGTGATAAATATTGAAAATAAAAAAGAACTTGCACATATCCTTGAACCGGAAGCTCAAAATGGTGATATGTTAGCAAGGTTGGTGTTGGCAAGTATGGCCGCAGACAGTGTATGCTCAGACGCTTGCATCTGTGAATTGGAAGAAGTGGCCGCTTATGCCCCGATGATGTACAACAAACTTGGACATATCTATATGGGGAATCCGAATTCTATGCGCACGGACATCGACCGTGCCATTGATTACTTCAGGAAAGCTGACGAGTATGCAATGCTCAGCCGGAAAGGAGCAAAAGGTCTCCTTGAGTGTTATCGGATTAAGATGGAAAGGGGTGAAAAGCCTTGTGACGATATGGAACTGTCAAGGTTGAGACGCCTTTCAGAATATCGGAAAAGTACAGAGACAGAATGAAGCAATTGTAAGATATAGCGATTACAAAAAGATGATTAAGTCTAAGGATTGGAGTGGACGTATAACCCCGGAGTTTGTTTCAAGTCTTGAGGGCAATGAGATTTTTGTGTTCGGATGCCGCAATTCGGGCAGGCATTGGGACGGCGCATCGGCTTTTGCCCTGAAACATTTCGGTGCCGTATTCGGACAGCGTGAAGGACGGCAAGGGCGCTCCTACGCCATTCCGACCATAGGCGGTACGATTGGCTTGAAAGAAATCAGGCAATCGGTCATGCTGTTTACACAATATGCCGCAGAACATCCTGAATTGCATTTTCTTGTCACTCCTGTGGGCTGTGGAGGAGGCGGATGGAATGCGTGCGAGATTGCATCTTTGTTCCGTAATGCCTCACGGTTGCAGAACGTAAGTCTCCCGAAAGATTTTTGGATTGAGTTGAGAAGACCGTGGTTTTGGAGCTTATACAGAAAAACATTTGAATTATCGGCCTATGCGGTATCTGCAATAAAATGCATTTATGGAGCAATGTTTCATAGATGGATGAAACTGCTTCCGCCAAGAATTCTTTACCGTGTCCTTGTGAGGTGTGCGTCGTGGAATGAAGAGTTAGACCTGAATGAAGGATTTGCATGGACCAAACGTTTTATGCGCTTTTACCCGAAATCAACATGGTCTCGTTATCTCTTAAACCATAAGACAAGGCGTGCATATATGGTTGTCGATGATAATAGAAAGATTACGATTGTACACCCAAAGGATATTGACTGGGATTCCGTTTCAGTATTGCCTGACAAGGTTCAGAAGCTAATCCGGAAAAGAATGGCCAAATATGATTTTTGCATTTACGATTATAATGGTGGAGCGGCAAAGGTCGTATGGCAGGTAAGTCCGGATGGAAGTTGGTGTTATCAGGACAAACTTGGTAACGGACCAACCACGGACGAGAAGGACATAAGGCTCTATGGATATATTGATACTAAATGCCAGTTTGTAGAGAAATTACATACATAAAACTATTCTATCTTGCCATTGCTTATGAAACGAGGAATCATCATGCTGTTCACCTTATGCCTTGCGGTATGGTTCGGTGCTACAACTTCTGCACAAACTTCTGACCATGAACGGGCAAGGTATTATCAACGTCAAGCGGAGTTTTACCAAAAACGAGCAGATAGGCATCGCGATGAAGCGGCATACTTATTGAAACAGGCAGAACGCAGCCAGAAAGAGGCCGCCTATTATACAAAACGTGGGGACATTGACCGTGCGGAAATGTATTCACGTAAGGCATCCCGATATGTGGAGAAATATGAGGCGCAGCTAAGGTATGCAAGACAAGATGATGAAAAGGCTGCTATGTATTTTCAAAAGGCGGTAAATGCCTTAAAATAGTTTTGTAGACTTGTAAAATATAAACAAAGGGTTTGCCTATATCGTTTGTTCGCGTTACGAAATTCTGAAAAAAACAAATGATAAAATTTGTGTACAATAAGATAAAAGTGAAACAAATATGGAAAAAGAAACGCCACAAGAACTAGTCCGCTTTTTTGAGAAATCTATAAACTGGATACTACTCGGATGCCAACTATTCTACCGCGATACGGATGCGGATATAGACGTGCAGAAGTCATATCAGGTCGGAAGCATCATACGTGCAGGGTTCTTCGTTGATGTTACGGTCAAGGCGCAGCGTCCAACAACAAGATTCCGCTTCATCATCGGGTCTGCCCATTGCGCAAAACTCTATGAAGCCGTACCGGATGTAGATATGCTGCGCTGGCGGCTTTGCATGTTTCATTTCAATTCATATTTCAAGATCATGGATGTGTATGAAAAGGAGGGTGTCACGCAGATTTTCCTCCTTCACATTCCTTATCAAGCTGTTCCGTTCTTCATGCCGGAACACTCATTCAACTTCATACAAGGTGCTTCCCAAGTCAACCTAGTGGAAATCGTCCGCAGAAGCCTTGATGAAAAGTTGCGGATGGACGTATTCGCAGATACGACCGAAGCAAAACTTTTGGAACGGATGAAACAGCCTGTCGGGCTGGATAGCAAGGGCAATCCCGTCCCTATGAACTATATGCCCATCCCGGAAGAGTATAAAGACATAAGCGATGCCGTGCGTAGCTTGGCAAACGACCTTGACCCCATAAACTATCCGGAGGAGGACTGCCATGAATAAGAAAAGGTTGCTGCAATATGTGTCGGTTTTCGACTTGGTTGCCATTAGTGCCTGGGCACTTTTCACCTTGTGGCATTTGGGGATTGCTTCTTTCCTGATGCCCGTAATGATTCTGCTCCGTCTGGCCATTTCCTTTACCCTCTCCCACCGACAGAAGAATACAGCTTGGCTAATTGCGGTATTCACGGTATTGTTCTTTTTATTATTGGGTTTACAACCAACAAAACCGAATGAATCCTTATTGCAGCCTTTGGGTAAAATGTATGATTGCTTGGTAAGTCTGTATCAGGGGCATAGTTCCATGCTTGAAGGAGCATACCACTATTGGGGCAATCATGGAGACAATGTTCCTTTTCCCGGTAATGGATGGATTGTGTGGGCGTTGTTGTGGTTATCATGGATTGTCTTGGAACCTATTGTGGTTTATATCGTCCTACTTATTCGGAAGAGTCTGGCCCCTGCGAAATGGCCCTGGAAAAAAGTGTTCCTATCCATTTTGTATTTCGTTGCTTTTTTATTGTTTTTGATTGGTTACAAATATCTTCACCTCGATAGGAAACTTGATACGCCCTATCTGTGGTGGCTTTTCTTTTTGCTTCTTCCTTTCGTCTTGCGTATCAGGAAGAAGAATATCCCGATGGATATTTTCCGTTATGGAGTGGTAACGGTTGTCTTTGCCATCGCGTTTTCTGCCGGATTCGTAATGAATAGCGTGTTCAGTCTGGTGGCAATATTTGCTTCAACAGCCCTGTTTTACTATTTCGTCGATATAAGGTGGAGCAAGTCATGCCGGTCTGATAAATCAGCCTTATGTCTTGTCTATCCGATTGTCATATCCGGCTTTCTCTTTTGGACATCACAATATACGTCAAAAGGGTTCTGTGTCTTGCTTCTGCTGGCGAGTGCAGCCTGCATGGGTTATGTGGCAATCAGGCATTACAGGCGCATGCACAGTGCCGCTGCTTCCGTTCTTGTGTTTCTTGTATGTTCATTTATCCTTCCGAGCATATCCATCGGCTACAACCGATACAATGGCATTGAGACCAAACGGTGGTTTAATTGCAGGACTTACCATTATTCCTCACGCGGACTGTTGTACGTGCTTAAGGACGGGGCTATGGGCATACGTGACCGCTTTGGTCTGGTTATGCCGTGCGAATATGAATGGGTCATGCCAATGGGAAACAAGCTGAAACCTTTTGTCAAGTTCCAGGACGGCTTCGCATGGGGTATATATGATTTGGAACGGCAAGAAATAGTGGTACAACCTGCATACCGGGACATTTTCGAATATGACCATAATGTATGGCGCTTGGTTCCTGAAGAAGGGGAAAACGACAAATACTTCATCGGTTCGAAGTTCTACTACAGGTATGATGTAGACAACTGGAGACTTTCTGATAATCCGGAAGGATATGAGCCTTCTGTCAGCCTGTGTCTGAGGTATGACCGTGATGTTCCGCACTCAGATGATTTGGGCAAGTTGCTTTACACGATGATTGCAACCCTTTCCACGAAAAACGACAGCGTTTCTTATGCAGACCTCTATTGGGATTGGGGATTGCGGATAAGTAGCGAGATTGACAGCTTGAATCTATATGCAGGACTGTTCGAAAGTCCGGATTCATCACGTTATGACATGGCCATGGACGCAATAGTGGAATACATACATGAAAGCAGTGGTGGCAATCAGCCGGAAATGAATTGCTGGAGCTATGTCATGGCCGTCATGGAGAATTACAGGATGATTCATGCCAATCAAGCGTTGGCAGACAGTTTGCCTGATTTGGATATGCGTCGTGAATACACCCTTTATAACGAATATATGGTGGCATTGGAAGAGTGGGAATCGCGCATTGATGCCGCTTTCGGGGAGGATTATTCATCCAAGCCGATGGATGTAAACGCTACTGCCAAATACAGATCCAATAGACGGCGGCAGTCGTTGGAGGAATTCATGAATGTACTGAGCCATAAGCAACAGATAAGTTGCAAAGGCAAGATAAGTGACCGGTTGGTACAACGTCATTTTGACGATATGGCCAAACCTTACCGAAACACTGATTTGGGTGAATATTACGTTGACAACATCAGATACAGTTTCAGGAATTGGATGGACTTCCGGAATGAAATTGCGTCTAAAATGCCAAGAAACCTCTCAACCGCTTATCGTAATCAGACAGAAAATCTGAAGCGTGAACTGATATATGGGGATTGATGCCATATTTTAATGCCTAAAACATCGAATTTATGATTGCCATCGCTTTAAACATTTGTACTCCGCTCGAATGAGATGCAATACCCAGAAGCAGCAAATATTGAAATTTTATGTTGTTAATTTGTTACCTAATACCAAAATTACATTTGTAAAACATTTATAATAAGCGTGTTATATATGATATTTGGTTAGTTGCCTACCATCCAATAGCCCTGTGCATCAACACTTAACTGCGGTGTCGTTCCATCGGCTCCCGGAGTACCTGGTGTACCTGCTTCCGGTGACACGGGCAAGCGATTCCGTTGATCGTCCTTCAACCATTCTGTCGTCCCCTTAGTGGTCAGCGTCCAGTAGTACACGCCACCGTCCAAGGCGATACCCACAATGGGAGCATCCTGGCATTAGTACCATCAGTGCCGTCCTTACCATCTCGAATCATCGCCTTTGTACCGTCCGAGAAGTGAAGCACATAGCCAGTATCCACAGTTTCTACACGCACCACCGACACTTGGTTCTTGAGGGCGGTTACTACTGTTTGTAGGGTTTGGATATCCCCATTCAACTGATTAACGATGCCTTCCATCGCTTCCACACGTTTTTCTAGCGATTGGATACTCTCCTTTAGGTCGCTATCGTCATACTCACAAGCGGCAAGCCCCAGCATCGTACATGCTAGGACTACCCATAACATTTTGTTTTTCATTCTAATTGTATTTTAAGCTACTTATTCTTTGTTAACAAATAAAAATGTTAATAATAGTTTATTAAAAATTAGCCAAACCTAAGCGGCTTTGGCTGTAAATAAAGTGAGTTCTTTAGAAATCAGTTTCTTCTTTTAAGATTAAACAAAAAAACGCAGGAACTGTTTCCTAATTATTTAATCTAGAGGTATTACCAAATACTTAAAAACCAGATAATTAAACTATACTCTTATGGCTTTTGTCTGTGACATAGAAAGATACAGTAGAACGCAAGCATTTGTTATCTATTATTCCCGGGTT
>ERZ827168.2057-NODE-2057-length-24915-cov-22.696259_pt1 | contig 24915 bp, 25 predicted proteins | sample MGYA00519868_ERZ827168 | MGnify/ENA primary metagenome ERZ827168 (study PRJEB31778, sample SAMEA3449271) | human gut metagenome | biome: human gut; feature: human-associated habitat; material: faeces | place: United Kingdom | collected 2010/2012 ...
TTTACGACAATCATTCATTTCCTACCCTTCCGTGTCTACTTTTACGAGAGCAACAGTGCGAGAAGTAGACACGGAAAATAATTTTTAGACGTTATTATTTTCCAAAGTAGACAGCGTGGAAGTTTCCGAATTCATCGGTCACCGACCACGCGAGACTGACCTATGGTTGCAACCGTAAAAATTTCATTTTTTTTATGGTTTGAAATATATAATTACTATATTTGCCAAGTAAACAAAACAGTTATTATCATGGAACAAGCAGAGATTCAGCCACTATACGACAGCTATCACCGTAAAATCGCGAAAGTTGACCTGCGCTTCAAGCGTTATCTATACAGCCAGATTAATTGGAAAGCGCGTATCATCAGCATCAAGGGAGCCAGAGGTACTGGAAAGACCACCATGCTTCTCCAGCATATCCTAGAGAACTATGAGGACATCGACCAGACTCTCTATGCCTCACTAGACAATCTATGGTTTGCCACACATAGTCTGATGGAACTCGTCGACTGGGCGGATCGTCATGGTATTTCTCGACTCTATCTGGACGAAGTTCATCGCTACGAATTGTGGCCCCAGTCACTAAAAAACATCTACGATGACTACCCCGATATGAGCATCGTTTATACCAGCAGTTCCCTACTGGTCCTCGACAATGCAACCGTCGACATGTCCCGTCGGCAAACTCCATACACTCTGTACGGTCTCTCTTTCCGCGAATACCTTGAGTTGAAAGGGATCTTCAAGACCGAGGCAATATCGCTGGATGATGTCTTGATGCACCACGTAAAGAAAGCGATGAACATCGTCGGAAGAATCAAAGTGGCTCCGCTTTTCGAAGCATACCTTGCTCACGGCTACTACCCCTTCTACCGTGAATCCCTAGAAGATTTTCCTTCCCGGCTGCGTGAGACAGTTACCGTCGTTATCGATTCCGACCTTCCTGCCGTAGAGAATGTAACCTATGAGACACTGCAGAAGACGAAAAAACTCCTGATGATCATCAGCGAGCACGTTCCCTTCGAGCCGACAATGTCGGAACTCTGGCGACAACTTTCCACGGACAACGAATCCGGGCTCAAGATGCTCTATGCCCTTGACAAGGCTCAGGTCCTCGCGCTGCTCACAGCCAAGACCAATAATTACAAGTCCCTCTCCAAGCCTGACAAGATTTTCCTTAGTAATCCCAACCTGATGCACGTCCTATGTCCGAAAGTGGACAAGGGAAACGAAAGAGAGACATTCTTCATCAGCCAATTGCGCGTCCTGCACGATGTTCGTTACCCCAAGCAGGGAGACTTCCTCATCGACAACAAGTTCCTCTTTGAGGTGGGGGGCAAGAATAAGACCTTCGAACAAATTGCCGATGTACCGAACAGTTACCTCGCAGTTGACGACACCGAGGTCGGCTCCGGTTGTCGAATTCCGCTTTGGATGTTCGGTTTTCTGTATTAGTCTAATGTTTCCATTTTCCTTATTCAGGTGACAACGCTTAGAATCTCAGTGCCAAAGCCAGGCCGTTTAGAGTCGGACCGTATCACATAACACACTACCTCCTATCCAGACGGCAGCCCCCACTCCGGTAACTGCGAGGCCACTATAAAAAGTCGTTTGAGCGACCTTATACTCCTTTGTCGAAGTCACATCCGTATTCTGATAATTAGCATACTGCCCCATAGCGGCCATTGGAAATAGTAGCATTAAAATAGCGGAGAAAATAATCTTATTGATAACCTTTAAATTATTAGATTTCACGAATATACATAAAAATAATAACAAATATCCCTATAAATAGCAGATGCTTTCAGGCGTACTCGCTCCTGGACATTAAAACAAACAGGAGCGCCGCGGCGCTCCTACCCATACTAACTATTCTGATTTTAGTTTAAGAACTTCCTCTTCCGAAAGACCCGTAGCCTCCGTGATCTGCTCTACGGATAGCCCCATTTCTAGCATCTTCTTCGCGATTTCAAGAGACTTTTTCGCTTCACCCTCTGCAAGTCCTTCTTCTCGACCTTCTTTTCTGCCTTCCGCAAGTCCTTTCTCCTTTGCGTAATAAAGCTGATTTATAACATCTTGTTCTCTCATAACACTTCTGTTGTATAATGCTCGCTTCGCCGGGCTGAATGCCGCTATCTCACACGCTGCGCTTAGTTGCCTAACCTCCGGGATATCTTTCAGTACCTCCGGGATGCCGTTAATATCGTACTTCCATCCGTTCAAAAACCAGTAAAGCAAATAATCGCAAGGGCTTTCACACGCCTCCAGCGCCTTCGTGAAACGAGTGGTTTCCACGAAGTTAATAATAATTGTCGAAGGTGCAAACTCCTTAGTCCGAGTTTCGGTGAATTTATAATGAGAAATCAGATTGTTCTCATCCCACTCCGATTCATCCTGATGTGGATAATTCTTTCCGAGAATACAGATGATGTAGAGAGGCTTTAACTCGGAATAGTAATCTCCAGAGCTAATCTGGTTACGATAAATATCGCAACCATAATACATGCAACGTTCGAAAATCCACTTTTCTCCTTCTTGCTGCACTTCCACTGAAAAGATACTTCCATCTTCACCTTGACAGACTAAGTCCAGATAAGTTCTTTTTCCACTTTCTACTTCCGGGTCCTGTTCCCTGTCGAGATAGGCTTTGATGTCTGAGACCTTTACGTCTTCCGGGAGAAAAAAGTTAAGCAGTTCGATAAGAAGTTGCTTGTTGTCCTTGTCGGCATAGACAGCCTTGAATCCACTGTCTCTCATTAAGTAATCATTAAAAAATGACCTGATAATCTTTGTGCGTCTTTTTGGTCTATATTCCTTTTCTCATCAGTCGTGTGCGTCCAGCACACTCCTTCTTCCAAAAGAAATCTATCCTCGAAAATCTATCACAAATCTTTATCAACTTATTTTTAATGCTTACTAAATTGACAAACGTACCACCTTGAGTACTTTGTCGCGAGTCATAGTTTGACATGAAATTTTTTAATCTAAGTCAAAGGCTAGCCTTTGAAGTTTTAAAAATTTAAGTTCGCAGAGTCCCTGCTTAAAGGCGAATATAGAAATAACAATCGAGAAAAACTTAAAAATTGAATGTTTCTTTATGAAAGAAAAATTCTTTCGTCCGGAAATTATGGACAAGAGCCTGACGCTGAACCCGAAAAACACCTTTGGAGTCAGGATGCCGTAGAGACGCTTCTAGATGGTCCGGTGGCTAAAGGTGTACCTAAGTTTAGTACACCTTCAGGTTACACCCTTAGTAGAACGCTGTAGAATGCGGCAGGTGTTCAAAGGTGTTTTTCGGGTTGCGAGATAATGACGCCTATGCTTCAGCGAGCAGGCAATACACCCTGAGGGCAATGCCATAAATCAAGTCATCGTTTCTAAAGAAGCGAGAAACATATACAGCGAGGAAGCCGCTTACTTTGGGGGCACCAGCCCCCTGACCGCCACTAACATGGCTACCCCTGGCGGCCTACCTGCCTTTCCATATTTTGCTGCCGCAAAATACACGGCCCGGCCGGCGCACTGATGTGCGCTCCTGATATAGTGGGTAGGTGTCCGCCGGAGACAAGTTCTGCGTAGCAGGACGCAGGAAACGGTGGAAGGGCCGGAGCGAAGATGTCTGAAGGACATCGGAGCGGAGTTTCCGAGCTATATGTGTTTTCGCGACCAAAACATTACAAAGAAGGGCCCGTCCGAGGGGTGTCCTTTGCTGCGAGCAATAACGAAACTGCTTTCTGCAAGAAATACCATCGGTGTACAAAACACAGAAAGCATCTTGTCGATAAAAACCTGATGAGACATTATTAACAGGCACTGTAATAAACAGTTTTCGGTCTTTAAAGCTCAAGCGCTGCGCCGAGCTCGATGGGGCGGCTCGCTTGCGCTTGAACTTTTGTGATTAGCCATTTTCGTCCGGGCAAACCTGCCTTTCACCGGACGAAACGTCATTGGGAGCGTTCCCATCCGGCCAAAGTGGCTTTTCACCGGATAAAACGACGTCGAGAAGCATCTCCTCCGGCGAAAAACACGATATACCGGACGGGAGGCCATTGAGACTAGTTCGTCAATTTCACTTTGGCAGCCAATGTGCCACAAAACGCGTATATCGATACCTCCCTGCCAAGGTGGAGAGAGTTTGAGTGCGCTCTACGCCGTCCGCCCTGCCAAAGTGAATTGGCGGAAGCTCCTGCTTCCACCCACCTACAAATAGCAGATGCTTTCGGGGCCTTCGTTGAAGAGAAGGTCCATTATGGATAGATTAGGGACGAAACCCCATTTGTCGCGGAATACCTGATAGTATGGACGAGCCTCGTAAGACGACTCCTTTTTAGGATGAATCGAGAAACGATGGTCCTGAGAATCATCCGAAGGCATAGTGAAGTCCGAAGTCCGAACGATTTGCGGGGCGATGCCTATCTTCCTGCAGAAGAACTCGATAATCTGCAAATTCAAATCCCAGAGCCTTTCCGGGTGAGCGTCCAATATGGCGAACAACTCATCCTTATAGTACTCGAAAAATGGCGAGTTATAATAGGCCGACTCTATGGCGTACTCGCTCTGTCGAACCCACGGGGTCTTATAGTCGACGCAGATGTCTGTGATTAGTTTGGAAGGGCCGTGCACTATCGGCACCCGCAGGTCCTCGACCCCATTGGCCGTAAGAATCCTGCACCTGTTACGGTAGGACTGCTTGGCATAACTCTCGCACCCCTCCATATAAACAATAGAGCATTTCGCCATTAAGGCAAAATACTCTATAGGTGGAAAATAAGCTGTGGAAAGCAGCATTATTCTACAAATCCCTTATCGTTGCCATCGTTAGACCTAACGATACCACGCTTGGAATTCTTAATGAAATTAACGATCTCAAACTTCTCAGGTGTGTCAGGGAACCCGGCCTCGACCTTAGCCAAAGCATCGGTTACGTTATTACCCTGATGATAGATGGTATCGTAGATGTCCCTGATGAAGCGAACCGTGTCTGAATCGAATCCGCGACGACGAAGACCTACGATGTTAATGCCCGCGAAGCTGATAGGGTCTCTTCCGCAAAGCGAATACGGCGGGATGTCCTTGTTAACCTTACTGCCGCCGCCTACCATAGCGTGCTTACCGATATGTGAGAACTGGTGAACCACGGTGCTTCCGCCCAGGATAGCCCAATCATCTACGTCGGTCTCACCTGCTATACCCACATAGCTTACCAAAATACAGTGATTACCCACCGTACAGTCGTGAGCCACGTGAACATAAGACATAATGAGCACATCGTTACCGATTCTCGTAACACCTTTCCCGCTTGCTTTCGTGCCTCGATTGATAGTGGCACACTCACGAATGTTCACTCTGTCCCCGATCTCGACGTAAGTAACCTCTCCGTCAAACTTCAAATCCTGAGGAACAGCACCGACTACCGCGCCAGGGAATACGCAGCAATCCTTACCCATTTTCACATATGAAAAAATCGTAGCGTGAGGGTAGATCTTGCAGCCATCGCCTATCACTACATTATCATCTATAAAGGCATAAGGTCCAATTTCGACGTTGTCGCCTATCTTAGCGCCCGGGTGAACCGTAGCAAGTGGATGAATATTAGTCATTTCCTAAAATTTTTATATAAGTTTCGCAACCTTTGTATTAATTTTATGTCCCGGCTTGTATGCGACAACCTTCGCATTCAAGAATCCGCCGACAAGTCTCAAATCACCTATGATGTCCAGGAGTTTGTGCCTTCCGCACTCGTCCGGGAAATGCAGTTTGAGATTACTGAGATACCCCTGCTCGGTCACCCTCAGTTCAGGATGTCCGAAGGTCTTGGCCAATTTGGCAATCTTCTGCTCGGACACCGGCTTCTCCACCACCACGATGGCATTCTCCACGTCGCCGCCCTTAATGAGTCCCAAGCTCGCGAGGAGCTGAATCTCGTGAAGGAAACAGAATGTCCTGCAAGGAGCTATCTCGTGTACATAGTCCATAGACGGGTCCCATTTGACGGTCTGCACGCCCAGCACCCTCGAATTGAAGTCGATGGTAACCTCGTAGCTAGGATGGTCGTCCGGAATCAACTTTATGTAAGACCCTGTCTTCTCATCCTTATATGTAAACTCACTGCCTATCTCGATATACTTTCTCTCGGCATCCTGCTCCTCAAGTCCATCCGGATAAATCGCCTTTACATAATATTCAGCGCTTCCGTCCAGAATAGGAACCTCCACGTTATCTACCTCGATCAAAGCATTATCCACGCCCAATCCGGTAAGTGCGGAAAGCAAATGCTCGATGGTGCTCACCGAAACCTTTCCCTTAGAGATGGTCGTACTTCTGGAAGTAAGCGACACGTTCTCGGCGATGGCGTCTACGAATGCATCCTCACCCAAGTCGGTGCGATGGAAGCGAATGCCTGTATTTACGGGTGCGGGGCACACTTTCATATGCGACATCTTGCCGGAATGAAGGCCTCGACCCTCGAAAGTATATGTGTTTTTTAGCGTTTTCTGATTCATTCTCTGTTTTTTGTGGGCGCAAAGATATAAATAATTTTTTAATATTTTTAATTACTCCTCTCCACTAGCCTTAAACTTCGCGTATGCTCGCATAAAAGTAGAATGAGGAATGGCCGGCATACCCACCAGGACCTGCCCGCTCTTTCTGACGTTTCCTATAACTCCGGCCTGTGCTGCCACAGTGGTCTTGTCAGCCACCTTCACGTGACCTACGATACCCACCTGACCGGCTATTATACAACTCTTGCCTATCACCGCTGAGCCTGCTATTCCCGACAGCGCAGCCATCACGGTGTTATCACCGATCTGCACATTGTGGGCGATTTGGCATAGATTATCTATCCTTACACCATCGCCGATAATCGTAGACTCCATAGGAGCCTTGTCGATGGTGGTATTCGAGCCTATCTCCACATCGTTTCCGATAATCACATTACCCACGTGCTCGATTTTCTTCCAAGTGCCATCCGGCTGCGGTGCATTGCCGAAGCCATCGTCTCCGATTACACAGCCTGCGTGCAGAATGGTCCTGTCCCCGATAACGGTATTCGGGAATATCACCACGCCCGGGTAGATGACGCATTTCGACCCTATCCGGACATTCTCCCCGATGCTGACATTATCGCAGATGCGAGTATAATCGCCTACTACGGACTTCTTGCCCACAGTGACATAATCCCCTATCCACACCTTTCGGCCTATCTTCGAGCTGAATGCCAATCGGCACCTGCCGCGGTGGCGCTTATATGATTTGTGCTGTTTGTTTACATAGTCAAGCAACTCTGCCAATGCACTATAGGCATTCTCCACACGCACGAGCGTGGGCTCGACTTCGGCAGACGGCTTAAAATCGTTATTCACCAGCAAGATGGATGCCTTGCTGGTGTAAACGTAATGCTCATATTTGGGGTTAGCGAAGAAACACAAATTCCCCGGTTTTCCGTGTTCAATCTTAGCAAACGAAGTGGCTTCGGCAGCAGGATTTCCCTCTACGCTGCCGTGCAACACCTCGGCCAACTCTTTAGCAGTAAATTTCATTATCTCAGGTTAAAACCTCCATCCAAGCGTCAAAACTGCGTTCAAAAGCGTTTTGTTCACGCGGTAAAGAGGTGAATAATACTCCACACCACTATCCGTGTAGTTATAGTAAGGCTGGTAAGTAGTCGAAGGCATCGTCGTCCAACGAACTGCGAAGTCCGCGAAGAATGAGCCTGTAGGATTATATCCCAAACCTAAGGAATAACTGTATCGGATATCATTAACATAGCTACCATTACCCGGAAGTTCCTTCCTTCCGTAGTAATAATCGTCGTTATAGTCTGAATAGTAGAACTTCTCTCCACCTACCATATAGTACTTCTCGGCAGATGTAAGGATGTTTGCGCCACCACGGATGGCGAGATTACTCGTCAAGTTAAACTCTGCGCCTATCCTATAGTTATATGCCTTGCCGCTGAAAGCCGAAGTAGCGGCATTTACGAAATTAAAGGCAGAATCGTCGTAACTATCTATGAAACGCACCGAGCCATAATCCTCGATGGACACGTCGGCACTGATAAGTCCCTTACGTCCAAATGTATATGCGAGTGCGAAGTCGAAATGCCTAGGAGTAATCACAGTGTATTTATAAGAGCCTTCACGACTGGAACCCGAATAAGCGGAGCCGTCGGCATAGGCTACCCTACCGCTATGCATCCAAGTCTCGGTAATGTCCATAACCGTAGGAGTCTGGTACGCAAATCCGAGTCTCAGCCCTGCGACAGGAAGGTAGATGGCACCTACCTTTCCATACATACCTGAACCGGCTGCAGTATAATTATACTGATAGGTAGCATTATCGAAATAAGTGTTCTGTACGCTTCCGTCGGAATAGGTGAACTGTATAGGGAACTCCTCCACTACCTGAGCCACCTCGCTATAGCGCTCCACATTATCATAACCCAGATAAGGAAGGCCTAGGTTGAATCCCAAATAGAATTTGTTAGAGAAATTCCAAGCCAGGTTCAGGATAATGTCGTTCTTAACGCCTGAAGTAATCTGATGCGAACGCTGACTAAGATTACCCGGAACATATCTGCGACCATCAGAAGTAAGCACTTCCGTACATCCTACATAATTACCGTCGGCGCCATAGCCGTTTATAAGGCCTATTTTATAACCCATGGCTACATCCCAGAGGGATGAATTGGCCGAATTATCGTAAAACGAGCTGCTGCCCAGCGCTTCGTTCGTGATTCCCTGTGCGGCACGCGCCATCTCCGCGAACTTCGACGAATACCCGTTTATGCCCGAACCGGAATGCTCGTAGTTATAGTCGTAAGTGGTGTTCATCACGAAGCCGAAGGTCACGCTGGCATCGGAAGACAATATGGAATTAAACCTGGTCGTGAGTCCTATATTAGGGAGTTTAAGCTTATTACGCCCGATCTTGTTAGATGCGCCGTAATTCGAAGAAGGATTAAGCGCATAAGAAGTCTGCGTGCGAGACATACTCAGCGAAGGTGAAACTACGAACTGTGAATACGAAGCCACCGCCGAACCGGCAGGATTTACTCCGATGGTTCCCAGGTCGGAACCCACAGCACCTACAGCGCCGCCAAGTCCTACCACACGAGCCGTCCCCAAATAATCGGTAGCGCCAAAAGTATATGCGTCGTACATGGACTGAGCGCTTAAGCCCAGACTAGACAACACCAGCAAACCTGATACAATATACCTTTTCATACTCTTTTCTTTTAAAAATTATAACAAGCTAACTATCTGCGTCCTCGCGACACTCCGCCACCGCTGTGGGATGAGCCGCCGCCGGAACTCCTGAACGAGCCTCCCGAACTCCTGCTTGAAGAGCTTCCGGAGCTGTTGAAACTGCTGCCTCTACTGCTGCCTCCGTTATACGATGGCGTAGAAGAAGAGCTGCTTCTCGAAGGAGTAGAGCGTCTGTACGAAGAACTGCTGCCGTTTGTCGTAGAAGGCGTCCTGCGGTAAGTCGAGGAGTTAGTCCTTCCATTATTATAAGATGCAGAAGAAGTACCTCGCGTTGCAGAAGAAGTGCGAACTCTTGTCGAATTCGGCGATTGTCTCATCGACACTCCCGCGTGAGGAGTGTAAGTGGTACTCTTATAGTACCCGTGATAGTGCGGGTGATAGTGATGATGATAGTAGTAATGGTCGTAATGCCAGTATGGCCTGTAGTACCAGTCGTTCCAATACCACGAATCCCAATACCATGAATCCCAATACCACGGACTTCCATAGTACCACGGGTCTCGAGAGTAGTACCACGGATTACCCCAGTACCATGAGCTGTAGCCATACGGCCAGCCTACCATAGGCACGAGAATTATGCTGCTGTAAGTCTTCGCGGAGCTCCAGCCATATTCGTCGTACTGAACCTTTATCTTGTCGTTAAACTGCTTTCCCGATTCATTTTCAGCTAACGCGACTTCTTCACCCGCAGGAACGCCGCGATAATAGATGCCGTCCTGGTATCTATAGTTGTCCGCATACTGTCCCGCAGTTCCGCAGGACACCAAAGCGCAGGACAAAACAAGCATTAGAATAAAACTGCGTCTCATAGTGAATCTCCTATAATAAAAATTTGTATCTTTGCACGCAATAATCGTACCCGAGGAATCGAGCGCGACCACCGGCTTACAATTATAGGCATTTTATCGAAAATAGACAATACAAAATATGGCAAAAGAAATTACACCGAGAAGTGAAAATTACTCACAGTGGTATAACGACCTGGTAGTTAAGGCCGACCTGGCAGAGCAGTCGGCAGTGAGAGGATGTATGGTAATCAAACCTTACGGATACGCGATCTGGGAGAAGATGCAGGCTACGCTCGATGCCGAGTTTAAGAAAACCGGCGTACAGAACGCCTACTTCCCTCTTTTCATTCCTAAGTCTTTCTTCAGCCGCGAGGCTGAGCACGTAGCGGGATTCGCTAAGGAATGTGCAGTCGTTACACACCACCGTCTTATGAACGACCCTGACGGAAAGGGAGTTATAGTAGACCCTAACGCTAAGCTCGAGGAAGAGCTCATCGTAAGACCTACTTCAGAGACCATTATCTGGAGCGTTTACAAGAACTGGATCAAATCGTGGAGAGACCTCCCTATTCTCTGCAACCAGTGGTGTAATGTAGTACGTTGGGAGATGAGAACCAGACCTTTCCTTCGCACCGCAGAGTTCCTGTGGCAGGAAGGCCACACAGCCCACGCCACCTCGGAAGAGGCTCAGGCTAAGGCCGTAGAGATGGTTCACGTCTACGCAGATTTCGCACGCAAGACTATGGCTCTGCCTGTCATAGTGGGTCACAAGAGCCCGAACGAGAGGTTTGCCGGAGCGCTCGACACACTCACCATCGAGGCTATGATGCAGGACGGAAAGGCTCTGCAAGCAGGTACATCCCACTTCCTGGGCCAGAACTTCGCCAAATCATTCGATGTAAAATATGCCGATAAGGAAGGCAAGGAGCAGTACGTATGGGCTACCTCTTGGGGAGTGAGCACCCGTCTTATGGGCGCGCTGATCATGGCCCACAGCGACGATAACGGCCTCGTGCTGCCGCCGGCATTGGCCCCTATCCAAGTAGTGATGGTGCCTATCTACAAGACTGCAGAAGAGCACGATGCGATATTGGCCAAGTTTAACGAAATCAAGGCCAAGCTCGAAGCCCTGGGCATCAGCGTGAAGGTCGATGACAGGGACACACTGCGTCCGGGATTCAAGTTCGCAGAATGGGAGCTGAAGGGCGTACCGGTGCGATTGGCCATGGGCGCGAGAGACCTGGCTGCGGGGACGGTCGAATTGGCCAGAAGGGACACACTCGAGAAATCTACCCACGAAGACGAGGGCATCGAACTGTACATTAAGGAGTTGCTCGCTCAGATTCAGGATAATATCTATCAAAAGGCACTGACTCTTCGCGACTCTAAGGTGCGCAAGTGCGACAGCTGGGACGAATTCAAGGAAGAGATCAAGAAGGGAGGATTCCTGCTCTGCCACTGGGATGGCACTGCCGAGACCGAGCAAAAGATCAAGGACGAGACGAAGGCGACTATCCGCTGCATCCCTGTAGACAGTTTCGTAAACGAAGAAGAGGGCTTTGACATCTACTCAGGCAAGCCTTCGAAGGGAAGAGTAGTTTTCGCAATAGCTTACTAGAATATGAAAAAGACGTTACTAATTTTAACTGCCGTGCTCTCTACCGCACTTACGGTTAAGGCACAGGACGACGCTGTTCAAAAAGCAGCCGCAGACGCAGCCGCAGAACTTCTGCAGGCTCCGAAAGAAGAAGTGCAGGCTCCGAAACCGAGTCTCTGGGCCTCATCCATCCAGTTTAACCTCGGTTATAATATGACTAATCTAAGTAACTGGGCAGCAGGTGGATATAACACCGTTACGCTTACCACTAACGTAGATGCGAAGGCTGACTATAAGAAGAATCTCATGAGCTGGAACAACCGTTTGCAGCTCGACTATGGTTTCCTCTACTCAAATGAGAAGGAAGACATTCTCCAGAAGAGTAACGACCGCATCTATTTCGAGAGCAAATGGGCATATCAGACAGCCAGCGGCTCACCTTTCAACTACACGGCTTCCTTCAACTTCCGCAGCCAGTTCACCGACACTCCTGACAAATACGTTCAGGACGAGAACGGCAAATGGACGGAGCAGGGCATCAAGTCCGGTTTCATATCTCCGGCATACACCGATATCGCACTCGGTATCCAGTGGGCTCCATCTCCGTGGTTTAACGTGAACTTCGCGCCTCTCACCGGTGGCTTCACCATCTGTACTAACGAGGCGCTCCGTGCAAGCTATGGTATGAAATTGAAGAACGAGAACATCGAAAACCCTGTCGGAAAGGATTACAACCAGGTTTTGTTCCAATTCGGTGCTCAGCTTAAGGCGAACTTCAAGATAGTCATCAACGAGAATTTCACCTATGAGACTCAGGGAGTTCTCTTCACCGACTACCTTAACGAGCCTTACTTCAGAGTCAACTGGGATAACTCCATTAACTGGCAGCTAAGCAAATACCTCAAGTTCGCGTTCAAGACTTGGCTCATATCCGACCCGAACGTGACCATCACCGAGGGCGAGGTAACGAAAAAGCGCGGCGTTCAGTTTAAGGACTTCCTTTCATTCAATTTCACTTACACATTCGCTAAGAAATAATAATGAAACTACTTCTCGCACTAAGTGGAGGAATAGACTCTATGTATATGGCTAAAAGGGCACTTGACGGCGCCCTTTTTCCTTATGACTTCACCTTCTGCGCCGCGCATTGCAATTTCGCTCTGCGCGGCGAGGAAAGCGATGCCGACGAGAGTTTCGTTCGGCAGTGGTGCGAGAATAACGGCATTGAGTTCTTCACGGCCCATTTCGACACGGCCAATTACGCCGCAGAGCACGGAATCAGCATAGAGATGGCTGCCCGCGAACTGCGCTACGACTGGTTCGCTGACTTGTGCACGGAGTACGGATTCGACGCCACGGTCGTCGCCCACAACGCCGACGACAATGCGGAGACCATGCTTCTTAATATGCTTCGAGGATGCGGAAGTCGCGGCATGCGTGGAATGTCCCCTGATTCGGGAGCGTTTCCAAGACGCATCCTGCGTCCGCTTCTGAAGACTTCGCGCGAAGAGATCACCTCCTTTATGACTTCGCAGGGACTGGGCTGGCGCGAAGACAGGACAAACGCCGAGCTGCTTTACAAAAGGAACCTGCTGAGGCATAAGGTTCTTCCTGTATTTAAGGAGATTAACCCATCCTTTCTAAAGACTCTCTCTTCCGATATGTCGCACATCGAACAGGTAGACGAAATCGCTAACGACTACTATCTGGAGCATCGCACGAGCGACACGGCTCAGCTGCTTTCCCTTAAGCACTGGCGCTATGTGCTTTATAGAGAGTTGGAAAAGTATGGCTTCGGCGAAGGCGTCTATAACGATATGTGCGAGCTGCTTTCAAGCGGAAAGCCTCTAAGCGGAAAGGTCTTTTTAAGCCCTACGCACAGGCTCGACCTTAGCTCCGGAGAGATGGTCTTCTCCCCTCTGGACGAAAGACGCGATGAGAGTCCGTGCGTAATGGTAGCCGCCGAGGGCACATACGAGCTGGCAGGGCGAAAGTTCAGCATCCGAAAGGAATCGCGCCCTCATTCGCTTCGTGCTCCGGAAGGCGTGCTTTACATTAAATCCGATGCATTTCCATTCTTTTTAAGGAAGTGGCAGGAAGGCGATTACATTACGCCGCTGGGACTTAACGGAAAGAAAAAGAAGCTGAGCGATATGTTCGTGGACCTTAAAATCCCGGCATTTAGGAAAGACAGCGAGGTCGTCATCGGCTCAGGCCCTGAAGACAGCGAAGTGCTGGCTCTTCTATGCCGTCGCATCAGCGAAAAGCTAAAAGTAAACCCGGAAGACGATGACATTATCGTGATCCGGGAAGAAATCTCTTAAAAATTCAGTGACAATCCCAGCCCTCCGGAATGTGTAGGGCCTAGATTAAGGGAAGTACCGCTTCCCGGTGAACGACGAGGAGTGCCGTAATTACGGTTATAGTCGTCGGCTATCTCGCCCAGTTTCTTATTTCCCTTTACCCAGAGAGGAATTCCGGCGCCCAGACAAGCCGCACCTACCACATAGCCTACTGCATACAGGGCAGTATAAGAACTAGAATTAGACTTGAAGAATGGGTCATTGAATGAAGGGTCACTATTAAAGGCATTATCCATAAGGTGTGTGACCAGGGTTCCCGCTAGTATGGTAACACCGCTAAGAGTCAGGGACATACCCCAGAAATATTGAAGATTCGCCGTCCTATACTTGTCGCCATAAAGCGAATAGCCGAGCATCTGGGACATTATCTGAGCGTCCACTCTGGCATCGTGAATATAGTAATGCCCGTAGCGGTACTCCAGCGGAGAATCCTCATAGAAATCCGGATAATACGGATGGACTAAATTTTGGTTGTAACCGGAGTCGTTAAACCTCTGCACAGTCATATTTTCGAACTGTACGAAAGCTACCCTGTCCAGAGACAGTCTATAATCCGGGCCATTCAGGTTATCATACATTTTATAGATAAGGTAATCCTCCCCGATCTCGATAACCTTCACGTTATCTATCATCTCAGCTGAGCCCACCAAAGCTATTCTGTCCTGCGCCTGCGAGAAGGCCGAAAACAGAAAAAGCGCCATAATTGTAAATAAAAACCGTTTCATATTCACAAATATAGCGTTTTTCCGAATATATTGCTCTTTTAATTACTTTTTTATAGGGTCGCAAGTGAGACCGACTCCCAGTCGCTTGAACACCTTTCTGTCCACCTCCGAAAGCATCACGGTCGAGTGAACTTGGCATCCGTAAAGCTCAGGAAGCTGTGCCAGGGCCCTTCGGCACTTGTCGTCGGTAAGACTCAGAAGCGAGAGCGCCACCAGCACCTCATCGGTGTGCAGACGTGGGTTATTTCCGTGCAAATAAGAGACTTTCGTCTTCTGAATAGGCTCTATCATATCGCGCGGAATGAGCTTGATGCTGTGGTCTATCCCGGCCAAATGCTTAATCGCATTCAAAATCAGAGCGGCACTTGAACCCAGCAGCGGGCTGCTTCCTGCAGTGATGATGGTTCCATCGGCCAATTCGATCGCTGCCGCGGCCAATCCCCCGCTCGCCTCCTTCCTCTCCTTCGCTGCCACCGTGGTCCTCCTGAAGGAAGTATCGATTTTAGCCTGCTTCATCAGCGAGGCTATCTTGTTGATTTCGGAATCGTTAACCGCACCGTCGGCCATTCTGCACAAGGCATCGTAGTACCTGCGGATGATTTCCTGCTTGGCCGCATTACAGCAGATTTCCTCATCGCACATGCAGTAACCTATCATATTCACGCCCATATCGGTAGGAGACTTGTACGGGTTTTCGCCGTAGATGCTCTCGAAAATGGCGTTCAGGACAGGGAAAATCTCGATGTCGCGGTTATAGTTGACGGCCATCTTTCCATAAGCTTCCAGATGGAAAGGGTCTATCATATTTATGTCGTTGATGTCGGCCGTAGCTGCCTCGTAGGCCAAATTCAACGGATGTTTCAGCGGCAGATTCCAGATAGGGAACGATTCGAACTTGGCATAGCCGGCCTTTATTCCCCTCTTGTGCTCCTGGTAGAGCTGGGACAGGCAGACAGCCATCTTGCCGCTTCCAGGGCCCGGTGCTGTCACTGCCACGAGCGGACGGGTGGTCGGCACATAGTCGTTACGGCCAAATCCGTCTTCGGAGTCGATGAGAGCCACATTGTTCGGGTAGCCCTCGATCGTATGGTGGTAATAGGTACGTATGCCCCTGCGTTCGAGCTTGGCACGATAATTATCGGCACTGGATTGGCCATTATAGTGGGTGATGACCACCGAGCTCACTAAAAAGCCGTGGTTTTCGAATTCGTCGTGAAGGCGCAGTACGTCCATGTCGTAGGTGATGCCCAAGTCGTTACGAACCTTATTCCTTTCTATGTCCAATGCGCTGATGACGATGATAATCTCCGTACTGTCAGAGAGTTGCTGAAGCATACGCATCTTCGAGTCCCTCCTGAATCCAGGCAGAACCCTGCTTGCGTGATTATCGTCAAAAAGCTTACCTCCGAATTCGAGGTACAGTTTATCTCCGAACTGCGAAATGCGCTGTTTAATGTGTTCGGACTGAATTTTTAAGTATTTGTCGTTGTCAAACCCGTATTTCATAACGGGATTCAAAGTTAGGCAAAATTTACCACATATCCGCCAATTCGAGGACTAATTTTTCGGTTTTTTCCCAGCCGAGACACGCGTCAGTTATGGATTGGCCATACACCGCGCCGTGCTCCTCCTGGTTTCCGTCCTCTATATAAGACTCAATCATAAGGCCTTTGATGGTTTCGCGCAGTCCGCCTTCGCCTTCGCGACGAAGAGCACAGATGTTTCGGGCCAAATCTACCTGCTTCAAATAGTCCTTTCCGGAGTTCGAGTGGTTGCAATCCACCACCAGGCTCGGATTCTTCACTCCCCCGTCGAGCATTTTCCTGCACGCAAGCGCGAGCCCCGACGCGTCGCAGTTACAGTGACTCTCCCCCGTATGGTCCACATAGCCTCGCAAGATGCCGTGTGCGAAAGGATTACCCTCACTTTCCACTTCCCAATTCCTATACAGGAAAAGGTGGCTGTTTTGAACTGTGAGTATGTCCTGGAGCAATGCGTCGAGGTTCCCGTTCATAGGATTTTTCAGCCCCACCGGTATCTCCAGCCCACTCGCCGTGAGTTTGTGCTGCTGGTCGTCCACAGAACGCGCACCTATCGTGACATAACACAAAAGGTCGGAGATAAATCTGTGATTTTCAGGATAAAGCATCTCGTCAGCGCAGCCGAAGCCTATATCTTCTATCGCGCTAAGATGCATCTGACGAATGGCTATGATGCCCTTAAGTATGTCGTCTTCTCCGGACGGGTCAGGCCTATGGAGCATTCCCTTGTAGGCATTGCCGCTGGTGCGGGGCTTGCTTGTATAGAGTCTAGGAACTATGTAAATCTTATCACTGACCTTTTCGCTCAGTGTTTTAAGCCTCTGAAGGTAGTCCAGCACCGCATCTTCCCTGTCGGCGGAGCAAGGTCCCACTAAAAGGAGCATCCTCGAATCCACTCCTTCGAGAATCCCCTTAATGGTAGCGACGCACTCCTGTCGAGTCTTTATCCCCTTGTCTGACAGCGGATATAACTCTTTTATTTCTTTCGGGATGGGCAGTTTTCTCTTAAATTCCATTGATAATCCTTCGAGACTTTCATAAGTGTCGCGAGCACCTCTTCCCAGTAAGGAAGCATCTGCGCGCCGACATAGCCGCTTCTGCTCTTCAAGACCTCTGCCTCCCTGCCTTCGTCCAGCACCTGCAGCCCTTTTTCCTTTTTTATCCGGCCAATCCTGCCGCACGCCTCCATCCTTTCTTCGAAAAGACGTGCGATTCGAGCATCTATCCTGTCTATCTGCTCCCTTATTTCGGCCAATTCATCCATTATGCTTCCAAGAATTCGAGCATGGCGGCCAGATCGTCCTTAGCGAACGTTCTCTGCTCTCCGCTCGACAGATTCTTTATCTGAACCACTCCGCCCTCGATTTCGCTCTGACCACAGATGGAAAGGAATGGAATGTGCTTTCTGTCGGCGTAATCGAACTGCTTTTTCAGCTTGTTACTGTCCGGATACACCTCCACGCTCACGCCCTTTGCACGAAGAGCGATGCTTATAGGCAGAATGTACGCGCACTCAGACTCGCCCATATTGGCAAAGAGAAGCGTGGTCGAACTGCCAAGCGAGGTCGGGAATTTGTCCAATCCCTTAAGCACGTCGTAGATACGGTCGGCTCCGAAACTAATGCCCACGCCGGACATATCCGGAAGTCCGAAGATACCGGTAAGGTTATCGTATCTACCGCCTCCACTTATGCTACCTATCTGGTAATCAAGTGCCTTTATTTCGAAAATGGCACCTGTGTAGTAATTCAGTCCACGAGCCAGCGACAAATCTATCTCGCACTCGGTAGTCACGCCTGCTGCCTGAATGAATCCCATAAGCTCCTCGAGCTCAGCGATACCCTTTAGGCCCACTTCGCTTCCTGCCATTATGCCTTTCATAGTGGCAAGCTTCTCGGCATTCGTGCCGCTAAGGCAAAGTACCGGCTCGAGCAATTCCACTGCCTCCGGGCTCAATCCCTTTTCCATCAACTCGGCCTTCACCGCGTCGAGACCTATCTTGTCGAGCTTGTCGATGGCCACGGTTATGTCCACGACCTTATCGGGTGCGCCGCATATCTCGGCCAATCCGCTCAGGACCTTACGGTTGTTGATTTTAATCACTACTCTGACACCCAGCCTTTTGAACACTTCGTCGGCTATCTGCACGAGTTCGAGCTCGCACATCTGGCTTTTCGAGCCTATCGCATCCACGTCGCACTGATAGAATTCGCGATAGCGACCCTTCTGCGGGCGGTCAGCCCTCCAGACAGGCTGTATCTGGAAACGCTTGAACGGGAAGGAAATCTCGCTCTGATGCTGTACCACGTAACGCGCGAAAGGCACCGTGAGGTCGTACCTCAATCCCTTCTCACAGACTTGGCCAGTAAGGGGTTTCGACATATCGACGTTAGCGAAGGCATCGCCCGAATTAAGTATTCTGAAAAGCAGTTTGTCGCCCTCGTCGCCGTATTTTCCCATAAGCGTAGAGAGATTCTCCATAGCCGGAGTCTCTATCTGGGAATAACCGAAAGAGCGGAAAACGCTTTTTATGGTATCGAAAATATAATTGCGCTCGGCCATTTCACGCTGACCGAAATCTCTGGTTCCTTTAGGAATGGAAGGTTTTTGAGCCATAATCAACTAATTTATCCTACAAATTTACTACTTTTGTCGTATATAAACATATTAGAAGATGAAGAATTTTTTAAAAACATTGCTCGCAGTCATTTGCGGACTTCTAATCGTGAACCTGATAGGGTTCTGGATTATAGCAAGCGTAGCCTCCATAGGAGGAAAGGCTCCGGCTATCCCGACACAGGGCGTGCTTAGGGTAGATATGTCTAAAATAATTGTAGCAGAGCAGAGTACGCAGTCTTTCAATTTCTCGCAGAAGGATTATCGCGTGACAATTGGCCTGCTGAAGGCGATGAATGCCATAGCAGCCGCTGCCGAGGATCCGGGCGTAAAATGCATTTATCTTAAGACGGACGGTCTGGCCATAGGTACGGGTGCCATCCAAGAGTTCAGGAAGGCTCTCTCGGGTTTCCGTCAGAGCGGAAAACCTGTCATCGCATATATGGAGAATCCTACCACAGGCTCATATTATCTTGCAAGTGTGGCTGATAAGGTATATATGGGCGCATATCAGGGTGGCACTCCTACCTTTACCGGCCTCTCTTCGCAGATGATGTTTTTAGGCGACGTGCTCAGCCGTCTGGGCATTAACGTGCAGCTTATTCGTCACGGCAAATACAAGTCTGCCGGCGAGATGTACATAAGGTCGAGTGCGAGTGCAGAGAATCTATATCAGAATCAGGTGATGGTCAATTCTTTATGGAGCTCGTTCGTGGACGAGATGGCCGACAGCCGCGGTCTCACCCCTAAGGACATTAACGACTCCATTGATAATTTGGAGCTCTGCCTGCCTGCCGATTTCGTGTCTGCAGGGCTGGTGGACGAGCTGCTGGACAGGAACGCGCTCGAGGCCAAATTGGCAGTTATGGCCCAGGTCGAAGATTACGACGAGGTGCAGTTCATCCCATTCGACGCTTACGCAGACTCCCACATTAAGAACAACTTCCGTGCGGCCAAGCGCATCGCAGTCATCTATGCCAACGGTTCCATCGTCGATGGTTATGACGTGCAGAATGTCGACGGCGACAGGTTCGCTTCCATTATCGAGGATGTGCGCAAGGACGATATGGTGAAGGCTGTAGTGCTGCGTGTGAACTCTCCGGGCGGCAGTGTCGTGGCTTCAGAGAAGATTCGTCACGAACTGGACAGATTGGCCGAAGAAAAGCCGCTGATAGCTTCGTACGGCGATTATGCTGCATCGGGTGGCTACTGGATTTCGAATGGCGCGGACAGAATTTTCTCCGATGCCACTACTCTCACGGGCTCCATCGGCGTGTTCGGCATGGTTCCGGATTTGTCGAAACTCTATAAGGAGACCCTCCACGTGGGTGTGCAGAGCGTGTCTTCGAACAAGCACGGCGATATGTTCGCGATGGGAAGGGCCTTCACGAAGGACGAATTGGCCTATATGCAGAGGAGCATCGAGAGCATCTACACGCGTTTCGTGGGACTGGTTTCCGAGGGTCGCGATATGACTGTGCAGCAGGTAGATGAGATCGCTCAGGGTCGCGTTTGGACCGGAAGCGATGCAGTGAAGATAGGTCTGGTCGATGAGATCGGCGGATTGAACGAGGCTATGGCTTACGCTGCAGTGAGCGGAGGCGATGCCGACTTAAGCAACTGGAACATAGTGGAATATCCGCGCGAGCTTACTCTTATAGAGATGCTGACCGAATCCTTTACCGGAGCCGTGAACGACTATTCGGTATTCGGGAATTGGGCCAATTATTATAAGTCGTGGTACGACAGCTTTATGGGTGGCAACCGCGAGATGGTCTTCGCCACTATGCCATATATTCCTAGCATCATCAAGTAAGTAGGTGAGGAGTTTCTTAGAAATGACGGGGCGTACAGTTGTGTATGCCCTGTTTTTTTATTACTTTTGCGCTTACACAAGTAAAACATACACAAATCAAATCATAATCATTCTTTTATGAAAACCATTATTACATCCTGTGGAGGGGTAAAAGCCTATCAGGCACCCTCTTGCGAGCAGATTGACCTGCTTTGCAGTAGTTCCATTCTTCTCAACACTTCTAACGTTATTGAATCTTCCGAAGAAGATGAGTTCGGCGATTTTTAAAAACGAAGCTTTATGAGAAAGCATTTTCTTTTAGGTCTCACCGCAGTAGCTGCGATGTGCCTCTTCTCTTGTAATAAAGAGAATGTAACACCTTCTGAAAACACGCAGACCATCACCTTCACCGCCCTTACTCCGGACACGAAAACTCATTTCGGGGAGAAGGCAGACACTGCCTACCCTACTCTCTGGACAGGTAACGAGCAAGTGGCAGTGTCGTATAACGGAGGCGCGAAGACTACGGCAAGCGTTTCCGGTAGCGGAAAGAGCGCGTCCATTAGTGCCGAAACAGTCGTGGACAGGAATGCTGCAGAGCACAAGTTCATGCTGGCCAGTCCGGCTGCCGCCATCACTAGCTTTGATAAGAGCGGAGACATCTATTTCACCATTCCTTCTGTCCAGACCCCAGGCGAAGGCACTTGCGACGAAGCTGCGCAGATTATCTACGCTACGGCTTCTTGCAAGGCAGAGCAGCTAAACAGTAACATTTCCCTTACTTTCAAGCACCTCACGGCCTATGGTAATATGTCCGTCGTCCTTCCGGAAGGAGCCGGAAAAGTGAATAAGATAGAGCTTCTGACAGCTGCCACGGGACTTACAGGTAGTTATAGATCCATTTACTCCGAGATAGCTCCTGAGGCTGAGGAGTCTAAGTTGACCATTTTGACGGACAAGACCACAGGCATCTTCTTCGCCTGCGCTCCGGCAGATCTCAATGGCGAGAACCTCGTAGTCACGGTAACCACCGACAAGGGCGTCTACGAAAAAGACATCAACCTCACCGGCAAGAACCTTTCATTCACAGCCCAAAGTCTCGAAATTCACCGTTACAGGTTTTGAGAAGAAGGCCTTAGTGACCGAATCCTGGAACCTCGTAACCGACGCCTCGACATTGAAGGTGGGGGATGAGATCATTATCGCAGCGAAAGATGCTAATTACGCGATAGGTGAAGCTAAAGAAAAAAATTTCGGGGTGGCGAACATCATCAAATCTGGTAACACTCTTGAAAACCCTTCTGAAAATAACGTTTCAGTCCTCACTCTTGAGGCCGGGACTAAAGCAAATACATTTGCCCTGAAGAGCAGTGGTGGTTATCTATATGCAGCGTCATCTGATTCTAATTACTTAAAAGTTCAGAATAGTATCGACGATAACGCTTCTTGGTCCATCACTATCTCTAACACAGCGGCGACCATTAAGAGTAACGGAAAAAATACAAGAAACACCATTAAGTATAATCCAAACACGAACAATAATAATCCACTATTCTCTTGCTACAATAACGGACAAGAAGATGTGGTTATTTATGTAAAGAATACTACCATCTTGGACCCAAGTATACCGTTCCTCACCGTGACTCCGGGCAAGTACGACTCGAAGATTCCTGCTGCAGGACAGACTCTTACGTTTACCGTAATGACTAACCAGGCAGATTGGACCGTAACATCGAGCGACGACGCTAACTTCGCTGTCGCTAAAGCGGACGACGGATTCACCGTAACGGTTTCCAAAAACACCGATGCCGCCGATCGCACCGCCAACATCACCGTCACCGCCGGCGAGCTCACGAAACCGATCGAGCTGACACAGAGTGGAGTGGTGAGTGTAAAACAATACACTCTCACCATTAACGCAAATAACTTCAATTCAAATAGTTATGCCGCTAACAATAAAGAACACACCACTGCAGCCGTGGCCGAAGATGGAAGCAAATTAGACATCACTTGGTATTCATCTCAGGTTATGCTTAATTCAAAAGTTATGCAATGGCAAAAAAGTAATGGCGCCATATACAATAAGACAGATCTAGGCAAAATCATTTCCATCACTGTTAATAAAACAAGCGGAACATTCACGACATACTATGGAACATCTCAAAAGCCGACAAACGGCACCACGGTAGGCGGAGGATACTTCCAAACCAAAGTGGGCTCAGATAGTATAGGAAAAACATCATCCATCGTGATTGTATTCAATAAGTAGATTATTACACGCTATTTTTTTACAGCCAGACAGTTTCCCGCTGCCTGGCTGTAATTTTTCGACACTGTATCCCCCACTTATTTCACGACCTGCTGCGAAGTCGAAAAACACCTTTTGAGTCAGGGTGCCGTAGACACGCTTCTAGATGGTCCGGTGGCTGAAGGTGTACAGAAATTTCGTACACCTTTAGGTTACACCCTTAGCAGAACGCTGTAGAATGCGGCAGGTGTTCAAAGGTGTTTTTCGGGTTGCGAAATTTTCATCAACTCGACAACAGTTTCGGGCAACATCGCATTTCCGACATCATCTTTCGGTGCATTCTAAAGAAATAATATAAAACGCATTATCTTTGTAACTTGTAACATATTCAACGAATATGGGATTGTTAAACTCATTATTGTTCATGCTCAACGAGATGTCACCATACATCTTGCTGGGATTCTTCATAGCAGGGCTGATGCACGCATTTGTGCCACAGAAGACGTTTGCCCGCCATTTGGCAGGGAAAGAACACGCGTTCAGCCTACTGTCCACGGGTCAATTTCGGCTTTAGTTTCTCCGTCGACTCCGAATAAATCTATATTCGCAGACTCTAATCTTTTCTACTTTCGAAATCAACTGTAAATTCACAATGAATTTCTAAAATATCAAAGACCAAATTGGCCCTTGACGAAAAGGGCATCGTGGCTGGATTATCACCTGACACAAAGATATAGTTGGAACTTTAAGGTTTTATTTTTATTTTGTCGGGTAATTAATACTGACCGTGAACATCGTCATTGAGATAATGAAAAGAATTGAATGGGAGAAAGCCACAGTCCGACATATGATAGAATTGTGGTGCATGAAAAAACACAAAAAACAGGAACTTTGTGAAGAGTGCCGGGAGTTGCTGACATACGCAACAGCGAGGCTCGACAAGTGCAAATTCGGAGAGAGGAAGACCAAATGCCATAAATGCCCCGTCCATTGTTACCGTCCGGATATGCGAGAGAAGATACGCGAAGTAATGCGATTCAGCGGCCCGAGAATGATATTATATCACCCATTGGAGGCGTTGCGCTATATTATATCGAGATAGATAATTGGCCGAGCTCAAAATGCTATAAAGACAGTTATATCATTCCCAAAAGTTTCAGTCATATTTTACATTTGCATATTTCAGGTCATTTTTCCGCAGACGCGGCTGCATCGGGTTAGCTCTCGTATATAATGAAAAACTCAAAACGCCAATCCCCAGCTGTATGTCAGAGGAACGACGTTAAATATCTACCAAGCCGCTTACGTAGGTGTTCTGTTTGACACATCAAGCGTTCAATCTCTTTTTACGGGCATCTTATCAATAAACTGTTCTTTCACAAGCTGGTATGCCTCTTGCGGCTTGAACGGATTCGTACCCTCGCGCAATAGGATATCCGTATCGCCCAGAAATTCTGGATCCTGCATTTTCAGTTCCATATTCTGTACAAACTGCTTATACGTAGGTTGCTTTTCTACAACAAACTCGATATAGCGGCGATAACACTCCAGCACTTTGTCCACATCTATCTTTCTGCTTTCAAAGCCATCCGGCCAAACAGGCCTTTCACCGGACGAAACGGCACTCCTCAAATTCACTTTGGCAGCCAATGTGCCACAGAATACGTATATCGATACCTCCATGCCAAGGTGAAGCGTTAAAAGTCTCCACAGCATTTTGCTGAGAGCGACACGGTGGGTCAGAACGAAAACTGTTTGCTGCGAGCGACAACTTACGGGAGCGACAACTTACGGGAGTACCGCTATAAAACAACAAAAAAAGCGAGTTAGGTGCGATATAACCTAACTCGCTTTGCGGACTCAAGGTGCCGCGGCATTCAGTCTTTTAAGGGTAGGGCCCTAATATTCCTCCTCGTTAAAGAAATTTATCTATACTGATTATCAGTGCATTATACAGTAATCAATGAATTTTA
>ERZ827168.2060-NODE-2060-length-24882-cov-23.901478_pt1 | contig 24882 bp, 23 predicted proteins | sample MGYA00519868_ERZ827168 | MGnify/ENA primary metagenome ERZ827168 (study PRJEB31778, sample SAMEA3449271) | human gut metagenome | biome: human gut; feature: human-associated habitat; material: faeces | place: United Kingdom | collected 2010/2012 ...
CTCCGCCGACGAGGTACGTGCGATTGCCGAACGCTGCGGAGCGAAGGCGGGCGACATGGTATTCATACTCTGCGGACCTAAATTCAAGGCTCTGACGCAACTCTGCGCCCTGCGTCTCGAAGTGGCACAGCAACTCGGACTGCGCGACCCGAAGAAATTCGCGCCGCTCTGGGTAATCGACTTCCCGATGTTCGAGTGGGACGAGGAGACGCAGCGTTTCTACGCCATGCACCATCCGTTCACCTCGCCGAAGCCGGAGGATGTCGAGTACCTCGAAAGCGACCCGGGTCGTGTACGTGCCAACGCCTACGACTTCGTATGCAACGGCACGGAAATCGGCGGCGGTTCGATACGTATCCACGATGCAAAGTTGCAGGCGACGATATTCAAATGCTTGGGATTCACGCCGGAAAAGGCACAGGAGCAGTTCGGCTTCCTGATGAATGCATTCAAGTTCGGTGCGCCGCCTCACGGAGGACTGGCGTTCGGTTTCGACCGTCTGTGTTCGCTCTTCGGAGGTGCCGACTCGATTCGCGACTACATCGCATTCCCTAAAAACAATGCCGGTCGCGACGTGATGCTCGACGCTCCGTCGTACATCGACCAGACCCAACTCGACGAGTTGTATCTCTCGCTCGTAAAGCCGGAGTAAGGCTCCCGACAGCAAACCCGCCGCACGAACCGATTTCGTGCGGCGGGTTGTTATAAATAAGGTCCTTAAAGTCTTTAAGGTCGTTAAAGATAGCGATTCACAATCGATTGCCATGAATCGGTATTGCGGAACACCCACCAGAACAGCATCAGAAGTGCAAAAAGAGATATTGTTACAGGGCTCATAGCCACTCTCCGCACCTTGTCGGAAACATATTTCGGGAACAGAACAACCGCGAGCAACACCGCTATATATGGCGAAACAATAAGAATATACGGATTATACAGCAACGCAGACCTGAAATCACCTTCAATCAGGCATACAATCATCCTTTGCACTCCGCACAACGGGCAGTCATATCCGCTTGCAAGACGAAAAATACATTTCGGCATGATACGAACATCATCACTTCCCCAGATTGAATACGCAATCCAAATCGCGAAAAAAAGCGAAATCCAAAATACTAACGACCTATAAAAGCGATACACTTTACCGATACCGGTCAATTAATTATTGCTATTGACAATCCTTTTCTCTTCGGAGTCCGTAAAATTACCCATTGCAATGACTATAAAGTCTATCAGTGTCCATACTCCGCACCCTCCGCAGGTGATGAGTTGAAGGATCCCGGTTCCTGTTTTTCCGACATAAAAGCGATGAATTCCAAGTCCGCCGAGGAAAAAGCACAGGAGCAACGTCGTAATCCAATCTTTCTCGCTCCTGTTAAAATCGACAGGCTTCGATGATTTTGCGACAGTGCGACCGCATTTTACACAAACAACCGCATCATCATTAATTTCTGCTCCGCAATGATTACAAAACATAATTCACAAGTTTGGGTATCCGTTCGCACCTCAACAGAAAGTTAATAAAACAAGGAAAGCGTGGTGCCGAAAACTTATTTTAGTTGATGAGGTCGTAGGAAACCCGAGTAGATAAATAAGCAACAGACCCACGCCTATATCCACGAATGGATATGACGCGGTAAAATGATTGGCTTATTCCCTTTCCTCGATTAGAATTTCCTACGTTCCATCAACGAGAATAAACTTACACTTTCCGTGTTCGTTAAAATGTTCGTACAAAGGTATGTAAAAGTCGAGTAAATTGCAATACCGAAATACGGTGCCGAAAAATTTTATGGTCATTAAAGTCCTTAAAGACTTTATCCCGATGTCGCAGAAAATGTTTATCTTTGAGACGAACTAAATTGCAAACGGTTATGAAAATCGTTTACGCCAAAATCGTCAACCGAAAAAAACGGGACAGTGAGTTGCCATAAACTCAACGTTCCCGATAAGATGAGGACAGAGCCTAACGCAGGTTAGGGTTATGCCGAGGCGGGAAAAGGAAGAAAGGATTTCAACGCTTTTTCTCCGACAACCTGATTTTTACCGAACATACGTCAAGACAATATGGGAAGAAAAGCCAAAGAAAAAGAGAAGATGAGGGCGGAGGTCGCCGCCAAAATCGCCGATATAGTCGCCTTTTATCCGCGCTATGAACTTCGTCTCTTTTATGAACACCGCACCATGGATATGTCCGTAGGCGGAGGGTATTCGAGCGATATGTTCATTCCGCTGAGCGAAATCCGCAAAGGGGAGACGCTGAAAACCGATGTCATCGGCTGCGGACGGGTCTTGGTGAAGGAGGCTTCCGAAGAACGGCTGGTACTGAACTGGGATGACACAGATTATGAGGTGGATTTGGGCACTTCGGTAAAGACCAAATCCTATGCCGTAGACAACCCTTATTTGAGTTATGAGGAGGTGTTCTTGCGCTTCGAGTACAAATATGTTTCGGTCGAGGTCATATTGTCGGAAACGTTCGACAAAATAACCGAATATCACAGCAGAATGGAGAGACCGGAATACCCGGAAACTGCCCGTCAACAGATGTTGGTATTGGGGCTGCTGAAAGAGTTGTGCAGGCACAATACCGAGTGGTATGTCCCGCTTGCCGCATTGTCAGCCGCCGACAACTGGGCGAGTATCAAATTGGTCCGTCCGTACATATTCCGCAATTTGCTCTTTGAAGGAGCAAGGCACGGTGCCCTTTCGCCGGACAACAAGTTTGCATGGCATTGGATTGAAATCGCCGCACGAGAGAACGACCCCGTTGAGTTCATGGACGATAGCCGGCACTTTCTCGATTTGCTACGCAGGGCTGCCGAGGCGGGCAATGAGGATGCAAGCCAGATTCTGAAAACATTATCCGGCAACGACAACGAATCATAAAGGAGGATGAACATGAAACCTGTACACCTGACTCTCCACAAGCCGTTTGAAAAACTGGAAACCGGCGCGTCCCGATTTTGGGGCAATCCCGATTTGCCGAAGGATTTCGACTATCCGATGTACATCGACGACGAGGGCGACGAATACCCATATTTCTTCATCTGTCAGATTAATCTGGCTGAACTCGCCCGTTTCGATGCCGACAATCCGCTGCCGAAGAGCGGACTGCTGTCGTTTTTCGGAAAAATCGACCGCTATATGGGTTTGTTTGCCGCTACCGACTGTATCGGCGGCAGCATCAGTCCGACAGATGCGGTGAAGGTTCTCTGGTTTCCTTCGTGCAACGATATGAACGAGGTGGTTCTGCTGGATGACGATGACCGGCAGGTCGCGCCGGAGGAGATGCAGATTGCTTTCAGCCACAGCGTTCCCGAACTGTCCGACGAACACATGCTTTTTGCACCTCCGGAGCACCGCGAGTGGGAGACTTGGGACGAGCCTTACGAGGCGTGGGAAATCCTGCTTCAAATAGACTCTTTCGCAGGTATGGATTTCAACCTGAACTTCATGGATTTCGGCGTACTCGACCTGTTGATTGACCCCGAAGACCTGAAACGCCGACGTTTCGACAACGTGCGGGCAATCGTCCTGTCGACGTAAATTAAAAATAGGTAAAAATCAGCGAATATGGAAAAAGAGATTAATTTGCAGGAGTACGAAATCATTGTTTACTCGCGGGAAGAGGCATGTGCCAAGGCGGCGGAACTGCTGGGATTAAGTCCCGATTCGTCCGAAGAGGCGATTGAAGAGTATATAGACAGTCATCACGAGTGGTATCGCAACGACAAGGAGTACAAGTACATGGGCTATGACTGCGGAGACTGCTATATGGGCGGCGACGAGAAGAAAGGTATCGTTTGCGGCGACCGTTTAGTGGTATACGCCGTATGCCCGAACTATAAATCGGTGCATATCTACAAAAGGAAATAGCCCCGGTTTTCCATTCCGATTCAAGCGTTTTCCGGCACTACTTGTTTATATACAATCACTTATTTCTTTGCTTATCAAACCAGATTAGCCTTTCATAATAGTCGCGATTTTCCTTGCCGACATCGGGCAAGAGGGTCAGTCGAATAGTGTTCCCGGGTTCATACATACAGGACTGCGCCACTCTATTCCGTGTTTCGCCAACACGGCGGTTTTCGTGTGCCAGTAGATATGGCAGAATCCCATTCCGCGGGGGAAATCGCTGCCTATCTCCGCATCGGTCTGCCGTTCCACCGTCTCGTACAACTCTTCCCAGAGTTGTGTGCGCTCCACCGGGTCGAATTTCAGATGTATCCCGTACTCCTCAACCCACTCTTCGTCGGAGACATGCTCCGTGTCGACATACCGTCTCCACTTTTCGAGTTCCTGCGCAATATCCTCACCGGTCAGAGGGCTGTCGTATTCTGCGGTATCCCCCTCCCGCACGAGTTCGGAGAGTTCCCGCATACGTTCCAGAACGCCGATAGTAAAGCGCGGCAAATCTCTGTTCGACAGATTGTCGCAAAGTATGTCGAGCAGGAATATCTTGTCATACGGGGTATGCGATTCGCCGCGTGCAGGAATGCTGTCGAGCAGTCGCAGCACTTCGCGGGCAAGGCGAAAGTTCTTCCACATGGACATCTCCTGCGAGTTAGTCTGCATCCGCTTCAAAAGAGACACTGCATCGCGTATTTGCAAAGGATATTCTTCCATATATAATAATACCTGATTATAACCGTTTGTCGTGCATTATTTGTCCGCTGCGCTATGCATAGGCATCGAAACGTCCGTCATCGTCGGGGAACTCGTCGTCGAAAGTATCGTCCTCCGAACAAGCGAACTCCGGATTGTCGAAAACAGGTTCGTAATATCGTTCTATTTCTGCGGCATAGTCGGCGAGCCGACCGTAGGTGTATGCCATGACGGTCTCTCCGATAAGTCTTTTCGACCCCAATCGGGCACCTTTAAGGGCAATCATATCCTTTTCCGTTTCGTCTCTGTCCATAAAATGGTCGTGGAGCATGCCGAACAACTTTTCATAGCATCCCGCATTGCCGAGCCGAGCCCCCTCGGAGTACCATTCCCATGCTTTCGCGTTATCCTCCCGAATGTCGTAATAGCCATAGTAATACATATCGCCGAGCATCTCCGCCGCACCCGAACAGCCCATAGAGAACGCCTCTTCAAGCCCGGCAGTGAACTTTTCTCTTGCACATTGCTGCCGGTGCAGGTCCATGTCGTCATAGCCGTCCGTTGCAACGACGGCACAGAAATAGCGGCACAGGGCATCCCTTTTCGACATGCCGTATTCCGCAGCCTTAATGAAGGCATCCTTGTCGACGAGCACCCCCTCGGCATTGTGCGAGCAGGCTACGGCTACATCCGCCCATGCCATTATCACACCCATTTCGGCGGCCTTTCGGAAGTTCCCGACGGCAGCCGGATACCCTTCGGTGTTGCAAATGCAACACCCTTTCAGATAGTACCACATGGGGTTCTCCTCTCCCGCTCCGAGCCGTCCGATATCATCGGCAAGCCGCTCCCCGATGATTGAGAGTGCCTTTTGCAGGTCGGCTTCATATCCGTTCTTCCCGAAAATCAGATTTTTCAGATAGATTTCTGCGGCATAGTCGCAATTCCGCTCCAATGCCTCGTCGAGCAGAGCTCGGGCAGCGGCACGGTCTACCAAGCCGAAATCGCCGTAGTCATACATCTGAGCCATCTCCGCCGTGGCTTCCGGCAGACCGAGCGCGTGCGCACGACGGATATATCCGCAAGCCTCGCCCAACGAATCAGGCTTCGTCATGGTACACAGCCGGTAGCGACCCAGCGCAAAGAGGGCGAACCGGTCGTCGCGATCGGCATACTCCTCTATAAGTTCGATTGACTGCCGCGAAAGCAGAAAAAGATTCGGAGTTACAGTGAATACCCGAAGAAAGTATCTTGCGGCATCCGCATCTTCTTCGGCTGTCGGAAGCGCATTCGCAACCAAGGCATCGAATGAACCTTGAACGAACATCTCCCGCCACGAAGGCATGGAGGTACGGTCGCCGAGGTCGCCGCATCGTATTAAATCGTCCGCCTTCATGATTTATTACCGGATGAAGACGTTTTCGTCGTCCGACGGTACACCGTCTACTGTTACGCCATTGGCAAGCAACGTTTTGAGCAGTTCGATTTCCAACTCCTTGTCCTTTCGGAATATTTCGAGTTGGGCCTTGTAGGCAGAAATCATCTTGGATGCCGCCTTGATGTGCTTGCCGTATTCGAATGCACGGAATCCGAGCGAAGGCAAATCCAGGCTCGCATTCGCTTTCCCCATTCCGAGCATGGTGAACACTCGCTGATACTTCTTTATAATGCCTATTAACTCCTCATTATGCGCTATAACGGCACTTATGCCGTATTTTTCGCCCACCGAACTGACAATGCTTACGGCACGGTAGAGCGTCCCGTCCGAAGAGCGGACATGGCGTGCCTCGCTTCGGTAATCCCTGATTGCGTAGGCGAAGAACTCCTCGATGTTGTGGCGCGCCTTGTCGCAGTCGGAGAAATAGTTGTCTATCGCATCCTTTCCGCAGCGTTTCGGAGCGTCCCACGCCACTTTCACCATTTCAGCCGAGACAATAGGCAGGATATAAGGCTCTGGTGTGGCGGCTACCGTAGGTTTGGAATCCATTTCGGCAACCTCCGGCATGGAGATGTCGACATGCTCTCCACGGCTGAGTTTCAGATTGTAGAAAACGTACTTCTCGGACCACCATTCCCCGCATTGCAACCAGAACATCAACTGCTCCGCACGGTTGAGTGGGATGGTATAGGTGGTGGGGTTCATCGTGCCGTAGAGTTCCAGGTCAGCCACGACATTTCCGTCCGCACCTATCAGCAGATGTTCTATCGGATTGCTTTTCAATGATACGGTATCTCCCGAATTATTCGGAACAGCCGCAACGGTGAATGTGATGTAGTCGTACTGTCCCCATGTGTTGAATGCTGCGCAAGAGGATTCGTGCGCCGTACCTCCGGCTGCGAGGGCAATCAATGCCCCGAACGGGCTGATGGCGGTGATAGTCGCTCCTCCGACCGCTCCGACCATTATGGCAGAACCCATCATTCCGGCTGTAACGCCGGCTGCGGGAGTGCCGGTAGGTCCCATTTCGAGGTCGAAATGCACACTCGTCTGCAACACGAAGCCTTTATAGATGCGCTCGCCGTTCGGCATGGTGAAATAATTCTTTTTGGTGCTGCCGTCCTTGAAAATTCTGTCCTGATAGTCCTTTAACGGGCTTACGTAATGTATGTAAGGCTTGCCGAGGTCGATAAGGTCTATCTCGTCGGGACATTCGGGGCGAGGATGCACGAAAAGGTCGTTGGCGACAGGTTTGCCGCGATAGAGGACTATGTCCGCCACTCCGAATGCAGGATGGTTGAGACTTACGATGCCGCGTTTCTCGAACATCAGTTTGCGGCAGCGGTTTATCGGCACGGTATAGTGTCGGTTCGGCGAGGTCGCTGTCATCGGCTGGTTGAAGACCACACGGTTGTCGGCATATACTCTCAACGTGTCGTTTTTCAGCACGCCGCACTTGCTTATCCAGCCGGTGGTGAAACTTACATGGTCGAACTCTCCCTCGACGTTGAACACGGCGTGCGAACGTGTGTTGTCGTCAAGCACGTTTGTCGCGGACTGGAATATCAAGCCCTCATTGAACCGCACTCCACCCATCGAGAATGTTCTGAAATCGGTGCTGCCGTCATATACCATATTCTCGCGGCTTATACCGCCTCCCACAGCGTACGGCTGTATGTTCGAGACCAGTTTGCAGACATCCGGCAATGCCTTGATTTCCGCCGACGCGTCGAGCAGTTCGCCCTCCGTACTGCCCGCAATGTCGTACCCCTCGGGATAGACCATGGCATTGACGACCGCAAGTGCGCTCGAACCTTGGGACTGCTGGCTCTCGATGCTTATCCACCGGCATCCCTTCACATTCACCGTGAATTTCTTCGCGAGATTGCCCTCTCCGACCTCCTCTTCCAACAGGATTCGCTCGTCGCCCTTCACCGAAAGCCATGCCACGCCCAACTTACCGTCGTCAGAATCCTGAGGTCCTGCGATAAATTCCAGCGTCGAGTATTTCCCTTCGAGATTGAAGAACGTGCGCCGTTCGTCCTGCCCGATTAACTGGATTGTGGCATCCAGTCGCAGACCGTCCGTGTACGTCTTTCCGCTGATTTTTATGGACCGCAGGTCTCTGAATTTTTCGTTTTGCGAGACACATTTGTGGTAATTGTTTATCTTGTAGGGTCTCAGGTCGCGTACAAGCATGAGCGGCTTTCCGGTCGCAAGGCTCAGTTTTCCGGTCTCACGCGGAGTCTGGGAGGCTGTGTAGAGGATAGGCTCGGCGATTCCGATGCGGACATCATTCATCGTGATTTCAAAGCGCAGACGGTCTATGCCCGTAACATCGAGGCTTACCCGTTGCGGAACGTCATACTCCGCGACCATACGCTCCATCAACTTGCGTCCGTCCCCTCGGATTGCCAGTACGGCTTTGTCTGTACCGGGACTGTCAGCCTGCGAGCATCCCACGATGAATGTAAGCGTGCGGAATCTTCCTTTAAGGCTGAACTCCGCATATCCGTGTTCGGTCGGTCCGTAGGTGGTGAAGAGGTGAAATCCGTTCTTGTACGGGACACCTCCCATGTACATGGTCCCGAAGAGCATATCCTGCACCTTGGTGTAGGCATGAGACTCCACCGGTCTGTATGCGATCGAAAGATATGTCGGGGTCTGCCCGTATGCCCTCATTCCGGCGAAGGATACAAGCAGCAATACTGCTGCGGCGATTACTCTTTTGGTCATGTCTCTCCTTGTTTTGGGTTATACCTATGCCTGTATGCTGTCGTGTCTTACAAATTGTGTTTCAAGCGTAAAGATATAAAAAATTTCGATTGCAAACTATTTTGCGACAAATTACCCGTACCGCAGTCATTTTTCCGCAGATTTCATTTATCCGTTGGCAAGTTATGTTTCATGAATTTAGGAAAATAAAACCGAATTTACAAACCGGCACAACGGCTTTAAGGTCGTTAAGGGCATTAAAGACCTTAATATTTTTTGGCATTCACTTCGCTTATTCGTACATTTGTCAGTGAAATTTGGAATATTATGTCAGCACCGCTTGCCGAAAGATTAAGACCGCATTCGCTCGACGACTACATCGGGCAGGAGCATCTCGTAGGTAAAAACGGCGTCATACGTCGTTTCATCGAGGCGGGGAATGTTCCGTCGTTCATCCTTTGGGGTCCCCCGGGGGTCGGTAAAACGACGCTCGCCAAGATAGTCGCCAACGAGTTGCAACGCCAGTTCTTCACGCTCTCCGCCGTTACGTCGGGTGTGAAGGAGGTGCGCGAGGTCATCGAATCGGCGAAACGCCAGAAATTCTTCAACTCGGCTACCCCGCTGCTCTTCATCGACGAAATCCACCGCTTCAACAAGTCGCAGCAGGATTCGCTGTTGGGCGCGGTCGAGCAGGGTACGGTAACGCTGATTGGCGCGACGACCGAAAACCCGTCGTTCGAAGTGATTTCGCCGCTGTTGAGCCGCTGTCAGGTCTACATCCTGAAACCGATGGACGACGACCAACTCGACGCCTTGCTGCAACGCGCGATAACGACCGACGAGGAGTTGAAAAAACGCGAAATAGAGGTGCGCGAGCGCGAAGCGTTGTTCCGCTTTTCGGGCGGCGATGCGCGCAAACTGCTGAATATCCTCGACATAATCGTCGGAGCGACGGAGGGCAAGGTGATAATAACCGACGAATCGGTAACCTATGCGCTGCAACAGAACATAGCCCTCTACGACAAGAACGGCGAACAGCATTACGACGTCATATCGGCATTCATAAAGAGCGTCCGCGGCAGCGACCCGAACGCCGCAATATACTATCTGGCACGCATGTTGGCAGGTGGAGAGGAACCGAGGTTCATCGCGCGGCGGCTGGTGATACTCGCATCGGAGGACATCGGACTGGCGAATCCGAACGCGCTGCTGCTCGCCAACGCATGTTTCGACACGGTACACAAAATAGGTATGCCCGAAGCGCGCATAACGCTCGCGGAAACAACGATATATCTGGCGACGTCGCCCAAGAGCAATTCCGCCTACATGGCGATAAACTCGGCACTGTCGTTCGTCGGCAAGGACACGACCAACCGCCCCGTGCCGCTGCATCTGCGCAATGCCGTTACCGACCTTATGAGCGAGGCGGGCTACGGCAAGGACTACAAGTACGCGCACGACTACGAAGGCAACTTCGCCGAACAGGAGTTCATGCCCGACACGCTCGTCGGCAAGAAGTTCTACGACCCGAACGTCGGCAATCCGAGCGAAGAGAAGATAGCGCAGAGGATTCGGCAATTATGGAAAAACAAATACTAACCTTTTCGATAAGCCGAGAGCAGAGCCGAACTTGTCCGGGCTATGCCGAGGAGAGAAAAGGTGCATGAAAATGAATAAGAATATGAAACGTCTGCTTACGATTATGACACTACTCGCGACCGCCGTTGCTCCGCTCGCGGCACAGACACACAAACACACCATGAAATATACGGTGAACGGCGGCGAAGAACTCTATCTCGACCGCTACGTATCCGACAAGGCGGAGGGAAAGCGTCCGTGCGTGATTTTCGTTTTCGGCGGAGGGTTCGCCACGGGAGCCCGCGATTCCGAAAAATACGTTCCGTACTTCGACATGCTGACGGAGAACGGCTACGACGTCGTTTCGGTCGATTACCGTCTCGGGCTGAAAGCCACGCAGTCGCCCGACTACGATTCGAAGTCGGTCGGATTGCTCGAAACAATACGGACGATGAAAAATTCGGTAAACATCGCGGTGGAGGACGTGCTTACGGCGACGAAAATCATACTCGACAATGCCGGCGAGTGGAATATCGACACCTCGAAAATCATCGTCAGCGGTTCGAGTGCCGGAGCGATAACGTCGTTGCAGGCGGAGAACAACATCTGCAACCGTACCGATTTGGCGAAGATTCTGCCGGCAGGATTCAACTACGCAGGCGTAATCGCGTTCGCCGGGGCGATATTCTCGACGAGCGGCAAGCCCGACTGGGAAACGAAACCGTGTCCGGTGATGCTGTTCCACGGCAACTCCGACAGCAACGTTCCCTACGAAAAGGCGGCACTGCTGGGCATAGGTTTCTATGGTTCAAAGATTCTCGCAGAGCAGTTCGACGAGATGGGTACACCCTACTATTTCTACTCGGCGACATACCGTTCGCACGTAATGGCGGAGGAGCCGATGATAAAGAATCACGAGGAGATACTCGATTTTCTCGACAAATACGTAATGCGCGGGCAGCGGCTGCAAATCACCGAGACGGTGGTCGATTTGGAAATCGAACCCCAGCCGACCTCGTTCGGCATCAGAGAGTATCTGTCGGCTAACTACGACACGCCGTACGACCGGCAACCCGAATTGAAATAGGACAATGAAACGCATAGGAGTTATTTCGGATACCCACGGCACGTTCGACGAGGCGTTGCGCGTATTTCTGAAAGACGTGGACGAAATCTGGCATGCGGGCGACATAGGTTCGCTCGAACTCGCCGACGAGATAGCGGCTTTCAAGCCGTTGCGGGCTGTCTACGGCAATATCGACGGCGGCATAACGCGGCGCGCATACGACGAATTCGAATATTTCAAGGTCGAGGACGTTTCCGTGCTGATGACCCATATCGGCGGCTATCCGCGGCACTATTCGCCGCAGGCTCTACGCAAGATTCAGGCGGCGCATCCGAAGATATTCGTCGCGGGGCATTCGCATATTCTGAAAATAATCTACGACCCCGTCTATCAGTTGCTGCACATCAACCCTGGGGCGGCAGGATGCTACGGCTTCCACAACGTGCGCACCGCCGTGCGTTTCACAATCGACGGCGAGCAGATTCGCGACATGGAGATAGGCGAATGGGAAAGAAGATGACGAAACGACCTTAAAGACTTTAACAAAAACAGTATAACGGCAATGAAGAAATCGGTAGTATCGTCGTTCGATGTAGACCATCGGACGCTCAAAGAGGGATTGTACCTCCGCTCGGTATATGAAATAGACGACCGCCTCGCGGTGCGTTCGTGGGACCTGCGGTTCTGCGAGCCTATGGCTCACAAACCGTTGTGTGCGGGTGCGGTACACACCATCGAACATCTTATGGCTTACTATCTGCGTCTGGACGAAAAAATCGGAGCGAGCATAGTTTCGTTCTGCCCTATGGGCTGTCAGACGGGATTTTACCTCTCGACGATGAACAATGTCGAGGCGGAGGATGTCAAGGCGGCTCTGATACGCGTATACGAAAAGGTATTCCCTATCAAGAGTACCGATGACATAGTCGGATTGAACGAGATTCAGTGCGGCAATCCGTCGCTCTACGCAATCGACGAGACCAACGAGGCGATGAGCAAATATATCGAAATACTCCGCAAACTGTAATCGGCTATGAATATTCTGATAGTTACTCCGACCGAACGCGAGAATACCAACATGCTCGCCGCGCTCGGTCGTGCGGCATCGACCCGCAACACCTACACAGTAATACGCAGCGGAATCGGCAAGGCTGTTGCGGCGGCGAACACTGCGGCGGCGATAGCGAAAGCCGAAAAGCCGTTCGACATGATTGCCGTAATCGGTTTTGCTGCGGGAACGCTCGGATTCCGTCAAGGCGAAATAGTGATGCCGAACACCGCCCGCTATCACGACTGCGACATCCCCGACGGATTCATTCCCGAACTCACCGACCCGTTCGCCCTCAGCGGCAAGGATGCCGTAACGGTATTCACGGGCGACTCGTTCGTCAATGCCGGCTCGGTACGCGAAATCAAGGCGCGTTTCGGGACAGAGCGGGCGATATTCGACATGGAAATCACGGCGGTAGTCATCGCTGCTAACGAACTTGGCAGAGTGCCGGTGGTCGCCGTAAAGATGATTTCGGACGTACCCGAGGACGGGCATACCGAACACTCCTACGACGAGTTCGCCGACTCGCACTCCGACTTCTCGGAGATACTCGCGAGGTTGGAAGAGTTATAGAACTTAAAGACCTTAAAGCAAAAGCCCTCGGGCGGAATTATCCGCCCGAGGGCTTTTGCTTTAACCATGCGCACCTCCGTCTCGCTATTTCAGGAAATCCTCGAAATAGTCGGTTACCTTCTGCATCAGATGCACGCGGTCGCGACCGAACACGTTATGTTCCGAGCGCGGATAAGGAAAATAATCGACCTGCACATTGCTTTTGATGCACTCGTCGATGAAATTCAGCGAATGCTGCCATACGACGGTATTGTCGATTGCGCCCTGACAAATCAGCAGTTTGCCCTTCAAATCCTTCGCACGCGGGATAAGCGACGTCGCGGCGAAACCCTCAGGATTGCTCTTCTCTGTCTCCATATAGCGTTCGCCGTACATTATCTCGTACCACTTCCAGTCGATGACAGGACCTCCGGCGACGCCGACCTTGAACACCTCCGGATAATTGACCATCAGAGAGATAGTCATGAATCCGCCGTAAGACCAGCCGTGTACGCCGATACGCGAACTATCGACCCAGTCGTGCGACATCAGCCAGCGCAAGCCCGCCATCTGGTCTTCCATTTCGCACTTGCCGCAGCGGCGGTGAATCGCCTTTTCGTACTCCGCACCTCGATTGGTCGTGCCGCGATTATCCATCACGAACACCACATAGCCGTGCTGCGCCATATACATCTCCCAGCGGCGCAGCGAAGCCTGAAAGTCGTTGCGCACGAGTTGGGAATGCGGACCGCCGTAGACATAGAGGATGACCGGATATTTCTTGGTCGGGTCGAAATCGAGCGGTTTTATAAGCCTGTAATAGTTGTCGTATCTGTCGTCGGCACTGCGCACCGTACCCAATTCAATCGGACAGAAATTGTAGTCGGCACTCGGATTGTCGGCACGAAACACCTCGCGGCGGAATTTGCCGTCGGTCGAACCGACAGCGACCACGCGAGGGACATTCAGCGACGAATAGTTGTCGGCGAACCAGCGTCCGTCGGGCGAAACCGAACATGTGTGCCAGCCCTCGTCCTGCGTAAGACGCACGGTACGACCCGTCCGCAAATCCTTGCGGAACAGGTGGCGTTCGACGGGCGAAACCTCTGCTGAATAGTAATAGACGCCGCCGCGGTCGTCCTGCCCGACATAGTTCACGTCGGCATCGGTTTCGGTAAACCGCGAAACCGTACCGGCGGAAACCGAACAGAGATAAAGATTGCGGTAGCCGTCGCGGTTGTCGGTCGTATAGATGAATTTGTCGGGGTCGTTTTTCAGAAAATAGAGCGGGAACTGCGGTTCGACGAAGCGGTCGTTATGCTCGGTCAGCAGCGTTGCGACGAACTTGCCGTCCGCAGCGTCGTAGCGGTTGAGATGCACGTTTTTCTGCGCTCGGTCGAGGACCTGCGCATAGACGGACTTGCCGTCGGGCGACCACGTAAGGTTGGTGATATAGCGTTCGTCGTCGAAATCGGAGACGTCGAGCCAAGCGGTATTTCCGGTAGCCGAATCGTATATTCCGACCGAAATCCGTTCGGAATCCATGCCGTTCATCGGATACTTTATCTCGACGAGCGTACCCGTCCGCGACGTGATGTCGAGCAGCGGAAAGGTCGTAACGCGCGATTCGTCCTTGACATAGAATGCCAGCCGCGAACCGTCGGGCGACGGGAACAGACCGCCGTCGATGCCGAATTCGTTGCGCGAAACCGACGCTCCGCAAACGATGTTCTTGTCGGCATAATCGGTAACCTTGTGTTCGCTGCCGTCAGCCGCAATCCACAAGATATTGTTTCCGCGCAGTTCGGCATGCGGTTTCGACGGAGATTCCGCCGCCTCGGGCATTCCGATTTCGCGTTTGCGTCCCGAGCGGATATCGACGGCATAACGCTTGCCGTCCTCGGTGGCGATATACTCTTTCGGATTCTCCATGCTCCACTCTATCTTATAGTTTTGCGGTATGAGCGAACGGTTGAGAATCGCATCCTCCATAGTCAGCAGTTTCCGGTCGGCATTCTGTGCCGAAACCGCGAATACGGCGGCTGACGTCATCGCCGCGACCGCCGCCAAACGGTAAATCTTCATCAAAACAGATATTTCTCGGTTTTCACTCTCTTTATCAGCGAAGCGATGTCGCGCCATGCGTCCTCGCCCAGCGTCGTACCTACGACCTCTATCACCTTTCCGGCGGTAATCGCGCCTATCGTTCCGCACTGGCGCAGCGACAGCCCCTCGCACAAGGCATAAAGGAATCCGGCGGCATAGAAATCGCCCGCACCCGTCGTATCGACACGCTTTGCGGCAGCCATGATGCCCACGTGGATTACCTCGCTGCCGCGCTTGATGAGCGCGCCTTTCATGCCGATTTTCACAATCGTAAGGTCGCAAATCTCGGAGATTGCCTGCAATGCGTTCACGGGTTCGTTTTCGCCGGTGAACATTTTCGCCTCATCCTCGTTGGCGAATAGAATATCGACGTACTCCGTCGTCAGCCGGTGCAGGAACTCGCGGTTCTCCTCGACGACATTGAAACTCGCCAAATCGACGGCAATTTTCAGTCCGCGCTGCTTCGCCAACCGCATGACTGTTTCGATAAGCGTATGGTCCTGCACGAGATAGCCCTCGACATAGAGACAGTCGTAGCCGTCGAATATCTCGGGGCTGATTTCGTCGGTCGTCAGTTCCTCCGCCGCTCCGAGGTGCGTAAGCATAGTACGCTCGCCGTCGGGCGAAATCAGCGACACGCACTTTCCCGAACGGTTGCGTCCGCGGAAAATGACGGGCTTGATGCCCAGATTGGCGAGTGCCTGCTCGAAAAAGTCGCCGGTCGTATCGCAACCCACCTTGCCGATGAATCCGACGGGCGTTCCCAGACGCGCCATGGCGCGTATCGTATTGTCGGCAGAGCCGCCGAGCGACAGCGAATAGGGAAATCCCGCGACGGATTTCGATATTTTGGATTGCAGTTTACTGTCCACCAGCGACATCGAGCCTTTGGCGATGCCAAATGTCGTAAGCACCGTATCCGATTGCAGATTGACGAGCATATCGGTGAGTGCGTTTCCGATTCCTATTACTTTCTTCATTATTCAAATTCGGGGTTGTGTTTATATCGAAAGAACCTTCACGAGGTCTATGTCCTCCCGACGGATATTCTTCGTCCGGCTCAACGCCTGCGAGAACGGAACGTAGACCATCTCGCCGTTGCGGATTCCTATCATCACGTTGCGCTGTCCCTCTTTGAGAGCGGTAATCGCCGTCGCACCGAGCCGCGACGAGAGGATTCGGTCCATCGCCGTCGGCGAACCGCCGCGTTGGAGGTGTCCGAGAATCGTTACGCGGGCATCGTACTGCGGATACTCGCGTTTCACGCGCTCGGCAAGTCCCATCGCGCCACCCGTATTCGGATTCTCGGCGACAAGTACGATGGCGGAGTTCTTACTCTTACGGAAACCGTTGTCGATAAGCGTCTTCAACTGGTCGTCCTCGGTCTCCATTTCGGGGATTATCGCAGCCTCGGCACCCGTAGCGATAGCGCCGTTCAGCGCAAGATAGCCTGCCGTATGCCCCATAACCTCGACGAAAAAGAGGCGTTCGTGGCTGGTCGCCGTGTCGCGCAGTTTATCGACGGCATCCATTATGGTATTGAGCGCCGTATCGAATCCGATGGTCGAATCGGTACCGGACAAGTCGTTGTCGATAGTGCCGGGGAGAGCCACGATAGGCACGTCGTACTCCTCGGCGAAAATCTGCGCACCGGTAATCGTTCCGTCGCCGCCGATAACGACCAAAGCGTCGATTCCAGCCGCACGCATGTTGTCGTAAGCCGTCTTGCGACCTTCGGCGGTCTTGAATTCGGGACAACGGGCGGTTTTGAGAATCGTTCCGCCCTGCTGGATAATATTGCTGACGCTGCTCGAAGTGAAATTGATAATCTCATTGCTTATCAACCCCTTGTAACCGCGCATGATACCTTTCACCGCAAGTCCGTTGAAGATGGCGGTTCGCGTTACCGCACGAATTGCAGCATTCATTCCCGGAGCATCACCACCCGAGGTGAGGACTCCGATACATTTTATCGATCCCATAAAATCGCAATAAAAAATTGTGTTCAAAGATACGAATAAGTTGAGAGCAAAAGCAAATTTTATTTGCAATTTTGCCGAAACGGAGTATCTAAAACGAAGTTAAAGATACGAAAAGCCGAGTGCAAAGCAAAATTTATTTTGACTTTGCCGAGGCGGAGTATCTAAGGCGTAGCCAAAGATACGAATAAGCGAAGTGAATGCCAAAGAAATCCTTAAAGACTTTAAGGTCGTTAAAGTCTTTAAGGACCCTAAAAAACCTTATCGGTACTGGCGGCGCAGGCGGCAAAAAATTCCCTGCGCCCGTTTCGGGCGCAGGGAATCACTATGAAAATGTTTTGGTTAAGAAAATTTCTACTTGTCTATGCTTTCGGCATTGTCATCGTACAACAACTTTTCATACTCCTCGCCGTCGATTTCGCCCGAAACCGCCGCATCATCTGAATCGAGGACATACTCCTGTATGTTCGATTTCATTATGCGTGCGACCTCGTCATCGCCGAAATCCTCGGAGTCGATTGTCCATGCTGCTGCAAATACCGTTCCAACAATCACCACAATCCATGAAAGAAGCGCAGTAAGCATTATCCACATCCGCGGACGCTTGTTCATGAGCAGCGTAACGAACAGATAGAGCAGCAATGCGATAGGAATCAGTGCAATCAGAATGCCGAGGACACACAGGAGCGGTTCTTCAGGCGTGATAATCCCCGACAGCGCGCCGAAATTGCCGATTTCGAACAGCGAGGCGAAACCGCCGAATATCACCGCGAACATCACTACCAGCAATACCACGCTAACGAATATGAACGGAAGTATCAGCAGGGCGACGAACAGTTTGAGCATCACCACGAATATTCTGCCCAGCACGGTTACCGCAGATGCGACGCTCGACTTGGCGGTCTCCTCCGGCGTGGCGGACGAATTTTCGCTTATCGAACGCACCGTTACCGGCTCGCCGTTCATTTCGAGTTTCTGACGAGCACTTTTAGCAGACGGAACGGCGAACCACATGATGATGTATGCCAACATGAGCATTACGAAAATATTGGCAGAAACACCGGATAAACATTTACTCGAAACCATAGGACCTGCCAACATCAATACCAGCGGCAACATTATAATGAGACGAATCCACACCGTATCGACATCGAAATACTTGCCCAGTCCCGCGCAGACACCGCCGAGTTTGGCGTTCTCGACATCGCGGTAGAGACGCCGCGGGATGCGGGTGTCGCTCTTTATCGGTTCGTCGTCGGCACTCTCGCCCGAAATGTCCTCGGCACATCCGAGTTGGGCGATGATATTCTCGATAAGCGGCTTGCGCACGGTCTGTCCGGCGTCGCTCAAAGCCGAGAGAATCAGTTCGGCGATACGGGCTTCGATGTCGGCGATGATTTCCGCGCCGTCGGGATTATGGTCGTATGCCTTTTTGAGCGAAGATATGTACTCTTCGAGTCGGGCGTAAGCCTCTTTGTCGAGGGTAAACGAGATGCCCGAGATGCTGCATTTCTTTATTTCGTTCATAACCGATTTACTTTTTCTTGATTGAACTTGCACCGGAACTGGAAAGATGCGTGGTACGGCAGTCGCCCGAGTAGCGCAGCGAAGATGCGGCTGTGGCTTCGGCACTCAATTCGCCGTCGCAATATACATCCGTCTTGGATGCGCCCGAAACTTCGACGATACATTTCGTCGCACTGACATTGGCGGTCGATGCACCGCTCACTTCGACGCTGAGGCTGTCGAATTTCATGTCGGACGCACTGAACTTGGACGCGCCCGAAACATCGACCGCACCTTTGCGCACCGAACCCGACAGCGAAAGAGTGGATGCACCCGAGAGGTCGATTTCGCACCCGCTGCCGTAAATATCGGCGACGATTCGCGAAGCACCGCAACACTCTATATCGGTTTCGCCGGCATTGGCATTAACGTCGATTCGGGATGCACCGCTCGCCTCGATATCGAGTTTGCCCGCAACATTGAGCATCGGTTTCACGATGACGGAAGAGACTCCGCTCGCATCGATACTGCGGATACGCCCGTTATTCGGAATATAAACCACGGCGACCGGACCGCCCGACACCCGGCGCATATTGAATTTGTCGGAAATCCTCGCTTTCAGCGTTCCCTTGGCTACCGACAACTCGATGTAAGGCATCACGGCTTCGTCGGCACGGACGATTATATTTCCGTCGGTGCGGTCCTCGACGACAAGACGCACACAGCGCGAGACCTCGATTTTCTCGAAATTGAGATTGCTCTTGTGCGCCCGCATGACGATATTCTTCTTTTTGGACGGCGTATCCGACTCGTAACGCTCCGTACCGTCCTCGGTAACCGTCTTGACGACTTTTCCGTCCTTGTCGATAACGGTAGCGGTATATTTGCATCCGTTGCCGGAGAAATCGAGTTTGTCGATATTCAGGTACAACTCCTCTCCGTTACTGTCCTTGACGGAGATTCTGTTGCCGTCGATTGCGACGCGCTCGCCGTTATCGCCCTTGATTTCGATATTGCCGTCGAACGAAACCGAGCCTCCGTTGCATTTTATTTTCAGTCCGTCATCGGCATTCATCGCCAGAGCGGGTGAAGCGACCATCGCCGCAGCAGCCGATACTATGAATAAACGTTTCATGTTTCCGTGTGTCTTTTACTGTTTGTGTCTTATCGAATTTATCTGTTCCACGAGTTTGTCCCAAGCCTCGTCGAGCGACGCCAGATAGCGTTTGCCGTCCTCGGTCAGCGAGTAATACTTGCGCGGCGGACCTTGCGGCGACTCCTCCCAGCGGTAGGTCAGATAGCCGGCATTCTTCTGGCGGGTAAGTATCGGGTAAAGAGTTCCTTCGACCACTATCATTTCCGCCTCTTTGAGTTCCTGTATGATTTTGGGAGCGTACGAATCTCCGTTGGCAAGAATGGCGAGGATGCAGTAATCCATTATGCCCTTGCGCATCTGTACTTTTACATTATCGTCTTTCATAGATTCTTGTATTTATCGGTTCTTCCGGAATCACTATCCACAGAATTATATATACCCATATCGACAGTCCGCCGAACAGAATCAGCAGCAGTGTGGCAAGACGGATAGCCGTCGCGTCGATGTCGAAATACTCGGCGAGTCCGCCGCATACGCCCGCTATCGAACGGTTGGTGCGCGAACGGCGGATAAGGCGGCGCAAGCCGGTGCCGGCATACGTACCGTTCGCCGACCGGTTACGCTCGCGGCGTTCGGGCCCGAAATCCTCGGGACGACCCATACGGGCAATCGCCTGTTCGACGATTTTGAGCGAAACGACCATCATCGACGACGAACGCGACTCGATGAATATCTCGGCGAAGCGAGCCTCGATATCGTTCATCGTGTCGTCCTCGTTCTCGGCAAGACGACTGCGCACATCGTCGAAGTAGTCCGACAGTCGCTCGTAGGCATCCTTATCGAGCGTGAATGCCTGCGAACCGATGTTTACGTTAATTGTTTCCTTCATGGCAGAAAGTATTGATTTATGTTTTTACTATTTTCGTACTGCAAATATAATACGATTTTTAGTATTATGCAATACATAGTACTAAAATTTTGCAAAAAAAATTATAGGTATCCCCCAAAAACGAGGGATACCTATATTATAATAAAGTCCTTATAGTCCTTAAAGACTTTAAGGTCGTTAAGGATTTTCGGGATTAGGTGGCTACCCTATCTGTCGGCACGCTCCGACTTGGACGATTTCTTTTTCTTCTTGTCGGCAAGCATCTTCCTGACGTATGGCAGCGACTTGATTTCGGCAACGCGGTCTGTCATGTACTTGCGCAGGTCGTCCCAACGGTAGTACGGGGCGATGTCGCTTTCAATCGGCAGACGGCACTCCTTCTCGTTATGAAGCATCTTGACGATTACTTCGCCAGCCTTGTTGCGATAGAATATGAATTGGAGGTTAGATGCCATAGGCGTGATGCGGAAATCAGCCCACTTCTCTTTGAGATTCGGGTCGCGGAAACTCGTGCGGGCACATTTGCCCTCGACCTGCATCGCAGCCAGAGCAGCGATGACGGTAACGTCGTGTCCGAAGCGCAGGAACGCCGTGCGACCGCCGTTGGCAAGGAAATCGTCGGCATCACGCACTATTTCTTTTATCAGTATCGAACCGTCGTAAAGGATTCCGTCGCCAAATTCCTCCGAATTGGCGAACGTCGCATAACGCTGCGCATTGACTCTCTCCCAGAACTTCATGCGCTGTTCGCCGGTAAATATACCGTTCATGCGGTCTTCGCCTTCGGTATCCTGCATTATGATGCACATGTAGTGCAGTGCGCGGACGAGTTTCACGTATGCCTTGCGGTCGGCATCGATGACGCTCTTGTATTCTGGCTTGAATATTTTGGCGAGTATCTCGCCGGCATAGACATCTGCTACGCTGTCTATGCTGCCCTTGGTCGCCGCGAGAGCCTCGTCGAGAGAGTATTTGCGACCTATCGACGGCACGAGAACCTTATGCCAGTTGTCGTTGGTGGTGCGATAGATGTCGATTTTCGGATTGAGTTCCTTCAACCGCTCGTTGAATGCAGCCATCGAGAGGATGCAGCGCGGAACATTGGTGGAACGGCTCTCGACATGAACATCTCTGCCCTTGAACAACTTCGGATAGGCGGCATACATGCGCTCGGCGATACCGCGATGTTCATTGGCACCCTGAACGGAAAGTTCGCCCAAACGACCTTTCGCCTCTTTCGCCATACGTTTTACGGTCGGATATATCTCCTTGCCGAAATCGGTGAGCATACCCTCTTTCGATGCCTTTTTGAAAAGTTCGTACGGAATCTCGTAGTTGCCTGCCGAGGCGTGCCAGCGCGAGCCGTGGCGACCGAAATGGCTTACGTAAACCGGAGCGAAACCCTTCGGTACGGGAGTGGATTCGCCCTTCTCGAAACGGTAGGTATGGTAGATTCCGCCCGCGCAATCGGGATTCTCGGTGAAAAATTCCGCCGTCAGCGGCTGCGCCGACAATGTCGTTGCGAGCGAGAGGGCGAGCAGAACTAAAAATTTGAATTTCATGGTATTTGCATTTATGTATTTTACAGTTGCGATTCAAGGAATTTTCTCAAATCCTCCCAGCGGTAGTAGCAGCCGTTCACCGGCTCGCCCACGGCTTCGACAAGGCATTGCTCGCGCTCGCAGAACAGAACCTTGACGAGGATGTCGCCCGCCTTGTTGCGGAAGAATATGATTTGGACGTTGGACGCCATAGGAGTTACGACGCTGCACTGCCAGTTGGCGCAGACCGTCGAATAGTCGTCGGTAACGAGCGAGCCGCAAGGGATGCCCATCATCGTAACGAACGGAATCATCGTTACGTCATGTGCGAAACGCAGTGTAGCCTGCTCGTCGCCAGTCGCGATAGCCTTGTCGGCATGGGCGATGACGTTGCGTACCATCTCCTTCGCGCCGACAAGAATCGCATCGAGGAAAATTTTCGAAGGTCCAGTCAGAATATAACGGCGCAGGTTGGATGCCTTCCACAACTCGCAGAGTTCGTCTTCGGTGAAGAGGTAATTCAAGGTTTTTCCCTCCTTGCCGAGAATAGCGTTGCCGAGGTACATATCGTACATGAAATCGCCAGCATCGCCAACCATCTCCTCTCTCACACGGCTGCCCTTGCGGAACAGGTTGTCGAGAAAACGCGCAGGGTCGGGCATATTGGCGCGGCGAATCGAATCGCTCAGCGGTTTCGCCTTGTCGTTCACCAGATTCAGACCTGCATACGCAGCAAGGAACTTGGCATTGGCTGCACTCGCCTCCATCGAGACTTCGATTTCGGGCGACTGTCGCACCAGTTCCTGAGTGAATGCCGACATGGAGAGGATGCAGCGCGGAACGACCGTCGATTTGCAGTTCACGTAGCAACGTCTGCCGCCCTTGGTCGAGAAGACCTCGGGATAGGATTCGTACATGCGGTGAGCAATGCCGCGATGCTCAGCGAATCCGAGTTCCGACAAATCGCCGTAACGGTCTTTGGCTTCGGCGGCAATCTTCTGCCACTCGGCATAGAAACGCTCGCCCGTTTCGGTCAGTTCGCCCGCCTCGTGGGCTGCACCGAACACTTCCAGCGGCTTTTCGTACTGATGGACGAGAATGTTGTACCGCGAACCGTGGCGTCCGAGGTGGCTGATATAGAACGGTTCGTAGCCCTTCGGGGCAGGCGTGACGTTCGACGCCATCTCCGACGGATAAGGGCGATAAATTTCGAGATAATAATACGGGTCGATGTTCTTGAAGAACTCCGCCGGCTGCGCACCGGCTGCGGCGGCAGAACAGAGAGCAATGAAAAGTGATAGGAATCGCTTCATTCGAAATGGTTTTAGGTGTGTTATTTATTGGTCATTATGTCGAGTATGAGTTTGTCGGTCTGCTGCATTCCCTTGCGACCGATGTCGGTAAGGTTGCGGATGCAGCGGTCTACATCGTCGTCGATTATGCCTTCGAGCGACGTCGTGTGGCGATGACGTATGGCGAGTACTGCCGAGAGAACCGCGGTAGCCACTCCGCTCGTAACTTTGAGCGAGCAACTCGGCTTCGCACCGTCGCATATCATTCCCGTAAGGTTGGCGACCATGTTTTTTACGGCATACGTAATCTCCTCGTAGCCGCCGCCCATAAGGTATGTTATGCCGCAACTCGAACCCGTAGCCGCGACGACACATCCGCACAGCGCGGACAGACGACCAAGGCTCTGTTTGATGTAAATCACCGTCAGATGGCTCAAAGCCAGCGCACGCAATATCCGCTCGTGCGACGCACCGTTGGCACGACCGAAAATTACGACCGGCACGGTCGCAGAAATGCCCTGATTGCCGCTGCCCGAATTGCTCATCACCGGAATCATCGCTCCGCTCATGCGCGCATCGCAGGCACCGCTCGTATAGGAAAGAATCTTCGCGAATAGCGTATCGCCGAAAATCGAGTGGTGGGTATCGTCGTGAAGCATCCGTCCCAATCCGTGTCCGTAATCGCCGTCGAACGACAGTTCGGCAGCGGAGATATTCATTTCGGCGGATTCCCACAGAAACTCTATATCCTCGGTCGGTACTGTCGTCGCGAAATCGAACACCTTGCGCAGCGTAAGTTCCGACGAGCCGCCGCCTGCGCAACCGCCGTCCGATGCGGCGCAGAAGACCTCTTTGCCGTTGCGGTATATGCCGACGAAATTGGTATGCGAACCTGCGATAACCGCTTTCGCCGTATCGCTGCCCGACTTTACGACCGTTTCGGCATACAGCACCTCTCCGCTATTGTCCTCGGTCGCGATGCGAATAGGCGTGGTTTCGATATAGCGTTTCGCCCGCTCGACAGCCTCGGGAGTAACGTCGCGCAGCACCTCCAAACCGTATTCCGACCTGCCGACCAGAACTCCCAGAGCAACTGCTATCGGCAGTCCTATCATGCCCGTATTCGGAATACCGACGCCCATGGCATTTTTGTAGATATTGGCACTGAGCGATATTTCGATGCTGTCGGGTATTGCACCCAACGTTTCGCGAGCCTTCGCGGCGCAGAGAGCGACCGCTATCGGTTCGGTGCATCCGATTGCCGGAACGACCTCGCGCTTGATAAGGGCGATTATCTCGTCGTAATCTTCACGTTTCATAACACGTATATTTATGGACAAAGATACGAATAAGCGAGAGGAATGTCAAATTTATTTGGACATTCCCGAGCGAGAGTATCTAAGGCGAAGCCAAAGATACGAATAAGTCGAGGGCAAAGCAAAATTTATTTTGACTTTGCCGAGCG